>Ga0351877_1001_pt1 | contig 105438 bp, 96 predicted proteins | sample BONcelFGM3001D13_FD_206775 | JGI IMG/M metagenome (GOLD analysis project Ga0351877, IMG submission 206775) | Enriched cells from coal bed in the Powder River Basin, Montana, United States - BONCAT cells FGM rep3 HSBNCT.FGM.300.1.D13 ...
TGCCGGGGTTGCAGATGGGGCCCGGCGGCAGGCCCCTGTTGATGTAGCTGTTGTAGGGATTTTGGCGCTCCAGGTGCCTGCGCGTCAAATTTCCGTCGAAATTCTCGATGCCATAGATGACCGTCGGGTCGCTCTGAAGAGGCATCTTCTGCTTCAGGCGGTTGTGGAAGACAGCCGACACGAGCGGCATCTCCTCTTTGCGGCCCGTCTCCTTCTCGATGATCGAGGCGAGCGTCACCCACTCCTTGAGGCCGAGTCCCTGCACGCGGGCCTTCTCGATCATCGCGCCCGTCACCTTGATCTGGAACCGGTTGGACATCGTTTTCAGGATCGTCCGGGCATCCATGGTCCGGTCGAAGTGGTATGTGTCGGGGAAGAGGAACCCCTCGGCGGTTGCTGCCGGGATCTTCAGTGAGGTGAGGAATTCCTTGTCTCTTGCGAGGCGCAGGAACTCCTTCTCATCCACGAGACCCTTCTCGGCAAGACGCTCGGCGATCTTGCGCACGGTGAACCCCTCGGGCACCACGACAGGGTGTTTCTTGACATCCCCGTCAATGAGCTTCCTCAGGATTTCCCCCTGCGGAAGCGCCCTGGAGAATTCATACTCGCCGGCCTTGATCTGCTGGGGGGCATTGTAAACATAAGCCATGGCCCGGAAGAGAAGCCGGCTCCGGATGAGGCCCTTCCCGTCGAGGAGATTGACGACCTGGGCGAAGGGCGTGCCACGGGGGATGTTCACGAGGACAATCTCGTCGCTGCCGGCGGCGGGCCGCTGGATGGTGCCGAGAAACCAGAGGGCGGCAAGGATTCCCGCCGTCGCAATGAGCGCAACGGTCAACAGGCGGCGATGGCGGAGAAATTCGAAGGGCTTCATCGGCTTTCGTCTTCAAGGCTCGCAGGACGTTCCGTCTCGTTCCTCGCCTTCTTGTTCAGGTAGTCCTGCAGGATGACGGCGGCGGCAATCCGGTCCACCATGCCCCGCTTCTTTTTGCGCTTCACGCCCGCCTCGCGCATCAACTCCTCGGCTTCCTTCGTCGACAGCGTTTCATCCCAGGCGATGACGGGAACGAAAACGACCTCTCTGAGGGAGGCGATAAAGCGGTCCACCTTCGCGCACTGGATGCCCGCCGATCCGTCGAGCCTCAGGGGGTAGCCCACGACGATCGCGCCGGCGCCGCACTCCGAGACGGCCGCAGCGATGGCGTCCAGGTCCGCTCGCTTCGACGTGCGTTCGATGACGGAGATCCCCCGTGCCGTGATCCCCATCTCGTCGGAGACGGCCAGTCCGATTCGTTTCTCCCCGTAATCGATCGCGAAGATTCTCATGGGGGGTATATATAAAGGATGAGGTTGCGAATAGCAACCTCCAGAAAGAAGGGTATCGGGTCTAGGGTCTAGGGTATCGGGGCCGAAGGTAGGTAAGAAATCCATGTAAAGGAAATCTGCTTCCTTCCCGATACCCGAGACCCTGTACCCGATACCCGGAATGTTGGGATTGAGGAAAGGTGGGATTTCTGTTATCTCATAGCCTGTTCGCGCGGCATACGCACAGGCAGGACGGTCATTCATGAAGCACATCATTCTGGGCACGGCAGGCCATGTCGATCACGGGAAGACTTCGCTCGTCAAGGCCCTCACCGGCGTTGACACGGACCGCCTGAAGGAGGAGAAGGAGCGGGGGATCACGATCGAGTTGGGCTTTGCCTCCCTTCCCCTCGAAAACGGCGATTCCCTCGGGGTTGTCGACGTGCCGGGCCACGAGAAATTCGTCAAGCACATGGTGGCCGGCGCCACCGGCATCGACATGGTCCTTCTCGTCATTGCCGCCGACGAGGGGGTCATGCCCCAGACGAGCGAGCACCTCGACATCTGCACCCTGCTCGGGATCAAAAGCGGCATCATCGCGCTCACCAAGATCGACCTCGTCGATCCCGACTGGTTATCGCTCGTGCAGGAGGACGTGCGCGGGTTTATGAAGACGACCTTCCTGGACGGAGCGCCGATGGTTCCGGTGTCCGTTGTCTCGGGCGAGGGGATCCCGGAGCTCACCGCCGCCATCGAGGAGATGGCCTCCCGGATCGGCGAGCGCCGCGACAGCGGCCTCTTCCGGATTCCCGTCGACCGGGTCTTCACCATGAAGGGATTCGGCAGCGTCGTCACGGGGACCCTCGTCTCCGGTCGCGTGAGCGTGGGCGACACTGTCGAGGTCCTGCCCCAGCGCATCCACGCCAAGGTGCGCGGCATCCAGGTCCACAACGAAGCGCAGGAAGAGGCCGAAGCCGGGCAGCGCACCGCCATCAACCTGCAGGGCGTCGAGCGCACCGCGCTCGAGCGGGGCAACGTGGTGGCCCATCCGAACATTTTCGAGCCCTCCCAGCGTCTCGACGTCCATCTCGAGTATCTTGCGGGGGCGGGCCGGGTACTGAAAAACCGCGCGCTCACGCGCTTCCACACGGGGACCAACGAGATCATGGCCCGCGTCGTCCTTCTCGACCGGGAGGAGCTCCAGCCGGGGCAGAAGGTTTACGCCCAGCTGCTGCTGGAAGAACCCGTCGTGGCCATGGGGCTGGACCGGTTCGTGATCCGCAGCTACTCCCCCATCCGCACGGTGGGCGGCGGCGAGATCCTCGACCCCGATGCCGTGAAGCAGAAAAAGACAAAGGAGCGCTTTGCCGTGGAGCTGGAGTTGCTCCGGACGGGAACGGACGCCGAGCGGGTGGCCGTGATCCTGGGGCGCACGGGGGTTCAGGGGCTCACGTCGAGTCGGCTTGCCGTGAGAACGGGGATCCCGCTGGGCGATCTCAATCGGATCTTGAAAGACATGGCTGAAAAAAAAGCCATCATCCGCATCGACCGGGAAGAGACCCGGATCGTTTCGTTTCCCGCCTACCAGCAATTGAAGGAGGAGCTTCTCCGCGAGATCGGCCTCTACCACCAGCGCTTCCCCCTCAAGGAGGGCGTGCCCAAGGAGGAGCTGCGGACGACGGCAGGCCAGGAGATCGAGAGCAAGCTCTTCAACATGGCCCTGAAGGAGCTGGAAAACGAGAAGAAGATCCTTGCGGACCGGGAGCACGTGCGGCTTGCGGCACACCGCGTCGATCTCAAGGGCAACCTGGGAGACCTGGGAGGACGGATCGAGACGATCTACCGCGATGCGCAGCTGACACCGCCTTCCGTCAAGGAGGTCATGGAGACGCTCAAGGGGAAGAAGGCCGAGAGCGCGAGCGTCTTCGGGGTGCTTCTCAACGAGGGGGTGCTCGTCAAGGTGACCGAGGAGCTCTACTTCCACAGCGAGGCAATGGGGAAGCTGAAAGAGGACTACACGGCGGCTCTTGTCCGGGACGGGAAGGCCACACCTGCCACCTTCAAGGACCTCACGGGTCTTTCCCGCAAGTACATCATACCCCTCATGGAATATTTCGACGCTACGAAGCTCACCATCCGCGTAGGCGATCACCGGACGCTGAGGGAGAGGCGGCAGCGATGAAAAAACCGGCCGGTACGGAAGGGATCGAGCAACTGATCCTGCGCCGCTTCGACGGCAAGCGATTCTCCGGGGCCCCGGTGGATGTGGTCCGCGAGATGCTCCTGGACGTCTTTGTCGATGGCGGCCTCGTCGTGACCATTGCCTGCGCGGGGATTCACCTGCGGGAGCTTGCGACAGGGTTTGCGAGACAGGAAGGCCTGATCGAGACGGCTGGGGATATCATGAAAATGACCTTCTCGTCCGACCGGGTCGACATCCGGACCCGGGGCGGCAGGGGCCGTGCCCTCTCCAACGCGACGGGAAAGACGATTGCCTCAAGCGGCTCCCGCGGCAGCCGTTCGTTCCAGGCGGAGGGGAAGGAAAGGGCCGCCCGTCAGGCCCGCCCGAAGCTCGATGCTCAAACGATTCTGAGTCTGATGGATGCGCTCCTTGTGGCCACGGTGATCCACGAGCGCACGCGGGGCACGCACTGCTCGGCCCTGGCCGATGCGCAGGGAATCCTCGCGGCACGGGAGGATATCGGGCGGCACAACACGATCGACATGCTCTGCGGCTGGGCGCTCATCGAAGGCGTCGACCTTGCCGACAAATTGCTCCTGACGACGGGGCGCGTCTCCTCCGAGATCGTCTCCAAGGCCCGGAGGATGGGGGTCCCCGTCATCGTCTCCCACTCGGCGGCAACGTCGCGCGCCGTCATGATGGCCGAGTCGCTGGGGATCGTGGTCGTGGGGTATGCGCGGGGCGGGAAGTTTATCGTGTACGCTGGCGAGGACGCCATCGTTTCGGAATGATGGAATAATGGAATAATGGAATGATGGGTTTTCGAATGCGGAGTAAGAGAACCGTCTCTGTGAAAGATATGAACTCGGGCGAATCGATCTGAACGATCCACGGGGTCAGGCACCGGGCAATAAACAACAGGAAGGAACTGGATGAAATCCCTATTCGTAAAAGACATCAAGGCAGGCGAGAAGATCAAGGCGTCCTTTCTCGTCATGGAAAAGAATCTGGCCTATTCCCAGAAAGGGGCGCCCTATCTCAGCGTCAAACTCCGCGACCGCACGGGGGACATCGAAGGCCGCGTCTGGGACAACGTGGCGGCCCTCGACCCGCTCTTCCGGAAAGGCGACATCGTCTTCGTGCAGGGCCGTGCCGTCAGCTACCGCGACAACACGCAGCTTGCTGTCCTCGACATCCGCAAAATAGAGGAGACCGACCTCGACCCCTGGGACTATTTCCCGGCCACGAAGGGCGACGTGGAAGAGATGTTCACCGCGCTTGCGGGCTATGTGGCCACCGTGGAGAGTCCCTGGCTGAAAAAACTGCTGGAGGGCTTTCTGGGCGACGCCGATCTGGCCGCGCGGCTCAAAAGGGCGCCCGCCGCAAAGGGGTTCCACCACGCCTACCTCGGGGGGCTCCTGGAGCACACCCTGTCCATGGTTCGGATCCTGGATTTCCTGGCGAGCCACTACCCGACGGCGAGCCGCGACATGCTGATTGCCGGCGGGATCCTGCACGACATCGGCAAGATCGAGGAATTTTCCTACGACCGGGCCATCGATTACTCGACGCCGGGCCGGCTCCTGGGGCATATCTACCTTGGAGTGGAAATGCTCGACCGGAAGATCGCAGCGATCGCAGGGTTCCCGGAGGGTCTGGCCCTGGAGCTCAAGCACGTGGTCCTTGCCCATCACGGTGAGCTCGATTTCGGCTCTCCCAAGCGTCCCAAGACCGTGGAGGCCCTCATCGTCCACTTCGTCGACGATATGGATGCCAAGGTGATGGCCTTCCGGGAATTCATCGGGAATTCCGGCGGCGAGGAATCGGAGTGGACCCTCTTCCACCGGTTCTTCGAAAGGTTTCTCTATAAAGGCGGGCAAAAGGCGCAGGGCTAAAGGCTTAAGGCAAGAAAATCCCCCTTTCATCCCCCTTTGCAAAAGGGGGAAAGAGGGGGATTTGATTGATCACTTTCTTTCCCCGAAGATCGCCCGGCCGATCCGCACGAGGGTGGCGCCTTCCTCGACGGCCACTTCGAAGTCGTCCGTCATTCCCATGGAGAGTTCCCGCATGATGACGTTCGGGATGTTCTCGTCTACGGTGCGGTCGCGCAGGGCCCGCAGGCCCGCAAAGCAGGGCCTTGCCTTCTCGGGATCGTCATACCAGGGCGCCATGGTCATGAGTCCCTGGATCGCCAGGTTCGGCATCCCGGCGGCGATCGCGCGGATCAGACCCGCCGCCTCATCGGGCGCAGCGCCGCTCTTGGACTCCTCCCCGCCCAGGTTGACCTCTATCAGGACCCGGCAGACGGTGCCCGCGGCGGCAGCCCGCCGGTTGATCTCCTCGGCCAGGCTCAGCCGGTTCACGGAGTGGATCATGTCGAAGAGGCGCACGGCGTACTTTGCCTTGTTGGTCTGCAGGTGGCCGATGAGGTGCCATTCCACGCTCTTGCCCATCAGCTCGATCTTCCGCTTTGCCTCCTGGACGTAGTTCTCGCCGATGATCTCGATCCCGGCCCCGATGGCCTCCCGGATCCGTTCATCGCTCACGGTCTTGGTGACGGCCATGAGGCGCACCGTTGCCGGGTCACGGCCTGCGCGCGCGGCGGCTGCCGCAACCCGCTCCCGGATCCGGCGTATGTTCTGGCTCACTTCCGACATGGATCACTCCTGTTTGAAATCTACCAGGCCCTGTTTCTTCAGCGCCTCGACGACTTCGCAAAGCGGAAGCCCTACGACATTGGTCCAGGAACCGTGGATCTCGGAGACGAGAAAAGACGCCTTCCCCTGGACGGCGTAGCCGCCGGCCTTGTCGTAGGGCTCGTCGGTCGCCACGTACCACTCCACCTCGTCGTCGGGGACGTCTTTGAAGCGGACCTGTGAGGCGACGGCCCGCCGGATGACCTCAGCGCGCCCGCTGTTCATCAGTGTGAAAGCGGTGATGACCGTGTGCTCGCGCCCGCTCAACTTGCGGATCATGCACCGAGCCTCGTCGAGCGTGGCCGGTTTCCCCAGAAGCTCACCGTCGATCGTCACGATCGTATCCGCCCCCAGGACCCATCGGCCGGGGCGAATCACCGCAACGGCCCTTGCCTTTGCTTCTGAGAGCCGCAGGGCATAAGCCTCCGGCGCCTCTCCGGGCCCCGGCGCCTCGTCCACGTTGCCGTGCAGGATGACAAAGCGAACCCCGGCCAGCCGGAGCATCTCCTTGCGGCGGGGCGAGGCCGAGGCCAGAATAAGCGGAGGTGCTGCCATGATGATCCTGCCCTTTCCGTTTCGATTCCGCCGGTTGCCGGCGGCTCACCCGCTGCTTCTTTATCACAGAAAAGGCAGCCGATAAAGGGTGCAACCTCTCACCGGAGAACCATTTGAAATCAAACGCTTTTGAAGCCCTTTGGCCTGCGGCTTGCGGCTGGATTCCCTTCGGCCGGTTGCTGGTATGCTTCATGCATCGTTATCTTGGCGGTGAGGTGTGCTATGCCTGCGGGATAAGCGTCCTGCCGCGCTGTGCGGGCAGCCACACCGACCTCCGAAACAGGATCACTGCATGGGAATCGAGATTCGTCAAAACATCGGGAAAGCGCTAATCCTGCCGACCGGCAATGAGGAGTATCTGAAGGCCCTCTTCGACGCGGTCCACACGGGGATTCTCATCATCGACCCCGCATCGCACCGGATCATTGACGTGAACCCGTCGGCGGCGCGCATGATCGGCCTTCCCCGGGATCAGATCGTCGGCTCCGCCTGTCACCGCTTCGTCTGTCCCGCCGAGGAAGGAGAGTGCCCCGTTACGGATCTCGGCCAGGCGGTTCACCAGTCGGAGCGGGTCCTGCGCACGGCCGAAGGCAGGGAAATCCCGATCGTCAAGACCGTCGTCCCGGCGTCCATGGACGGCAGACGCTGCCTCATCGAAAGCTTTGTCGACATCTCCGAGCAGAAACGGATCCAGCGTGCGATCGAGGACAGCGAGCAGCGGACCCGGGGGCTGGCCGATTCGCTGCCGCAGATCGTCTTCGAGACGGACGTGGTCGGCAAGATCACCTTCAGCAACCGCAGGGGTCTCGAGGTGCTCCAATACACGCAGGAGGACCTGGCAAGGGGCATCAACGCTCTCGACATCTTCATCCCCGAGGACCAGAAACGCATCCAGAAAAACATCATCCGGATCCTCAAGGGGGAGATCCTGCCCGATGTCGAGTACACGGCAAAACGCAAGGACGGGCGCACCTTTCCCGTGATCATCAATGCCGCCCCGATCAGCCGGGGCGGAAAGGCCGCAGGCATCCAGGGCATCGTCGTCGACATCTCCGACATCAAGCGCACGGAAACCGCCCTCCGGGAATCCGAGGCGATGTACCGGGCCATCTTCGATGGTTCCGGCACGGCCATGGTGATCGTCGAGGACGACACCACCATCTCGCTGGTGAACGCGGAGTTCGAAAAATTCACGGGGCTCCCCCGGCAGGAAATCGAGGGGAGGCGAAGCTGGATCGAGTTCACGCCTCCCGACGAGCTGGTGCGGCTCAAGACCTATCACGACATGAGGCGGCAGGATCCTGACACGGCTCCCCGCCGCTACGAACTCAAGATGCGGGACGGTAAGGACCGCCTCCGGCACATTTTCATGAGCGTTGCCCTGATTCCGGGCACCACGCACAGCGTGGCCTCCATGCTGGACATTACGGAGCGCAAGCAGGCCGAGGAGGGCCTGAAGAAAGCCAAGGAGGAAGCCGAGCGGATCAACCGGGAGCTCGAGGCCATCAACCGCCAGCTTGAAGAATCCATCGAGCGGGCCGGCATCATGGCCCAGGCCGCTGAGTCGGCAAACCGAGCCAAGTCGGAATTTCTGGCCAACATGAGCCACGAGATCCGCACGCCCATGAACGGGATCATCGGGTTTTCGACGCTGCTGCAGGAGACGGACCTCGACGGCGAGCAGCGGGAATACGCAGAGGCCGTCAAGGCGTCGGCGGAGAACCTGCTGGCCCTCATCAACGATATCCTGGACTTCTCGAAGATCGAGGCGGGAAAGCTCACCATCGAGCCGATTCCCTTCGACCTTCGCACCACGGTGGAAAAGCTGGCAGACCTGCTGGTCGTGAGGGCCGACGAGAAGGGACTGAGCCTGATCGTGCGCTATCTCTGCGGGGCCGAGCGCCGCGTGATCGGCGATCCCGGCCGCATCCGGCAGGTGCTGACGAACCTGGTGAGCAATTCCGTCAAATTCACCGAGACGGGCCACGTCATTATCAGCGTGAGCTGCGAGACGAGACCGGACGGTTTGCCGTCCTTCCATTTCAGCGTGGAAGACACGGGGATCGGTATCCCGGACGAAAAACTGGAATACATCTTCGAGAAGTTCACCCAGGCCGACGCGTCCACGACGCGACGCTACGGAGGTACGGGTCTGGGACTGGCCATTTCCAAGCAGCTCGTCGAGTGCATGGGCGGCACGATCGGGGTGACGAGCCGGGAGGGGAAAGGATCCACGTTCTGGTTCACCCTTCCGATGTCGATCGATCAGGAGGCCGCCGTTACGGTCGTCGAGGAGGCCGATCTCTCGGGGGTTCGGCTTCTGATCGTCGACGACCGGGAAATCAATCGCCGCACCCTGGAGGAACAGGTCGCCGGCTGGGGCATGCGCTACGCCAGTTGCAGCTCCAACGGTGAGGCGATTCAGATGCTGCTCCGGGACCATGAGGCCGGGGATCCCTTTCAGATGGCCATCATCGCATACCACGACGAGCACAGTGAATGCGAAGAGCTGGGCTGCCGGATCAAAAGGGATGACCGTCTCCGGCAGACGGTGCTCATCATGATCGCCTCCATCGGCAAGCGCGGAGACGCCAAGCGGATGCAGGACGTCGGGTTTGCGGCATACCTCGTCAAGCCGGTCCACCAGTCCATTCTGATGGATGCCCTGGCGACGGCCTGGAGCGCCACCCTCACGGGGCAGCCCCTGCAGCTCATCACCCGCCACAGCCTGGCGGAGGCCCGTGCGGAAAAGAAGGCGCCCGAGCCCCAGGCGGCGCCGGCCGAGAGCGTGCGCGTGCTCGTGGCGGAGGATAACCCCGTGAACCAGAAACTGGCCATCCGGATGCTCGAGAAGTGCAACCTGGCAGTGGATGTCGCTGCAAACGGCAGGGAGGTCATCGACAGGCTGGAGAAGACCGCCTTCGACCTCATCTTCATGGACTGCCAGATGCCTGAAATGGACGGCTATGAAGCCACGGCGGCGATCCGGCAGGCCGAGCGGGAAAGCGGGAAGCATCTTGCGATCGTTGCCATGACGGCCAACGCGATGCAGGGCGACCGGGAGAAGTGCCTCTCCGCCGGCATGGACGATTACATCACGAAGCCGATCCGCAGGGAAGCCATCCAGGAGATGCTCCGGAAATGGGCACCGAAAAGCAGGGTCGAGGGTAAAGGGTAGAGGGTACAGGCAAAAGGCAAAAGGCAAAAGGCAAAAGGCTAAAGGCACAGCCAGTTGTTGAAACGCGGTGAGAGATTAATCGAAAGAGGCAAGAGATGAATTTCAACGAGATGGCGGAGAATATCGGGCTCGATGAGCAGGATTTCCGGGAAATGGCCGAGCTGTTCGTCAGCGTAGGGGTGACGGATCTCGAAAAGTTGCGCGATGCCTGGGAGAGCCGCAATTGTCAGGGGGTAGTCATGTCCGCCCATTCCCTGAAGGGGGCGTCGGCCAACCTGGGCTTCACCGACATCTACGAAATAGCGAAGCGCGTCGAGGCGGACGCCCGGGCGCAGAAGCTCGACGGGGCCGATGAGGCCATCGGTGAGATCGCACAGAAGCTCACCTCGATTTCGGCAGCCCTCGAGGGGCATTGACAGCCATGCGGTGGAAGAGCCCTCAGGGAAGAAAAAACAGGGAATGACGTTTGTGAGGCCCCGGGGTTTCACGCTCCCGGGGATGGGTCCCCGAATGATGGAAAAGCAATCCGTACCGATCCTGATCGCCGTGGAGGATCCCGCAGACCGGGAGGCTCTGGGGAAGGCCCTCGCGGATGCGGGATACCGGAAGGTCGTGACCGCAGCAGACGGCCGCAAGGCCGTCGCCGCCATGGCGGGGGAGTTCTTCCCCATCGTGATCGCGGGCCCTCGCCTTCCCGGAATGGACGGCTTCGAGCTGTGCCGGACCCTCCGTGCCCGCAACCTTCCCGGCTACGTGTACATCCTGATGCTGACCCGGGGGAGCCGGAAGTCCGAAATCCTCAAGGGGCTCGAGGCCGGGGCCGACACCCACCTGGCCAGGCCTGTCGATCCGGCCGATCTTGCCGCCCGACTCAAGGCCGCCCGCCGGGTCATCGATCTCGAGCGCTCGCTGCGGCTCTCGAACGAAGAGGTGCGCGCCCTGTCCATACGGGACCCCCTCACGGGGATCTTCAACCGGGTGTACCTCACGGAGCGTCTGCACCAGGAGCTCAAACGCTCCCAGCGCTACGGGCACCCGCTGTCGGTCATCATGTGCGACATCGATCACTTCAAGGACGTGAACGACCGGTACGGGCACCGGGCCGGCGATCAGATCCTGAAGGATTTTGTGAGCCGCATTGCGGGTTCCATCCGCATCGACGTGGACTGGATCGCCCGCTACGGGGGTGAAGAGTTCCTCATCGTGCTGCCGGAAACGGACCTGTCCCCGGCCTGTATCGTGGCCGAGAGGCTTAGGCGCCTCGTGGCGGAAACCCCCTTCCATCTCAAAGGCGGGGAGTGCCGCATCACGGCCAGTTTCGGCGTTACCAGCCACAGGCCGGTCCTGCAGGCCGAACGGATCACCCTGGATCAGTTGATGGAGCAGGCTGACGTGTTTTTGTACCAGGCAAAGCGCGAAGGGAGAAACACGGTTCGGGGGGCGAGACCCGCCGGACCCGAGACGAAAGGATGCGCGGCATGAAAAAGAAAAAGATTCTCGTCGTGGACAACCACCCGATCATCCTGGAGTACATGTCCAAGTTCCTGAGCAAGACCGGGCACGAGGTCCGCACTTCCGAGGACGGCCTGCACGCCCTGGATATTCTGGAAACTTGGCGGCCCGACATCATTTTCGTGGATCTCATCATGCCCAACATCGACGGCAAGAAGCTCTGCCAGATCATCCGGGCCATGCCCGAGATGAAGGACACCTACCTCATCATCCTCTCGGCCGCTGCCGCCGAGGAGCAGCTCGACTTCCGGGCCATCGGGGCCAATGCCTGCATCGCCAAGGGGCCGCTGGGCAAAATGGGCCAGTATGTCGCGGCCGCGCTCCACGATGCCGAGCACCGGGGCACGCGGGACGTGCAGGAGCGCATCTTCGGTGTCGAGGACCTCTACTCGCGGCAGATCACAAAGGAGCTGCTCTCCATCTGGAAGCACTACGAGGTCGTGCTGGGGAGCCTCTCCGAGGGCATCCTGGAGATCACTCCGGGGGGCCGCATCGTCTTTGCCAACCCCACGGCCATCACCCTCACCGGCATTCCCGAGGAGCGGCTCCTGGCCTCGAGCGTTCTCGGCCTCTTCAACCCCAGGGAGAAGGACCTGGTGCGGGAGATGATCGATCGCGTGACGGCCGAGGCGAGCATTGTGACAGCCGACAGCCCCGTGAAGCTCAACGACCGGGAGTTCATGATCAAGCTCCTGCCGATCCGCGACGACATGAAGCGCACCCTCATCATGGTGCTCGACGACGTGAGCGAGCGCAAGCGGATCGAGACCCAGTTCCACCACGCTCAGAAGATGGAGGCCGTGGGCACCCTGGCCGGCGGCATCGCCCACGACTTCAACAACCTCCTCATGGTCGTTCAGGGGAACATCTCGCTCATGCTCTTCGACCTGGACCCGAAACACCCCTTCTACGAGCGGCTCAAAAGCATCGAGAAGCAGGTCCAGAGCGGCTCGAGGCTTACGGCGCAGCTCTTGGGCTATGCCCGCAAGGGCCGCTACGAGGTCAGGCCCATCGATCTCAACCTGCTGGTCCAGGAGGCCTGCGAGACCTTCAACCGGACGCGAAAGGAGATCCTCATCCATCACGAACTGACCCGCGATCTCTACGCCATCGAGGCCGACGCCGGCCAGCTCGAGCAGGTCCTCATGAACCTCTTCGTTAATGCCACCGACGCCATGCAGGGCGGCGGGAGCCTCGTGGTCCGGACGGTCAATACGGACCACCATGCCATGAAGGGAAAGCTCTACAACCCCAAACCGGGCAACTACGTCCTGCTCACCGTGACGGACTCCGGGACGGGCATGGACCGCAAGACTCTGGAGCGGATCTTCGAGCCCTTCTTCACGACCAAGGAGATGGGGCGAGGGACGGGGCTGGGGCTCGCCTCCGTCTACGGCATCGTCAAGGGACACGGCGGGTTCATCGATGTGGAATCGGAAAAAGGGAAGGGGACGACGTTCCGGATCTATCTCAGCGCGACGGACAAGCCCGTCTTGCGCAACGGCGCCGAGGCGCGCGAGCCGATCAAGCGGGGCAGCGAAACCATCCTGCTCGTCGACGATGAGCAGATGATGCTCGAGATCGGCCGGGACCTGCTGCAGACCATGGGATACCGCGTCATCACGGCTCGCGACGGCGAGGAGGCCGTGGAGATCTACCGGGGACGGCGCGACGAGATCGACCTCGTCCTGCTGGACATCGTCATGCCCAAGATGGGCGGGGGGCAGGCCTATGACTGCATGAAGGCGATGAACCCCGAGGTGAAGGTGCTGCTGCTCTCCGGGTACAGTATCGACGGAGAGGCGACGCAGATCCTCGAACGGGGGTGCAACGGCTTCATCCAGAAGCCCTTCAACCTGGAGCAGCTCTCCCGGAGCGTCAAGGCGGTGCTAATCGGAAACTAGGCGCAAAAGAAGGGAAACGGAGGGGCAAGGGGCCTTGCCAGAGGCATCCGGGAATAACGCCGACCCCAGGCGAAGGACGAAAAACATGACCATCGGAACCGTGGAAACCAGGGAATCAACGTCAGGCAAGGGGACGATCCTGATCGTCGACGATCACCCCGTGAACGTCAGGCTGCTGGAAAAGATCCTGAAAAATGCCGGCTACGGGACGCTTGCGGCCGAAAACGGGCCCGACGGCAGGGATCTTGCCGCCTTGCGCCTGCCGGATCTGATCCTGCTCGATATCATGATGCCGGGGGAAAGCGGCTTCGAGTCCTGCGAGAAGCTGAAGAAGGATATGCGGACGGCCCACATCCCCATTGTTTTCCTGTCGGCCAGGACCGACACGGACAGCAAAGTGACGGGGTTGAACCTCGGGGCCGTGGATTACATGACCAAGCCCTTCGACAAGACGGAGGTCCTCGCCCGGGTGGGCCGGCACCTCGAGACGAGGGACGCCTACCAGGGCATCATCGAGCTGCAGGCGGCAAAACTCAAACAGGTCCAGGAGGCCCAGCAGGCGATCCTGCCCCGGCCGGTGGAGTTCCCCGGGGCGGTCTTCGGGGTGAACTACATCCCCATCATCGAAGCCGGCGGGGACTTTTATGACGTCTTTCCCGTGGGAGAGGGGGCCTTCGGCTATTTCGCCGCCGATGTCAGCGGGCACGACATCCGTGCCTCCTACAACACCTTTGCGCTGAAGGCCCTGATCAGCCAGAACACGGGACCGCAGATCCCGCCCGCAGAGACGATGCAGGTCATCAACCGGGTGTTCACGAGTCTCATGAAAAACGGCGAGCACCTGACAGGCGTCTACGCGCGGCTCGACCGCCGGGTTTCGGAGCTGACCGTTGTCAATGCGGGCCATCCCCCGGTGCTCTATCTCACCGCAGGTGGGGAGATCCGGCCGCTGGCGGCCGAGGGCGATATCCTGGGCGTCTTCGAGGACGTCCTCTTTGAGCCGCTTTGCGTGAACGTCAGCGGGGGCGACCGCTTCTTTCTCTTTACGGACGGCCTGCTGGAAGTCTTCGGGGAGGACCCCCGCAGCCGCGAGGAGGGGATCGACGCGCTCATGGCCTGCTGCGTGGAAACGCGGGAGCTCCCGATCGAAAAGGCCGTCAACGAGATCGTGTCGCTGATCTGCCCGGACCGGGGCCGCCTGCAGGACGATGTCCTGCTGCTCGGCGTGGAGGTGTGACGGCGTTGCCGGGAGGGTCATTGGGACCGTATTTTGCAAAGGTCTGGTAGCAAGGACGGGTTGCATGGATGTTTTCGAGGTCAGCAGGGCACCGGGGAACCTGACGGTCTTCCTTTCGCCGAAGCTCCGGTACATCGACCGGGCGGGCGAGGAGACGGAGCGCTTCCTTGGGGAGAGCGGTGCGGGGGTCAGCCCCTTCGGCGTGTTGCTCATCATGCGGGAAGCCCTGACCAACGCGGTGCTCTACGGAAGCCGCCACGAGGAGGATTCGAGGGTGCGATACAGTCTGAGCCTCGATGCCGGTACGCTTACCATGGAAGTGGAGGACGACGGTGACGGGTTTGACTGGAAGAGCCGGACGTCGGAAGTGCCCGACATCACGTCGGAGTCCGGCCGGGGGATGGCGATCATGTCGATCTATGCCTCCGGCTTTCAATACAACGAAAAGGGAAACCGGCTCGCCGTCTTCTGGCAGGTTGAGTGACGCCGCGGGCCTTGTGATAACGCAGATCCAGCAGACAGAACCAACAGGAGGTTTCATGGAAGAGGCAATCAAAAAAGAAAAACAGACGCTCATTGCACCGGGCAGGGACATCGTCGCCTCCTATGCCCAGGAGTTGCGGCGCAATCTGTGGTCCCTCATCGAGGAGGGGGTAACGGACGTGACGATCGATCTGGCCGGCGTGCAGATGATCGACTCCATCGGCCTCGGGGTGCTGATCGCGGCCCACAACTCGCTCAAGAAGAAGCAGGGCCGGCTCGCGATCACCAACGTGTCGAAGGAAATCCTGGGGCTGCTGAAAACCATGCGCCTCGACCGCCACTTCGACATCAGGGAGTGACACCGCAGCCTTGACGGGCGCGCGATCCGGAGAGCGTGAACCCGGGCACTGACGCTGCGGGCGGGAACCGCCCGCCCGCAGCGGGTTCGTGCGCCCGGCCCTGCCTCGAAGAGGCAGGGTCCAGGGTCCTGGGTATAGGGTATAGAAGAAGGCACCCCTGCCTCTCCCCGAAGCTACATTTTCATCTAACCGTGACCACGAACGCCCGGCCCTTCGCGCAGGCTCCAGGCTTCAGGCAGCCGCTTCGCGGCCGCGATCAGGCATCCGGATTACTAAAGCCCGAAGCCCGAAGCCCGAAGCCTTTGTCTTTACTCAGTCACTCCTTCATCCGTTGACCGTTGCACGCGACACGCCTCTTTTTCCCTTGCCCTTCTTGCGTTCGCCTTGACATCCCCGTCGTGTTCATGCCACTAAGTGTTTTCTTCTTTCCCTGGGCCCCGTCCCGTCGCGATTCGCACCCCGGCGGCCCGGCGCGGGAAGCCGGCAACGTGAAAAGGATGGCGAAATAGGCCCGAGTTGGGGAATAATGGGGCAATCCGAACCAGACCGATCGAGGAGGATTTCGGTGAAAAAGAAAAAAATCATCATCGCTGCGTTTGTCGCACTGCTGCTCGGAGTGGGACTCATGGTCTGGTTCGGTCAGCAGGGCATGAAAAAAGACGGACTCTATTATTCGGGGACGGTGGAGGCTGCCACCATCTCGAACCTCTCTTTCCAGGTCGGGGGGAAGGTGGTGAAGGTGCTCGTCACGGAAGGGCAGCGCGTGGAGAAGGAACAGCCCCTTGCGGAGCTTGACCGCGTAGAGTTCGAGGCGTCCCGCGATCAGGCCAGGGCGACGCTCGACCGCTCGGAGAGGAGTCAGGACCAGGCGGCGGCTCTTTTGGAGGTCTACCGTAAGACCCTGCCCGATGACGTGGCGCGGGCCGAGGCCGGTGTTGCGGGGGCCCGCGATGTGCTGACGGAAGCGCAGTCGAACAGGGAGCGTTATGATCAGCTCTATTCCAGGCAGGTTGTCTCCAAGAAGGAGTGGGAAACGGTAAAACTCAGCTACGATACGGCCCGCTCAAAACTCGCGGAGACCGAGGCGGTGCTGCGGCAGGCGAAGGGCAACCTGGGACGGATCGGAGCCACCGAGCGCGAGGTGGAGGCCTCCCGGGCCCAGGCGGCGGCATCGAAGGCCGCCCTCGAGCAGGCCCGCATCCAGCTTGACCGGACGCAGCTCCGGGCCCCCTTTGCGGGGATCGTGACGAGCAAGAACATTGAGCCCGGTGAGGTGGTGACTCCGACAAGGCAGGCCATCACCCTCTCCGATCTTACTTCCGTCAAGGTGAAGATCTATGTCGGCGAGACGGAGATCGGAGGCGTGAAGCCGGGCCAGAAGACCGACGTGAAGATCGACAGTCTCCCCGGCAAGACCTTCGAGGGAACGGTGACGTTCATCGCGTCGGAAGGGGAGTTCACCCCGAAGATCATCCAGACCCAGAAAGAGCGCGTCAAGCTCGTGTACCTCGTTGAGATCGCCGTGCCGAACCCGAACCTGGAGCTCAAGACGGGGATGCCGGCGGATGCGTGGCTCAAATAAGGCTCAAGGCTCAAGGCTAAAGGCGGGGGAAGAAACCACCGTGACAACCGGTAGACCCATCATCCAGGTCGAGAATGTCTCGTGCCGGTTCGGGCAGGTCACGGCCGTTCAGGACGTGACGCTGGCGATCGAGGAGGGGACGATCTTCGGCCTCGTCGGCTCCGACGGGGCGGGGAAGTCGACGCTGCTTCGTATGATGGCCACCATGATCCCCCCGAGCGCGGGGAAGGTCGTCATGGGGGGGCTCGACGCCGTCGGAAAGCGCGGCGAGGTCAAGCGGCTCATTGGATACATGCCCCAGCGGTTCGGTCTCTACCAGGATCTTACAGTGGACGAGAATCTCACCTTCTTCATGGACATCTTCGGGATCCCCCGCGCCGAGAGAACGAAACGGCGGGAGCGCTATCTCGGCTTCTCCAACCTCCTGCCCTTTGCCGACCGCCCTGCGGGAAAGCTCTCCGGGGGCATGAAGCAGAAGCTGGGGCTCGCCTGCGTGCTGGTGCATGAGCCCCGGATCCTCGTCCTCGATGAACCGACCAACGGGGTGGACCCCGTTTCCCGCCAGGAGTTCTGGGAAATTCTTTTGGAGATGAAGCGCTCGGGGATGACGATCGTCGTCTCGACGGCATACCTCGATGAGGGCGAGAAGTGCGGCCGGCTTGCCCTGATGCACCGTGCCCGCATCCTGGCCGACGGCTCGCCCGACGAGATCCGGTCGTCCTTCGCGAGCCTGGAGGACGCCATGATCCATCGCATCGAGGAATCAGACGGAGCACTTGCCCGTGACAACGTCAAATCCTGAGATTGTCTCCGTGAAAGACCTGGAGAAGCGCTTCGGTGATTTCGTGGCCGTCAACCGCGTCAGCTTCTCGATTGACCGGGGGGAGATATTCGGGTTCCTCGGGCCCAACGGCGCCGGTAAATCTACCACCATCCGGATGCTCTGCGGCATCATCACCCCCTCGTCGGGCTCGGGGCAGGTCGCCGGTTACGACGTCGTTCGCCAGTCCGAATCCATCAAGCAAACGATCGGCTACATGTCCCAGAAATTTTCCCTGTACGAAGATCTGACACCGGTCGAGAACATCCGCTTCTACCTGGGGATCTACAGCGTTCCCGAGAATCAGTGGGATGAGCGTATCGGCTGGGCCGTCGGCCAGGCCCACCTGGAAGAGGTGAAGGACCGGCTCACCCGCGAGCTGCCGCCCGGGTGGCGGCAGCGCCTGGCGCTCGCCTGTGCGCTTCTTCACCGGCCGGAGATCCTTTTCCTGGACGAGCCCACCTCCGGCGTTGACCCCATCACGCGGCGGCACTTCTGGGAATTCATCCGGAAGCTGGCCGCAGAAGGGGTCACCATCTTTGTCACGACGCATTACATGGACGAGGCCCTGAACTGCGACCGGATCGTCATGATCAACGAAGGAAAAATCGTCGCCATCGGGAGCCCCGGCGAGATCATCGCCGAGGCCTGCCCGGGGGAGGCGAAAGCGACGCTCAACGATGCGTTTATAAGGCTGATGACGAGGCCGGTGGAAGAAAGGAAGGAATGATGGAGTAATGGAATGATGGAGTGATGGGTTCGAATTGGAATCCGATGAAACCCAATATTCCAGTATTCCAATATTCCAGTATTCCAGGACGCAGACGTCGATGTTGATCAACCCCCGAAACATACAGGCCGTGGCCCGGAAGGAGTTCTACCACATCGTCCGGGACTACCGGAGCCTGTACATGGCCTTTGCGCTGCCGCTGCTGCTCATCCTGCTCTTCGGCTATGCGCTGTCGCTCGATGTGGACAACGTGAAAGTCGTCATCGTCGACCAGGACCGCACGGAGCTCTCCCGGGATTTCGCAGGACGCCTCGACGCCTCGGCCTACTTTGACCTGGTCACCCATCTTCCCGACGAACGCGCCGCCGTGGCCTGGCTCGATGCCGGCAAGGCGACGATTGCGCTGGTCATCCCGCCGCGGTGGACTGAAAATATCCGCTCGAACCGCGAAGGGCCGCTGCAGGTCCTGATCGATGCCAGCGACCCGAACATCGGGACCATCTCCCGGGGCTATATCACTTCCTTCGTCGAGCGGTACAATTCGCGACTGCTCGTCGACTTCCTCGGCCGCCAGGGCCTCGACAACCTTCGGCCGGCCCTGGAAGGGCGCGTCCGGGTCTGGTTCAACGAGGAGCTCGAGAGCCGCAACTTTATCGTCCCCGGAATCATCGCCGTCATCATCATGATCGTCGGGGCCATGCTGACCTCGCTTGTCATCGCCCGGGAATACGAAAACGGGACCATGGAGACGATCCGGTCTCTCCCGATCAACTCCGTCGAGTTTCTCACCGGGAAGGCGATCCCCTATTTCCTCATCGCGATGACGGACGTCCTCGTGGCGCTCGCCATGGGGCAGCTGCTCTTCGGGGTGGTCATGAAGGGGAGCTTCTGGCTGATGATCCTGGCCTCGTCGCTCTACCTGTCCGTGGCTCTCGGGCTGGGGCTCTTCATCTCCATTGCCACGAAGTCCCAGCTCGTGGCAAACCAGATCGCGCTGCTCGTTTCGTACCTGCCGGCGCTTCTGCTTTCGAACTTCGTGTTTCCCGTGGAGAACATGCCCCGGATGCTTCAGTTCGTGACCTGGGTCGTCCCGGCAACCTATTACATCGACGTCATGAACGGGCTGTTTCTCCGCAATGTGGGGATGAGCTACCTATGGCCGAGCTTCCTGGTGCTGCTCGTCATGTTTCTCGTCGGCGCCGCTGCCGCCGTGGTCAAAATGAGGAAAGAGGGGCTGTAGAATGAACCGGATCCGGATCCGCGAAATCGTGAGAAAGGAGTTCATCCAGCTCTTCCGGGACAAGAAGAACCGGCCGATTCTCTTCATCATGCCGTTCACCATGCTTCTCATTTTCGGTTACGTCGTTTCCACGGACGTGCGGGATGTCAAGGTCGGTCTTCTGGACCAGTCCCGGACGCGGGAAAGCCGGCTTGTCCGGGATGCCTTCGAGGGAAGCCCCATCTTCCGGGTCACTCACCAGGTGGACGATCCCCGGGAGCTCGAAGAGCTTCTGCTACGCAGAAAGGTGGACATCGCCATCAAGATCGGTCCCGACTTCAGCGAGCGCATCCGCAAGGGCGAGACGGCGGCCGTCCAGGTGCTGGCCGACGGGAGCATGAGCAACCTGGCCGGGGTGCGGGTCGCCTACACGCTCCAAGTCCTCGAGACACTGAACCAGAACTTCATCCGGCAGCTTGTCCCCCAGCGGATCGACTACGGCCGGATCGATGCGCGGGTCCGCACGTGGTACAACCCGAACCTGGAAAGCCGTGATTTCTTCGTCCCGGGGATGGTGGCCGTACTCATCATGATCATCTCGCTTCTCTTTACCTCCATGGCGATCATCAAGGAAAAGGAGGTGGGGACGATGGAGCAGCTCATCGTAACGCCCATGCGGCCTTTCGAGCTCATCCTCGGCAAGACGATCCCCTACATCCTGATCTCGATTGCCCAGATGGTGGCCGTGACTCTTTTCGCCGTTTTCTGGTTTGACATCCCCATCGTGGGGAGCGCCCCCCTGATGTTTCTCGGATTGTGCCTGTTTCTCTTGAGCACCCTCGGCATCGGGCTGTTCGTTTCCACCATCTCGGCCACCCAGCAGCAGGCCATGATGACGACCTTCTTTTTCATCGTCCCGTTTTTCATGCTCTCGGGGTTCGTCTTCCCCATCGAGAACATGCCGCTCGTCGTGCAGTGGCTCACATACCTGGACCCCCTGCGTTACATGCTTGTCATCATCCGGGGGATCTTTCTCAAAGGCGTGGGGATGGATGTCCTGTGGCCCCAGTACCTGGCCCTCATCATCATGGGGGTCACGGTCTTCGCGGGGGCCGTGGGGCGGTTCAGGAAGCGACTGGATTAGGCCGGCGGAGCCGGCAGATGTCGGCTATCAGGCATCAGGCATCGGGAAAAGACGTTTTAGTGAGGTGATGGTTATGAAGCGATGGGTCCGGGCGGGAATTTCAGCCGGTGTATTGTTCATGTTGATCTCTGTCGGTGTTGCCAATGCGCAGGAGGCGGCGGTGCCGCTGACGCTGGAGGAGAGCATCGCCATTGCCCTCAGGCAGAGCGTCGTCATCCAGTCGGCCCGGGAGGGGGTCGCCGCGTCGGAGGCGCGGAGAAAGGAGGCCGTCACGGGGTTTCTTCCGAAACTGAGCACAACCTACAATTACACCCGTAACGACCCGGCGCCTTACATCAAGCAGCCTTCACCCTCCCCCATTACCAACCTGACCGTCGGAACTCAGGACAACTACATCTGGTCCCTCGATGCCAGGCAGCCCCTCTTCACGGGGGGCCGGCTCGAGGCAAACTACGACATCAGCCGGCTGGGGCTCGACGCCTCGAAGCAGGAAGAGATGGGCACGGTGCAGGATATTGTCCTGGATGTGAAACGATCCTACTTCACCATCCTCAAGGCGAGGCGCCTTGTCGGGGTGGCGAAACAGTCCGTGGAACAGTTTATCGCCCAGAAGGATCTCGCGAAAAACTTTTACGAGGTCGGGCTCGTTCCCCGCAACGATTACCTGCAAGCCGAGGTAAGGCTCGCCGACGGCACCCAGTCTCTTGTTCGGACCGAAAACCGCCTGGAAGAGAGCCATGCGCGGTTCAACACGATCCTTCGACGTCCGGTCAGCACCCCTGTCGCTGTCGTCGATATCCTCGACTACAAACCCTACGGGAAGGAATTCGACGAGTGCCTGCAGACCGCCATGAACAACAGGCCGGAGATCCAGGTCTTTGCCCTGAAGGCCGAACAGGCCGGCAAGAAGGTCAAGGTCGTGGAAAGCGAGTTCTACCCGTCGGTCAATCTTGTCGGCAGCTATCAGCGCTACGGGGACAACGCCGATCTCAACGGGTCAGCCTACCGGAATCCGGAAAACTGGTCCGTGGCGGCCGTGGCGACGTGGGATCTCTGGGAGTGGGGCCGAACAAAGTACTCCCGCGATGCGAGCGTCAGTCAGGAAAAGCAGGCCGTTAATGCGCTCACCAACGTGAAAGACCAGGTTGCCCTGGAGGTGAAGAATGCCTGGCTCGCGGTGAAGGAGGCCGAGAAGCTCATCGCCGTGACACAGACGTCGATCGAGCAGGCCGAGGAGAACTACCGGATCAACCAGGAGCGTTACCGGGAACAGGTCTCCAGGATGACGGACGTTCTGGATGCCCTGACTCTCCTGACCTTTGCCCGTGCCTCCTGGTCCAACGCCCTGAGCGATTACCACATTGCCCTGGCGGCCCTCGAGCGGGCCATGGGGGTGATTTGGAGGGCAGGGGACGGGGGACAGTGAAGAAGTGGCTAGTGGTTTGTGGCTAGTGGAAGAAAGACGTGCAGGATTTCAACTAGTCGCTTATCTCTTGTCACTAGCCACTAGCCACTAGCCACTGGTCACTGCCGCAAAGCGGCTTGTGTAAAGATTAAGAGGTGGAAACCCGAAAAATAGGGTAAACAGGGAGGGTGCGATGAGCCCCAGACAGGACGGAAAGCGCGCATCGGTTTGGCGGAGGTTTTCACTCAAGAAATTGGGATTTTTTACGATACTCTATACTGTGGCATTATTGCCCGGGATCGGTTGCTCCATGACAGGTTCGGAAACGACACGGGGACCCCTGGTGGGCGGACCCTGCGAGTACAAATCCTACCCGGGTCAGGCCGAGATCGTATCGGTGGCCCCGATGGAAGCTCCTGCCGCGGCGGGCGGCGAGCGGTACGACGTGAAATTCCGCTTCATCCCCGACGGGCCCGTCGATGAGCCCCTTGGAAAGGCGGCGCTGCAGAGGACCTTTTCCCTCCTGCCGGACAGGGAGATGCCTCCAGACAGGACTTTCATCGGAAAATTTGACATCCGGCCGGGAAAGCGATTAGGCTGCACGCTCAAAGTGATCACCCGGGGGACCTGCACGCCGATCCTGTTCGATTTCCCCTCGCTGACACCCGGTGATGCGGCACCCCGCTGACGGGGGTCCGGGACAGGCTACCCCGGAGTGAGCAGTGGAAGGACGCGCCGCGGCCGCTTCACTGCAGAAATTTGCGCACAGGACGTGCCCCATGAGAAAGACCCGGATCGGTGTTGCGCTCCTTCTTGCCGTCTTCCTGACTCTCTCCGTCTCCATCTCCCATGCCGATGAAGTCTCGCAGGTTCGGGCCGCCATTGTCGCAAAACAGGCCCAATGGCAGGCCGGCGAGACATCCATGACCAGGTTGAGTCCGGAGGAAAGGCGGGCGCGCTTGGGCCTCATAAAACCTGTGGGCCTGACCGGAATGCTTGCTGGCGCAGAGGTTGTTTCCGCCGGTCCATATGTTTCGGCTTCCCCTTCCGGCTTCGATTGGCGCAACATCGGAGGACAGAATTTCGTCACACCCGTGAGGAACCAGGGCGGCTGCGGCAGCTGCTGGGCCTTCGCCACGACGGCGGCCCTTGAATCGTCGGTTCTGCGCGCGGAAAACACACCGGGCGTCGATCTCAACCTCTCGGAGCAAGTCCTCGTATCCTGCGGCACCTCGGGTGGTAGCGATGCAGGTAGTTGCGCCGGCGGGGTCATCCAGTATGCCTCCAACTACATCCGCGACACGGGCCTTCCCGTGGAGAGCTGCTACCCCTACACGGGGACCGACGGTTCCTGCGGCAGCGCCTGCGGAACCTACAATACCGCGACGTACCGCATCGTGGGCTGGGCGGACGTGACAGGCACGTCCCCCACGGTGAGCGCCATCCGTAGCGCCTTGCTCAACTACGGGCCGCTGGTTACGACGATGGATGTGTACACCGATTTTTATTCCTATTCCGGCGGGGTGTACACCTACACGACAGGCGAAAATGAAGGCGGACATGCCGTCCTCATCGTCGGGTACAGCGACGCCGGCCAATACTTCATCGTGAAAAACAGCTGGGGCTCAAACTGGGGAGAGTCCGGCTATTTCAAGATCGCCTATTCCGAGCTCGGCACGGTCGTCGATTTCGGGGATTATACTCTTCGATACAAGGGTACGCCCTGCAGTTATCTGACCACGCCCGACAGCCAGTCTTTCACCTCCTCAGGGGGATCCGGCAGCGTGGACGTCTGGACGCAGAGCGGCTGCTCCTGGTCCGCCTCGAGCAACGTCGGCTGGGTGACGACCTCGTCGAGCGGCACGGGAGAGAGCGGTTCGGCTTCGCTCAGCGTTCAGGCCAACGCTGGGGCAAAAGCCAGAACGGGGACGCTGACGGTTGCGGGGCGTACGCACACGCTTACGCAGGCCGGCGTACCGCCTACCATAACGGGCAGCACCCCTGCCGGTGGTGCCACGGGAATTGACACCAACACAACGGTCACGGTGAATTTCAGCGAGACGATGAACTCCGCGACCATTCATTCCTCGTCCTTCAGGCTCACCCAGCGCGCATCGACGGTTTTGGGGACTGTGAGCCCTGGCTCTCTCAGCGCCACATTCACCCCGTCGGGCAGCCTGACCCCGGGGACGACCTACACGGTGACCGTCACGACGGCCGTGCAGGATGACGAGGGAGTGGCTCTCGCATCGGAGAGTTCATGGAGCTTCACCACCGCAGGGACGCCGCCCGTCACGGGCAGCAGCGGCGGCGGCGGAGGGGGCGGGTGCTTCATTGCCACGGCGGCCTTCGGCTCGGCGCTGGAGCCGCGGGTGGTCACGCTGAGGGAATTCCGCGACGTCTATCTGTTACCCTCCCATTCGGGCAGGGCCTTCGTGGAGCTTTACTATACCCTGTCGCCCCCGATGGCCGATGTCATCGCCGCCGACGAGGGGTTGAGATGCGGTGTGCGGGCCGTGCTTGCGCCTGTCGTGGCCGCAAGCGAGACCCTGCTGGGCGCGGGACGCGAGACGGCCGGGCTTCTCGGGTGGCTCGGCGCCGCCGTCATCCTCTTCTGCGGGGCCGGAAGGGGCTCGCGGCGCGGTGGAGAGCCGCCTCGATAAAATTTCATTGACAAAAGGGTCTGCACGCTTTATGCTCTGCCAACCTTCAAGAGGTTCGGTTTTCGAAATGAAGAGCATCATTGGTACCATCATCCCCATTATTATCGACATAGTCGGCATACGTCCGGGCGGCGTAGGGGGCTGATGATGGCTTGATGGCATAACCGGAAAGAATCAAACAAATCCGTTATCAGGCACCCTGGTAACGGATTTTTTATTTCGAGGGGGATTGAAGAAGATGGACAAGAGAGCGGTAGTGATCTACGACACGACCCTGCGGGACGGCACCCAGGGCGAGCAGGTGAGCTTTTCGGCCGAGGAGAAGATCAGGGTTGCCAGGCGCCTCGATGAGTTCGGGATTGCCTACATCGAGGGGGGCTGGCCCGGCTCGAACCCGAAGGACATGCGCTTCTTCGAGCTGGCCCGGAAGGTGAAGTTCCGAAATGCGCGCCTTGCCGCCTTCGGGAGCACGCGAAGGGCCCACACCCCTCCCGGCGAGTGCCCGAACGTGCAGGCCCTGCTCGAGGCGCAGACGCCGACAGTGACCATCTTCGGCAAGAGCTGGGATTTCCACGTCAGGGAGATCCTGAAGGTCTCCCTGAAGGAGAACCTTGCCATGATCGGCGAGACGGTCGCCTATCTGAAGTCGAAGAAAAAGGAGGTCATCTACGACGCCGAGCACTTCTTCGACGGCTACCGGGCAAACGCCCGCTACGCCATCCAGACGCTCGAGGCGGCCTTTGCAAACGGCGCCGAGATGATCGTGCTCTGCGACACCAACGGCGGGACCCTTCCCTCGGAGATCGCACGGGTGGTGGACGAGGTGGCCGCCCTGGTCCCGAGAGAGCGGCTCGGCATCCACGCCCACAACGACGGGGGACTTGCCGTGGCCAACACGCTGGCGGCCGTCGAAAAGGGAGTCCGGATGGTCCAGGGAACGATCAACGGCTACGGCGAGCGCTGCGGCAACGCGGATCTCGTCCCTATCATGGCCAACCTGGAGCTCAAGATGAACAAGCCCTGCCTGCCCGGAGGCGCGCTCAAAGAGCTCACGCGCCTGTCGCTTTTCGTCAGCGAGATCGCCAACATCACCCCCCTGAACTCGAGGCCCTTCGTCGGCCGCAGCGCCTTCGCCCACAAAGGGGGTGTCCACGTGCACGCTGTCCTCAAGAACACCGAGGCCTACGAGCACATCCGGCCCGAGCTCACCGGCAATCACCGCCGCGTCCTCGTGTCGGATCTCTCCGGCAAGAGCAACATCGAGTACAAGGCGGCCGAGCTGGGGCTCTCCCTGGGCAGCGACGACACGAAGAGCCGCAGGATCGTCGAGGAGATCAAGCACATGGAAAACGAGGGCTACACCTTCGAGGCCGCCGACGGCTCTCTTGCCCTCATCATCCGCAAGGCCACGGGCGAGTTCGAAGAGCCCTTCTATCTCGAGTGCTTCCGTGTTATAAACGAAAAGCAGGGCAACGAGCCCTCCCGCGCCCAGGCCCTCATCAAGGTCATCGTGGGCAGGGACACGGAGATCACCGCCGCCGAGGGCAACGGCCCGATCAACGCGCTGGACAACGCCCTGCGCAAGGCCCTCGTGAAATTCTACCCCGAACTGTCCCGGATGCACCTCACGGACTTCAAGGTCAACATTCTCGAGGGCAGCGAGGGCACGGCGGCCAAGGTGCGCGTCTTCATCGAGTCGCGCGATGACAAGGACATCTGGAGCACCATCGGGGTCTCCGAGAGCGTCATCGAGGCAAGCTGGCTTGCCCTGGTGGACAGCATCCAGTACAAGCTGAGCAAGGACAGGCTGAACCGCAACGGCAAGGAAGCCCGCAAGGCCGTAGCATAATCAGTGACCGGTTACCAGTGGAGAAAAGACATGCCCATGACGATTACGGAAAAGATTTTGGCCAGGCATGCGGGGCTCGAGAGCGTTGCCCCGGGGGACCTCATCGAGGCCAAGGTGGATCTCGCCTTCGCGCACGACTTCACGGCCCCCATCGCCATCCAGGTGTTCAAGCAAATCGGCGTCCCGAAGGTTTTCGACCCCAAGAGGGTTGTCCTCGTGGCGGATCACTTCGTCCCGAACAAGGACATCGCCTCGGCCGAGCAGGCAAAGTACATGCGCGAGTTTGCCCGGGAGCAGCAGCTCGAGTATTACTATGAAGTCGGGGAGGCGGGCATCGGCCATGTGCTTCTTCCGGAGCAGGGGCTCGTCACGCCCGGGCAGCTCGTCATCGGGGCCGACAGCCACACCTGCGCCTACGGCGCCCTTGGGGCCTTCTCCTCGGGCGTGGGGAGCACCGACTTCGCCGCCGTGATGGCCACGGGCGAGATCTGGCTTCGCGTCCCCCCGACGATCCGGGTTGAGTACAGGGGGACCCTGCGGCCGATGGTGGGGGGCAAGGATCTGATCCTTCGCCTTATCGGCGAGATCGGCGTCGAGGGGGCGCTGTACAGCGCCCTGGAATTCTGCGGGGACGTCATCCGCGGGCTGTCCATGCCCCACCGGTTCGCCATGGCGAACATGGCCGTCGAGGCGGGGGCGAAGAACGGGATCATCGAGCCCGATGATACCACGAAGGCCTACGTGACGGGCCGGGCCCGGTGGGAGCCCGTTTTCCTCCAGAGCGACGCCGGTGCGACGTATGACAGGACCATCACGATCGACGTGAGCTCTCTCGAGCCCCAGATTGCATTCCCCCCCTCGCCGGCAAACGTAAAACCGGTCTCGGAGGCAAAAGGGATCACGCTGGACCAGGTCTTTATCGGTTCCTGTACCAACGGGTGGCTCGAGGATCTGCGGGATGCAGCGAAGATCCTGAAAGGCCGCAAGAAGGCGAAGGGCCTGCGCCTGATCGTCATACCGGCCTCGCCGACCATCCTGAAGCAGGCCATCAGGGAGGGGATCATTGAGACCTTCCTCGAGGCCGGCGCCGTCATCGGGCCGCCCTGCTGCGGGCCCTGCCTGGGAGGGCACATGGGGATCCTCGCCTCGGGCGAGCGGGCGCTTGCGACGACGAACCGCAATTTCGTCGGCCGCATGGGCCACCCGAAGAGCGAGGTCTTTCTCTGTAATCCCTTTGTAGCTGCGGCATCGGCGGTGTTGGGGAGAATCGGTTCTCCTGAGGAATTATAGAAATCAGTGTCTGAGTGAAATAGTGTCTGAGTGTCTGAGTGAAGAAAGAAACCCACGTTCATTCTTGACTCCATCACTCAGACACTTGTCGACTGTAAGGAGACGATATGAAATACGAGGGAAGAGTCTGGAAGTTCGGCGATGACGTGGATACGGATCTGATTATCCCGGCGCGGTACTGCAACGTATCCGACGGGGCCTTGCTGGCAAAGCACGCCTTTGCCGACGGCCGGCCCGAATTCGCATCCGCCGTATCCGTGGGCGATGTCGTCGTCGGGGGACGAAACTTCGGCTGCGGATCATCCCGGGAACATGCCCCCATCGCGATCAGGGCGGCGGGGGTCCGCGTCCTCATCGCGAAAAGTTTCGCCCGGATCTTCTACCGCAGCGCCTTCAACATCGGCCTGCCGCTTCTCGAGTCGGCCGAGGCCGTCGAGGACATCCAGGACGGCGATCGGCTCTCCGTCGATCTCGTCACGGGCCGGATAGAAAACCTCACGCGCAAAAAATCCTACAGCGCCCGTCCGATCCCGCCTTTCATGGAGCGCCTCGTCAAGGCCGGCGGTCTCGTCGAGCACATCCGCAAGGAAAAGCTTCAGAAACGGCCCTAGCATTCAACCCGCCGCGGTTTTGCCCTCGCCGGTCTGACATGGCCTCCCGCCCTCTGGGCGGGAGGCCTTTGTGTTTCTCGCCTTTGCCTGGATCCTTTTCCGGTATGCGGGCAGGATTTGAACCATCCGCAATGGGGTACTCTGCCAGAGACGGGGAAGACTTCCCGGTTGACGAACCGGGGGGTTTCGTTTAAAGTTTTACGGCATTTACGAATGAGGCGGGCATTTGCGGGAGGCCGTTGCGGTGCGGGATTTCGTGGGTTTCCTGGGCAGGCAGACGGGGGTTCGGCTGAACCGCTACGCGGACCAGTCGGCCTTCCTCTACCGGATCCTGCGCCAGATCGTCATCAACCCCAAGGCGGGTCGCATGCTGCGGACCCGGATTGTCGTCGAGCAGATCTATTTCACGGCCGTCGAGGCCCTGTGGATCGTGATCCCCATTGCGCTTCTGCTCGGCAGCATGATGATCCTTCAACTCTCGGACGTGGCGGCCCAGCACGACCTGGGAAGGGTTACCGTGGCCCTTCTCATCCGCGAGTTCGGACCGCTCATCACGGCGCTCATCGTGGTTCTCCGGTCCGCCACGGCAGTGACGATCGAAACGGGTTACATGAAGGTGCTCAATGAGATCGAAGCCCTGGAGCTTCAGGGGATCAACCCCCTCGATATCCTGTACGTTCCCCGCATGATCGGCATCACGGTGTCCATGTTCTGCCTGATCACCATCTTCTGCATCACCGCCGTGCTGGGGGGTTACGCCATCGCCTGGGCACTGACGACACTGCCCCTGCAGAATCTTCTCTTCCAGATCGGGAAAGCCATCACGGGCCTGGACATTGCCGTCGTCGCCCTGAAGGCCCTCTTTTTCGGCGTGGGCATCACCGTAATCTCATTGCACCACGGGCTGGCCGTTCAGAAGGGGATTACGGAGGTTCCCGTTGCGACCTCGAGGGGGGCCGTGGCGTGTCTCTATTACTGCCTGTCGGTGAATGTCATTCTCTTTGCCGCCTTCTTCCTGTAGGTTGTGGATATGGTGCTCATCGAACTCAAAGATTACGCACATGCCCCTACGGGACGCGGGAAGGGACTGGAGAAGTTTTCCTTCTCGCTTTCACCGGGGGATTCCTTCGGCCTTCATGCCGACCGGATCGACGATGCCCACCTGTTCCTGAGGGCCCTGGCAACCCTGGAGCCGCCGGAGGAAGGGAGCTATTTCTTCAAGGGTGAGGCGCTGGACTTTTCCAAGTTCCGGAAGCTCCTGCCCGTCCGGAGAAGGATCGCCTATCTCGGCATCGATGCCACCCTGATCGGGAACCGGACGCTGAGGACGAATCTTTTGCTCGGGCGCTATTACCTGGAAAACAAGCTAAACCTGGAATTGGGCGAAGAGGCCCTCTCCCTGTGCCGCCTCTTCGGCATCGAGGATAAACTCGATCGCCGCCCCTCCCAGGTAGCACCGGAGGATGCGCGGGCGGCCGTCATCATCCGTGAGATGACGAAGGGGGCCGAGGTGTTTCTCATCGAGCAGGCCTTTGTCGCTCTCGCCCGGCCCGTCATTGCGAGGTACATCGAGATGATTCGGAAGGTGATCGATTCGGGCATTCCCTGCGTCTTCTATGCCGGTATGCCCGATTTCGACAGCCTGTTCAAAAAACGGGATATCCACATCCGGGACGGCGTCGTAGAGGTCGACTGAACACCGTCGCGCAGCGGGGAAATCATGGAACTGAAATACAGCAGGATGGATCGGGTCGTCGGCATCTTCCTCATCGCCGTCGTCGCCCTCATGGTCGGCACGGTGGCCCTCCTCGGGCGCGGAAAGGACTGGTTCCGGCCCACGGTGACCTACTATGCCCAGTTCAAGGAAAACTACAACCTCTCCCCGGGCTCGCCCGTGAAGCTCTACAAGGCCGACATCGGAAAGGTCAGGAGCGTGGAACTCGTCGGGGACGCTGTTCGCGTTCGCCTCTCCATCTTCGAGGAGTATGCCTCGCGGTTCCGGCAGGACACGGTGGCGACCGTCGAGAGCCCTACCCTGATCGGGTCGGAATACGTGGCCGTGCGACCGGGCAAACACGACAGCCCCCTCGTCCTGCCGGGCGGGACCATCAAGAGCGAAGAGAAGAGGACCCTCGCGGAGATCCTCGCCGAGTACGAGGTGGAGGAGACGGCGAAGAAACTCACGGAGACCATCCGGAATCTGGCCGATATCGTCGAGGAACTGAGGGACCCCGAGGGCCCGCTGTTCAATTCCTTGAACAGCATCGAGAAAAACCTGAAAAGCATGGAGGCCGTCACCACCGATCTCAAGGAGGGAAAGGGGACGGTCGGGCAGCTTTTGCGATCCGACGAGCTGATCGACCGGGTGAACACGTCCATGGAGCGGCTTGATCACGTTTTGCAGAATCTCGAGGGAGCCACCCCCGAGGTGACGGCAAATCTGCGCGAGAGCATGGAAAAGATCCGGGAGATCACGACGAACCTCGAAAAGGGCAGCCGCGAGGTCCCTGCCGTGATCCGGACGACGAAACGCGGCATCCAGGAAATCCGGGACAGTGTGGACGAGATCAATCGCGTCGTCAAGGCCCTCGAGAAGGTCCCCCTGATCAAGGGGAACATCCCGCCGAAGCCCGAGGGGAAGGATCTGGATGCGGGACTCAGGAAGTGAGGCTGCCATGAGAACTCTGAAACTTGGCCTTTTGCTGTTCTTCGTGATCCTCGCGGCATCCTGCGGCGGCAAGGAAGTGGTTGTGCCCGATCACCTCAGCGCCGGCAGCGTGCAGACCGACAAGGGGATGCCGTTCTATGAGCGGGGCTGCTACGCCCGTGCCCTGGATCACTTCTACAGGGCCAACGAACTTTTCACGGCTGTCGGGGACAGCCGCGGCATGGCCATGAGCGCAAACAACATCGGCGTCGTGTACCGCGCCATGGGCGAGGCGGCAGCCGCGATCCCCTTCTTCGAGGATGCCCTCCGGATTTACAGGGGTCTCGGGAATCAGGAGGACGTGCGCCAGACGCTGTCGAACCTGGCGGCCGCCCAGGTGGATACGGGGGATTACGCTGCTGCCGGAAAGAACATCGACGAGGCGCTGATGATCCAGGTCCGGCGCAAGCCTTTTGCCCCGGCCATGACGGTGAAGGGGATTCTCCTTGCGAAACAGGGCGATGTGAAGGGGGCCGAGGCGATGTTCAGGGAGGCCCTCGATCAACTCGACAAGAGGAATCCCACCGGGGCGGCCGCTGCAAATTACGCCATGGGGGATCTGTTGCTTGGGGCGGCCCGTTACAAGGAGGCCGCTCCCTATTTCGAGCGGGCCCTCGAAAGCGACCGCAAGGCCGGCTTTTACAGGGGGATCGCCGATGACTTGACCGCCCAGGGCCTCTGCAGTGCAGGCCTTGGGGATGACGCCTCGGCCGTGAGTTACTGGGAGCAGAGCGTCCGGATCTACGCCCTGCTGGGGATGGAGGAAAAGGTCCGGGCGACGATGGGCATGCTGGACGAGGCGGCAATGCGCTCCAACCGGGACATCGCGCTGACCCGCGCCCTTGTGGACCGTTGGATCAAGGGGGAGATGACGGACAGCATTTGCGAATAACGCTGCCGGAATAATGGAGTGATGGAATGTTGGAATGATGGGTGAAAGGAGTCGTTATCCCTTGTTCCCCAATCCCATTATTCCAGTATTCCAATATTCCAAACCCCAAGTGAAACTATGGACGTCTTTGGCCTCGGCCAGTGTTCCCTCGACCATGTCGGGCGCATCCCCGCCTGGCCTTCCCCCGATACGAAATGTGAGTTCCACGACCTGGTCATCCAGGGAGGCGGGCCCGTGGCCACGGCCCTGGTGGCCCTTTCCCGCTGGGGGCTTGCCTGCCATTTTTCCGGTGTTGCCGGCGATGATTCCTTCGGGCGGCAGATCGCCCGCTTTCTTCAGGACGAGGGCGTCGATGTCTCGGGCCTTGTCGAACGGCCTGGGCGCCGTTCGCAGTTTGCCTTCATCGCTGCGGAGCCCGGCGGGCGGCGGAGCATCTTCTGGCAGAGGCCGACGGGCGAGGCGCTCAAGCCCCCGGAGATCCGGATGGATATCCTCCGTGCCTCCCGCGTCATGCACACGGACGGGCTTTTCATCGAGGCGGCCCTTGCGGCGGCCGGCGAGGCGAAGCGATCCGGGGTTGCCGTGAGCGTCGACGCAGGGACCCTCCGGGAGGGGATGCTCGAACTGGCCCGCCTCAGCGACTGCTTCGTGAGCTCCGAGTCCTTTGCCCGTTCCCTTGTCGGCGGCGACGACCCCCTCGGTGCCTGCAGGAGGATCCTGGAACTGGGCCCGAGAATCGCCGGAGTGACGCTCGGCTCGAGGGGGTATGCGGCGATGTTCGACGGGCGATCCATCGTGAAGCCCGCCTGTGCCGTCGAGGCCGTCGACACGACAGGTTGCGGCGATGTTTTCCACGCCGGCCTCGCCTATGGGATCATCCAAGGCTGGGATCCCGCGAAAAGCTTCGATTTTGCAGCCTGGGCGGCGGCGCAGGTGGCAACCCGGATGGGCGGCCGGGCGGGAATCCCGTCGAAAAGCGAGCTGCAGGCCCGGGGGTATGAGTAAGGTCCTGCATCCGGAACCGCCCTGCATTGACGCACCCGGGAATATCCTGTAGAACAATCGTAAACAGGCGAAGGACATTTACGGTCTCATGTCGAAACGGGTGATCATCATCGGTGCGGGCCTTGCAGGGCTGACGGCGGCCCATGCGGCGGCAAAGCAAGGGGCGACGGTGCTCGTTGTCGATCGGGGCCCCATCGGAATCGGGACGAACTCGGTGCTGGCCAACGGGTTCTTTGCCGGGCCGTCGGAAAAATACAGCCCCGATGACTACATCCATGACACCCTCCGGGCGGGGCGGGGGCTCAACCGTGAATCCATGGTGAGGCTCGTTGCCCGGGAGGCGCCGTCTGCGTTCCAACGCCTGCGGTCAGCCGGGGTGCTCCTGAAGGAAAGGGGCGCGCAGCGCTGTGTCGTTTCCCCGGATCCCTCCGTGATTCCCGGCGTTGCCCTCATGAGAAAGCTGGCGGAGCTGGTAAAGACCCTCGAGGGCGTTCATGTCCTCCCCGGATTCCAGGTCACCGAGCTTACCTGTCACAACGGAAGAATCTGCGGCGTCCGGGGTTTCAACCGCAAGGGCGAGGCAATGGACATCGACGCTCCCGCCGTGGTCCTCGCCGCGGGAGGCGCAGGGGCCATCTATCGCCGTCACGACAACCAGAAGAAGATCCTGGGGCAGGGATATGCCCTGGCTGCCAGGGCGGGCCTCGATCTCTGGGACATGGAGTTCGTACAGTTCTTTCCCCTGGTCTTTGCGGACCCGCGGCTGCCGGCCCTGATCGTCTATCCGCCATTTGCACGTGAAGCGAAGCTCGTCGATTCATCCGGCCAGAGCATCCTTGAAAAGCACGGTCTCGGGGATGTCAACGAGGCGATCGTCAGGAAGCGCGACTCCTTTTCGGCCCTTCTTTTCGAGGAGGCGCAGACGGGGGGCGTTTTTCTCGACCTTCGCGAGGTTCCCGCTTCGGCCTGGGATGTTCATCCCCTGGCCATCTTCAAAAAGCTTCGCTTCAATTTCAGGGAAAAGCCCGTGGCTGTCGCACCGGCCGTCCACTTCACCATGGGCGGTCTGAGGACCGGCGAGACGTGCGAGACGGACATCGGCGGCCTTTTTGCCTGCGGGGAGATCCTGTGGGGGCTTCACGGGGCGAACCGGATGGGCGGCAACGCATTGACGGAGTGTGTCGTGTCGGGTGCCGTTGCCGGGCGATCCGCGGCCGAACGCGCCCTGGGTGAAATGCCCGTTGCCTCCTGCCGGGAAAAGCCGCGGCAGGTCCTCGCGGCGGGAGCTGTACCGGGATCCGGTGAAGTTCGGGACATTTTTTCGGCGATCCGGGCGACGGCCTGGGAGTGCGCGGGCATCGTAAGGTCGGACGAAGGGTTGCGCAGGGGCATGGATAGGGTCGGGGCGATCGAGGAGCGACTGATGCGGTTGGGATCTGCCGGTCCCGGGGGGCGTTCCGCTCTGGAGGATGCCAGGGCCGGGGCCCTCGTGCTGCGCGCGATCCTGCAGGCGAGCCTCGGGCGCAAGGAGAGCCGCGGGAGCTTTCTGCGGAGCGATTTCCCCGATGAGGACGACGGCAACTGGCGCGGGAACTCGCGCCTGATCTACGACGCGGACAACAACGTCTTCGCGGTGGAGTATCTCCCCGTCGAAAGCGCCTGAAAGAAGCCGGCACGAATGCGCAGGAAGGCGATCTCATGAGAAGGATTCTTGCCGTTGCATTCCCGGTCGCCGCTTGCGCCCTTGTTGCGTGGCTCTGGTGGCCCCTGGCGACGGAGCTGATCCAAACGGGAATCCCCGCTGATATCGATGACCACCGCGTCTCCCAGTACGTCTTGCTCACCGGGTTTATCTTCATCAGTGCCGCTTTCATCTCCCTGGGCATCAAAAATATGGGGGACAAGGACGGCTAAAGTTAATGCTGCGCAGCCGGGAAGGAGATTCCGATGAACCGACTCGCTCGCATCCTGCTCGTATCCGCTGCGGTCTCGGTGCTCGCCTGGCTCTGGTACGCGGCGTGGCCGGAGCTCTTCCGGAACGGGATGCCCTCCATTACCGAGGATGCCGATTTTGCGCTCCTGGTGCGGCTGACGGGATTCGTCGTCATCATCACCGTCGGCTTCTACTTCGCGCTCAGGAATCTCATGAAGAAATGACCCTTCAGCGGGAGCCGGGAAAAAAGTACGGCAGAATATTTCGGGCTATCGGCGCGGAATGAGAAAACAGCTTTAGAGTGTTAATTATGTCGGTACAGTTTACAGTGTATCCTGTGCACCTTAAATAACTTAATTATCTAATATTAAATAACATATTTTGAAAATTCGTGTTTGGTACTGTTTCGCCCGCGGAAAAGTGTCGGTGGACTTTACATTCAGACTGCAATTCCCCCTTTTCCGCATCCCTGTTGAATGCGCTGTATTCAACAGCCTTATCGAAAAAATATGCAATAAATTATATTACTTGACGTCTTGCGGAGGCACTCTCCTCTGCCTGCTTCGACCACGTGGTATGGAGATTGCCTTATGACTGGGCAGGAGACAGAAGGAAAAGGTGTCATGGATCCGGGGTTGTCCCGTAATTCCCTTCACCAGAGGAAATCCGGCTAAAGGAAATCATTAGACAACCGATAAAGATCATTGGAACAATGTGTCGATGCGTGCCCCAGAAAAATAAACAAAAACAAGGGGATTCCCGTATCCACCACGCCTTCATAATTCCGAAACCCATAACATAGCAGACCGTCCGTTGCTGAACCCGGATGAGCAGCTTATGCGCGAGCAATATCCGCTGTCAATCCTGGGATGAGGACCTAACCAGGCATGACTGGGCGCATTGCGGGTAGGTGAACCGTTGCTGTATCGCAGCGCTTCCGGATGGTCAGGCGCCATCACTCACGGCGCCTTGATGCCTTTTCAGTTCGATCATGTAACTGAGAGGGCGTAAGCCTGCCTGCTGAACATCGAAGGGGATACCTGCTTGATCGGAAAGCGAAGCACAACCCATCTCATGTCTAACCGGTGCCTCCTGATCGAATGATGACGACGGGTAGTCCATCCCCCAGGGTTTCCGCGATAGGCGTTGTCGCGGAAAAAAATGAGCAGGGCATCGTCGGAGAATTCTTCGAATTATTCAAGACGCCTTGGGAATTCGCAAGCAGCGAAAAGTCTTACGACATTCTGCTGATTACTGCGGATACGGATGATAAGATCGATGCGCCCGTCGTCATCCTCTACGGGAGCGGTAAAAGAAAGACCGATGAGCGCTGTGGAATTCAGCCCGCGAAGGGCAGGTCCGCAGTTGTATTGAGATGGCAAGACAAGGACGTTCCAATTTACGGGGAGGCGTCTGCTCTGGGTCCCTCCGGGGAAACCGTCGTAGAGATTCAAGGCACTCATGAAGCCGCCGGATTACGAATTGGAGATCAGGGCCGTTTCATCTATCGCTTCGGCTTCGATTTATTCCGGGAGGTGGAGCATCTTCTCCGCTCGGGTCAACCCGTAAATCATGCTTCCATCCCCACCCTCGATATTCACATAGAGCTTCTCCGGGATTGCATTCTCTCAGCGGGTGTTTCGTTTGTCGAGATCACCCCTTTTCCTCCGCAACACCGCTTTATTGCGTGCCTCACCCACGACGTGGATTTTGTCGGGATTCGCCGTCACCGGTTCGATCCCACGATGTTCGGGTTCATCTACAGGGCACTATTCGGTTCACTCATCCGGGCGATGCGGGGTTTCCTGAAATGGAAAAAATTGCTGGCCAATTGGAAGGCTGTTATCTCGCTGCCCGGCATTTATCTGGGTATTCAGAAGGACGTCATGATCCAGTTCGATCGTTATGCCGACCTCGAACAAGATCTGCCTTCGACCTTTTTCCTCATCCCCTATAAAAACAGGCCCGGGCTCGAACTGGAAGGTCGCACTGCGAAAGGGCGGGCCGTCAAATACGACATCGGCGATATAGCCCCGGAAGTTCAGAAACTCCTCGCCCGCGGCTGCGAGATCGGTCTCCACGGCATCGACGCCTGGCACAGCGCGGAGAGGGGCAACGACGAGCGGTTGCAGGTCTCCCGAATGATTGCAAGACCGGACATGGGCGTGCGAATGCATTGGCTGTTCTTTTCGGAAGAATCTCCTGACGTGCTGGAGCAGGCCGGTTTCTCCTACGACTCGACGGCGGGATACAACGATGCAGTCGGTTACAAGTCCGGCACGTCCCAGGCATTCCGGCTGCCGGGTACAACGCTCTATGAGCTGCCGCTGCACATCATGGATACGGCGCTCCTTTCCCCCTCACGGATGGCACTTTCGGAGGCCGCTGCATTCGAACGGGTCAAGGAAATCTGTTCCCATGCATCGGCAAACGGGGGGGCCCTCACCATCAACTGGCATCACCGCAGTGTCGGGCCTGAGCGGTTCTGGGATGATTTGTACATAAACCTGCTCGGGGAGATGAAGAAGAATGGGGCATGGTTTGCGACGGCACGGGACGCCGTCTCGTGGTTTGATAAGAGACGATCGGTCGTGTTTCAAAGGGTCGACAGGCGCGGCGGGGAAATGCACATCCAGCTCTCGTGCCCTTCCGGAGATGAAACACCCGGCCTCGTTCTGAGGGTTCATGCCCCTTCCCCGAAGCACTCTGCGTCATTCGTGAGTGGTGTAGGCAGGGGCGGAAAAGATCAACCCGTATATGGTGACCTCGACACCGTTGTTCCAATCCATTTGTAGATCATGGGCAAGAGGAGATCCTCGATGGAAGCAGAAAAACGAAAAACAGCGGTCTACATGGTGGTCTATGGCACCTACGCCACGGATCCCCGTGTTCGCAAAGATGCCGAGACGCTGGCCTGCCTTGAGGATTTTACCGTAACGGTCGTCGTACCGAAACTGGGGGATGCGCCTGGCACAACGCAACTAAACGGCGTCAACGTGGTTGAGTTGGATGTCTGTCGATACCGGGGAAAGAGCATATACGGGTATCTGGCATCGTATCTGAAATTTTTATGGGCGGCATTCCGGCACTGTTCCCGGTTGACCCTCCGCGGCGGGATCGATGTGGTCCACATACACAACATGCCGGATTTCCTCATTTTTTCAGCCATCGTGCCGCGCCTTCTGGGGAAGAAAATCATCCTGGACATACACGACACCGTCCCCGAAACCTTTATCGGCAAGTTCAGAAACCATTCCGGCTTGATGTTCCGGCTCCTGTGCCTGGAAGAATCCATCTGCTGCCGCCTTGCGCACCGGATCCTCTGCGTCAATCACCCTCAGCGAGATCTGCTGGTGAGCCGGGGTATCCCCGAACACAAGATGTCGATCTCCATGAACGTCCCCGACGAACGATGGTTCGGTAACGGTTCAGGCGACAATCCTGGAGGAAAAGCGACGAACAGCTTCGACCTGGTATACCATGGATTATTGGCCAAGAGGCTGGGTGTCGACCTGACCATTCGGGCCGTCTCGAACCTCAACGGCAGTATCCCCGGGCTGAAGTTTCATGTCATCGGATCCGGTGATGACCGGGCAGAACTCGTTTCTTTGGCCGAGAGCCTGGGCCTGAGCTCCTGTATTCAGTTCCACGGATCCATCCCCATCGATCAAATTGCCACCACCCTGCGTCCCATGCATCTGGGAGTCGTTTCCAACCGGAGGAACATCGCAACGGAACTCATGCTGCCCGTCAAGATGCTTGAATACGTCGCGCTGGGCATCCCGGTCGTTGCGCCGCCGCTGCAGACGATCAAGCATTACTTCTCCGATGACATGCTGAGTTACTTTGAGGCGGAAGACGTCGACTCGCTCACGTCGGCCATCCGGGATGCCTACCGGAATGAGGAAAAACGACTGAAGCAGGTGAAAAACGCCAGAAAATTTCTGGACCAGTACGGCTGGGAGCGACAGAAACAGGAATTCATCGGCCTGTACAGATCGCTGGCCCTGCAGTCCGGATCCGTGAAAGAGAAAACAGAAAAGGAGATCGCATCATGCTGACCGTGGCGCAGATCGGGGTTGGCTACTGGGGCCCGAATCTTTTGAGGAACCTGGTTGCGAGCAAGCGATGCCGGGTGAAAACGGTTGTCGATCTGTCCAGCGAACGGCAGGAATACGTTCGCGGTCTTTATCCAGCCGTCTGCGTCACGGCGGACGTTCGTGAGGTGTTTGAAGACCCTGAAATCCAGGCCGTCGTCATTGCCACCCCCGTCAAATCGCATTACGATCTTGCCATGCAGGCCCTGGGAGCGGGAAAGCACATCATGGTCGAAAAGCCGATCGCCACAACGGTTGCCGAGGTTGATGAGATAGGCGACCTCGCCGGTAAAAAGAAGCTCGTCGCGATGGTCGGCCACACCTTTCTTTACAATGCGGCCGTCCGTTACGTGAAGAAACTGATCGACGCGGGCGAACTGGGCGACATCCGGTATATCTACAGCCAGAGGCTCAACCTGGGCAGGATCCGGTCCGACGTCGACGCCCTGTGGAACTTTGCCCCCCACGACATCAGCATCATCCAGTACTGGCTGGGGGACCCCGAACCGGTTTCGGTCATGAAAAGGGGTGTCGACTACATCCAGGAAACAATTGACGACGTTGTATTCATGAACATCTGTTACCCGAACAAGGTCATGGCGAACATCCATGTCAGCTGGCTCGACCCCCGAAGACTGCGCCAGATGACCGTGGTGGGATCGAAAAAGATGGTCGTCTACGACAACGACGCCGAAAACAAGATCGCCATCTACGACAAGGGGATCGAGCGCAAGGCGGTCCTGGGACAGAACATGGACTACGACAACCCCCGCGTGCGGAGCTTCAACCATCGTGAAGGGGATGTGATCCTGCCTCGAATCGAGTTTCCGGAGCCGATCAAGATCGAAATCGAGCACTTCGCAGACTGCGTCGAAAACGGGACCCTGTGCCTGAGCGGTATCGATCATGCCCGAAAGGTCGTCCGTATCCTGGCCTCCTGAAACAATTCCCGATTTCCTGAGGTGCCGATGTCTGCTCCCAACAAAGTCTTCAAGTGCCAGATCCGCGATGTCTCGTTCGGCTCGAATGTGACCGTCGTCGAGCCCGTGAACCTCTATGAATGCACGATCGGCGACAATTGCTTCATCGGCCCCTTCGTGGAGATCCAGAAGGGCGTCGTGGTCGGCAGCCGGACCCGGGTGCAGTCCCACACGTTCATCTGTGAACTGGTGACGATGGGCGAGGACTGCTTCATCGGGCACGGTGTCATGTTCATCAATGACCTGTTTTCGGAAGGCGGCCCGGCGCAGGGCCGGATGGATCTCTGGAAATCGACCCTCATCGGCAATCACGTCTCTATCGGCTCCAATGCGACCATCCTGCCCGTGAAAATCTGCGACCGGGTCGTGATCGGCGCGGCCGCCGTCGTGACGAAGGACATCGACAGGCCCGGGTTTTATGCCGGAAATCCTGCAAAGCTGCTTCGACCGCTTTGACGAAATAACGAAAAAACGAGATCAGCGAAATAAACGAGGCCCTTATGACTATCCAACTCGTAGACCTGAAGAAACAATATGAATCGATCAAAACGGAGATTGATGCCGTCGTCGCCGAGGTCCTTTCGAAGACCGCGTTCATCGGTGGCTCCTACGTCAAGGACTTCGAGGAGGCCTTTGCCCGCTTTTGCGGGGTCCGGCACTGTATCGGCGTCGGTAACGGCACCGACGCCCTCTTTATCGCACTCAAAGGTCTGGGAATCGGAAGCGGTGACGAAGTCATCGTCCCGGCCAACAGTTTCATCGCCACGGCCGAAGCGGTGACTCAGGCGGGCGCAAGGGTGGTCTTTGCGGATATCAACCCCGGGACGTACAACCTGGACCCGGCCGGCGTGGAGAAGAAGATCTCGCCGAAAACGAAAGCGATCATCCCGGTGCATCTCTACGGCCAGCCAGCTGACATGGACCCGATCCTGGCCCTGGCGCGCAAGCACGGACTGAAGGTGATCGAGGACGCCGCCCAGGCGCACGACGCAGAATACAGGGGACGCAGGGTTGGATCGCTAGGCGATTGCGCCTGCTTCAGTTTCTATCCCGGCAAGAATTTCGGGGCTTACGGGGACGCAGGAGCGATCGTGACCGACGACGAATCGCTTGCCCGAAGGGCCAGAATGTTCGCGAACCACGGGCGCATCGACAAGTACGATCACGAACTTGAAGGCATCAACAGCCGCCTCGATGCCATCCAGGCAGCAATCCTCGGGGTCAAACTCAAGCACCTGCCGCGCTGGACGGAGGCGAGACGGCAGAACGCATACAGCTACAACCGGCATCTGGCAGGCACCGGGTTCACGACCCCCTGCGAGATCGAGGATATCCGGGCTGTCTACCATCTCTATGTGATCCGGATCCCGGGGGAGAGGCGGGGCGCGCTGCAGGCCCATCTGCAGTCAAAGGGGATTTCGACGGGTATCCATTACCCCATCGCCCTGCCCAACCTGAAGGCCTACGCCTACCTGAACCACCCGGCAGCGGCCTTCCCGGAGGCTTCCAAGGCCTCCAGGGAAATCCTTTCCCTTCCGATGTACCCCGAACTGCGGGAGGATGAAATCGAATACATCGGGAAGGCCATCAACGCCTTCGCGGTCTGAACCAGGCCACCCGTGAAACCCGGATCGGCAAACGAAATGCAGGACAGCAAAGCGGGACAAGATCACGTGTCGGTCTGCATCTGCACCTACAGGCGGCCGGTCCTGCTCGAAAGGCTTCTCCGCGCGCTGGGCAGCCTGGAGACGGGCGATCGGTTCACCTACTCCGTGGTCGTCGTGGACAACGATGCCGAGGCATCGGCGAAACCCGTGGTGGAGCGGTTCGCGCAGGGCGCCGCCGTTTCCGTCCGCTACGATGTCGAGCCGGATCGCAGTTTCTCCCTCGTCCGGAACCGCGCAGTCGCCCATGCGGGGGGAGCCCACATCGCGTTCATCGACGATGACGAATACCCCGGCACGGACTGGCTTCTCCGCCTGTTCCGGGCCATGAAGGACTACGGGGCGGACGGTGTCCTGGGCCCCGTCATCCCGGAATACGAGACGGAGCCGCCCGACTGGGTGATCCCGGTGAAACTCTGCGAGCGGGAGAGTTTCGAGACGGGCACCGTCATCCGCAATCATGTCTACACGAGAACGGGCAACACCCTGCTCGACCGCTCCCTGTTCGCGGGGGGGCGGGTCCCCTTCGACCCGCAGTTCGGCCGGATGGGGGGGGAGGACACGGATTTTTTCCGGCGAATGATGAATGACGGCAAGCGGTTCGTCTGGTGCCAGGAAGCCCCCGTCCGGGAATGGGTGCCGCGGGAGCGAATCTCGAAAGTCTATTTTCTGAAAAGGGCTTTGATGCGGGGCTTTCTCGAATCGAAAGACTTGAGTTTCTTGAGTTCCAGTGTCCTGAAGTCCTTCGTCGCGGTGATCCTCTACACGGCTGCATTGCCCTTTTTTCTTTTCATGGGTCAACAGGTCTTTATGAAGTATCTGATTAAAGACTGCGATCATCTCGGGAAAATTCTCGGCACCTGCGGGTTCCCCCTGTTCAGAGAAAGAACCTTTTAGAAAAACGACACTTGACGGACATGGGAAACGACATGAAAGAGCTGGCAAGAAATTATACGGCAGAAGTCGATAAGGCCGATAACGACGCGTGGAACGAGATCATCAAGCGATTCGACGACGCGAACATCTATAACACTTCGGCCTACGGAGAAGTGAGATTCGGAAAGAAAAACATCAGCCGCGCCATTCTGAAGCATAACGGCGAGATCGCGGCGGTAGCCCAGTCACGGATCGTAAAAATTCCCGTTCTGAATGCCGGGATCGCATACATACGATGGGGCCCACTGTGGAGAGCAAAGGGGCATGCGAACAACATCGAGACGTTTCGGCAGATCCTGAGAGCATTGCGGAATGAATATGCGATAAGGCGGGGATATGTTTTGAGGATCTATCCGATGCTGTTCGACGACGCAGCCGATACATTCAGTCCCATTTTGCAGGAAGAGGGCTACGTGTATCGCAGGGAGGGCAAGAAGGACAGAACGATGCTCATCGATCTGAAAGCACCCGTCGCCGAATTGAGAAAAGGGCTTGCTCAAAAATGGAGAAATTCGTTGAATAAAGCCGAGAGAAGCAATATCGAGATTATCGAAGGCGAAGAGGATGCCCTGTTCGAAAAATTTATAGAAATCTACAGGGACATGCTTCAACGAAAGAAGTTTGTCGAGCCCAATGACATCAATGAATTCAGATGGATTCAAAAGCATCTCCCTGAAGAAATGAAAATGCAAATCATTTTGTGCCGGCACGAAGGTCATATTTGTTCAGGAGGGATCTTCAGTGCAATGGGAGACACGGGATTGTATCTGTTCGGCGCGACCAATGATGCGGGCATGAACAGCAACGGCTCCTATTTGATTCAGTGGAAATATCTGGAGTGGCTGAAACAAAACAATCTGGCGTTCTACGATCTGAACGGAATCAATCCTGAAACGAATCCGGGAACGTACAAATTCAAAGAGGGTCTGTGCGGGAAGAACGGCAGGGACGTGTATTTCCTGGGGCAGTGGGAGACCTGCGACAGTGCATTCAGCCGGGCCGTTGTCCAATGTGGGGAAAAATTGGCGGCCAAAGTGAAACAATCGAGAAAGAATCAGGTCGCTTGAATCAACATTCCTGGCGGACAACCAGGCAAAAAACATTCAACGAAGCCGTTGAACGCACAGGATCGTGTCAGCGATGGCAACCATGAATCTCAAATACATCCTGATCACACCGGCGAGAAACGAGGAGTCCTTTATAGAAGGGACGATCCAGTCGGTCATTGCGCAGACCGTGAGGCCGCATCAATGGATCGTCGTAAGCGACGGCTCGACGGATCGCACCGATGAAATCGTTAAGCAATATGCCCTGGAGCGGTCGTGGATGAAGTTGATCCGGATGCCGGAGCGCCGCGATCGGACCTTTGCAGCCAAGGCGAGGTGTTTCAATGCAGCCTGCGAACGCCTGAATGGCGTGCCCTATGACATCATCGGCAATCTCGATGCCGACATCACGTTCGGGCCGGACTACTTCGAGTACCTGCTGGGCAAATTCTCCGATAACCCGAAGCTTGGTGTCGCGGGAACGCCTTTCGTCGAAGACGGCTCCGCCCCTTACGACTATCGGGTTGCGAATATCGAACACGTATCGGGTGCTTGTCAGCTGTTCAGGAGAGAATGCTTCGACGAAATCGGCGGGTATGTGCCGATCAAGGCCGGGGGGATCGACTGGGTCGCCGTGACGACGGCAAGAATGAAGGGCTGGCAGACCCGTACGTTTACAGACAAGACATGCTTTCATCATCGAAAGATGGGCACGGCGAAAGGGAGCATCTATGCGGCCAAGTTCAGGCTGGGCAGGGAGGATTACTATCTCGGCGGCCATCCCCTGTGGGCCCTTTTAAGGGCCGTTTCCCAGATGAGACATAAACCCTATGTGATCGGCGGCATATTTCTATTGCTGGGATACATGACGTCGGCCGCAAAAAGGATCGAAAGACCGGTGTCGCCGGAGCTCCTTCATTTTTGCCGGAAAGAGCAGATGCAACGGCTTCGCCGCATGCTCTCGAAATCCATCGGGTCGTAGGAGTCCGGCACGCGCCATGCTGATTATCAATGCAGATGACTGGGGGCGCAACAGGGACGCCACGGACCGAAGCCTGGAATGTCATCGGAACGGCAGGATAACGGCCGTCAGCGCCATGGTCTTCATGGAAGATTCGGAAAGGGCTGCGGACATTGCCCGGGCGAACGGCCTCGATGTCGGTCTTCACCTGAATTTCACCACTCCCTTCAGCGGCACCGTACGCGACGAGATGCTGATGGCGGGCCATCGAAGGGTTGCCCGATTCCTGCGGCCGCAGAAGCTCATACGCCTCGTTTATCATCCCGCTCTCAGGGGGGACTTCGAGTACGCCTACCGGCGGCAAGTCGAGGAGTATGAGCGACTCTACGGCGGTCCGCCGTCCCGCATCGACGGGCACCACCACATGCATCTTTGCGCCAACATGCTGATCGACCGTGTCATCCCCGTCGGGATCCGGGTCCGGAGGAATCTTTCTTTTTTTGAAGGGGAGCGAAGCGTCATCAACCGAACGTACCGCAAGGTTGTCGACACCTGGCTTGTCAGAAGGTACACATGCACCGACTATGTCTTTCGCCTGCCGCCGATCGCAATGGATCGCGGCATGAAGCGAATCGCAAACATCGCATGCGAATCCGTGGTCGAATTGGCGGTGCACCCCGAGTCGGCGGGCGAGTATGATTTTCTGATGGGCCATGAATATCCGGACTGCATCGCGGGGGTCGCGAGAGGCGGATACAAGGACATGGAGGTGAACGAGGGATGACGACCTGCCGGATGCGAGGCCGCCGCGCTCGGAGAAGGTGCGTCCGGATTGCAGGGGCATGTGCCGGCGGAATTCGCGGCACTCGGGTGAATGAATGACGGAAGAGTTGGGGATCAAGATTTCGAACAGTCTCCGCCGATTGGAGAAGTGGATCGAGGATCGCGATTACCGGGGATATGAACCCTTCGACGGGCTTTCTTCCTTTTTTCGGCCCCTCACATTCGGCAGTCTGTTTGCGGATCGGATCCTGCTGCAACTGGTCCGCCAATCCCCCGTCAACCTCAGGCCCCTCCTGGGTATCAAACCCCAGGATTCCACGAAGGGCAGGGGCTACATCGCCTGGGGATACCTGACGATGCTGAAATGCACGGGAAACGAGGCCTACCGGGGAAAGGCCGTCCGCTGTCTCGAGTGGTTGATGGAGAACAAGTCTCCGAAGTTCAAGGAGCATTCCTGGGCGAATCACTTTGATTTCGCGAGCCGTGCGGGACGCTACTCAAAACACGAATCGATCATCGTCTGGACCGCCCTCATCAGCCATGCTTTCCTGGACGGCTATGAGCAGCTGGATGACCGTCGCTTCCTCGATGTGGCGGAGAGCGCTTGCCGCTGGATGCTGGCTCTGCCGAGAGAGCGCACGGACAGCGGCACCTGCATCAGCTACCTGGCGACGGGGCAGAGTTCCATCCACAATTCGAACATGCTGGGCGCGGCCGTGCTTGCCCGCGCCTGGCGGCACACGAAGAAGAGCGAATATCTCGAAGCCGCCTCGGAGGCCATGAAATACAGTTGCAGCCGCCAGCGAGCGGACGGTTCCTGGTGGTATGCGGACGATCCCAAGTTCCACTGGATCGACAACTTTCACACGGGTTACAACCTGGACAGCCTGAAGTGCTATATCGACAATACCGGTGACCGGACCTACCGGGACGGCATGCTGAAGGGACTGGAGTTTTACAAAAGGCATTTTTTCGAAGATGACGGATGCCCCCGGTATTACCACAATCGCACCTACCCCGTCGACAGCCAGTGCATCGCCCAGGCGATCGAGACCCTTGCGAATTTCTCCGAGTGCGACGAAGAGTCCCTGGCTATTGCCGGAAAGGTTGCCCTCTGGGCGATCGGTAACATGCAGGACCCGGAGGGGTATTTTTATTACAGGAAATACCCTCTTTTCAAAGTGAAAACGCCCATGCTGCACTGGGCGCAGGCCACCACCTACAAAGGATTGGCGTTGCTCCTGTCCAGGCTGCAGCACAGATAGAGTCCGCAAAATTGCAGAGACGAGCCATGACGAACTTCGAACACGAAATCAGCATCAAAGGCAGAATGGTCAACGTGCCCGCAATCCGGGTTGGCGACAGCATTGTCGTTGTGAAAGGCCGGGCGTTGAAGGTGGCGGAAATCTTCGACGAGTACTGGCTGGAGAAGCGTCACTTGCCGGATCCGTTGCGGGTGATCGAAGAGATTCGAAATGCGGGGCAGGTGCCCGATCTGTTCACGTTTTCGCAACGCGTGCCCGATACGGAGCCTCGATATGATTTCCCCATGGAATGGTCCAACTATGCCGTCATACCGCTGAGCACCTGCGACCACTGGCTGAAAAAGCAGGTTTCCTCCATGACGAAAAGGAATATCCAGTCGAGCGGGAAGAGGGGGGTGGAGGTGCGGGTTTGCGCATTCGATGACGACTACGTCCGGGGGATCATGTCCATCTACAACGAGACGGCAATCCGGCAAGGGCGAAAGTTCTGGCACTACGGGAAGGATTTCGCGTCCGTTCAGAGAGAAAACGGCACCTACGCGGAGCGCAGCCTTTTTCTCGCCGCTTTTTTTGAGGGACAGATGATCGGCTATATGAAAATCGTTCTCGATGAGAACACGGCGGCGATCATGCAGATCCTGTCGAAGATGGAATACTACGACAAGCGACCCAATAACGCACTCATGGCGGCGGGGGTGAGAGAGTGCTGCTCGAGAGAGATAAAGCATCTCCTGTATGAAAAATACGTCTATGAGGGAAAACCCGACAGTTCGCTGACGGAATACAAGAAAAGCAACGGGTTCATTCGAATCGACGTGCCTCAATATTTCGTGCCCCTGACGGCAAGGGGTTCACTGGCCCTCCGGCTGGGTCTGAACAGGAGTCAAAAGGACAAGCTACCGTATTGGCTGACGTCCCGCCTGGTTGCCTTGAGGACAAAATGGTACGAGCACCGAATGGAAAAACGATGAAGCGCGACAACGGAAAGCACGCAAAGGATTTCACCCTGGAGCGGAACCTGGATGCCCGGAATCACCGGCCTGATTGACCTGTCCGGAAAAACAAGGAACCGCGAAGGCGTTCCCCATACCGACACCGTGGCGGCGATGATCGAGGCGATGCGATACGAGCCTTTTTACACGAGTCGGCAGTATGGCAATCCGGACGCGGGGGTCTACCTGGGCTGGGTGGGCGAAGCCGGGAAATCGGGATCATCCGGGCCGGTCGCGGACGAAAAGGCGGGCTTGATTCTTTTTGCGTCGAAGTATGCGGAGATTCCGGATCAGGAAGATTCCGAAGGAAATGGGCAGGGTCTTCGGATCCTGAATCTCTATGAAAGAATCGGAGAGGAATTTCCGGATCGGATCGAACGATCGATTGCCGGATGCCTGGTGGACGAACGACGCAGGCGATGCTTTCTCTTCAGCGATCGCATGGGAATGGAGAGGGTGTTCTGGTACGAGGACGACGAAAAAGTCCTGTTTTCCTCGGAAGCCAAAGCCATCCTTGCCGCTGTTCCCGAGACGAGAAAATTCGATCCGGAGGGATTGGGGCAGTTTTTCACTTGCGGATGCACGTTCGGTGAAACGTCGCTGTATCGGAATGTTCGGGTTCTGCCCGGCGGGTCCGTGATGGCCTGGACAAAGGGACGCCCGGTGCGGATTTCGAGGTATTTCGACCCTTCGGAATGGGAAGCCTTAGAGCCTCTGGAGGAGAAGGCGTTCCTGGACGCCCTCTGCGGAGCTCTGAGATCGGTCGTCGGTGCGTACACCCGGAGGCCGATGCAGACCGCCGTATCGCTGACGGGCGGGCTCGACAGCAGAATGATGATGGCCTGCCTCGATGCACCGGAAGGGACGGTCCCCTGTTACAGCTTCGGGAGCATGTATCGGGAGACCTACGACGTCAAGGTGGCCAGGAGGGTGGCCGAGAGCTGCCGCCAGCCGCATCACGTGCTCGTTCTGGGAAAGAACTTCCTGGGGAACTTTTCGCATCATCTGAATCGGGCCGTCTTCATCTCGGACGGTTACCTGGGGCTTTCCGGCGCAGCCGAGCTTTACCTCAACGAAATGGCAAGGCAGGTGGCGCCCTGCAGGCTCACGGGGAACTACGGCGGGGAGCTGCTCCGGGGGGTTCGGGCATTCAAGGGCGAGAACCCCAAGGGCGGGTTCCTCACGGCGGAGATGCAATCCCGGGTTCTGGACGCGATGCGGGAATTTGCCCGGCTCGGCGACAGGAGGCCGGAGTCATTCACGCTTTTCACCCAAGTGCCGGCCGGATACGGCCGTTACGCGATCGAACGGTCGCAGGTTGCGATGCTCTCCCCGTTCCTCGATGAAAAGGTGATTTCCCTTGTTTACCGGCGACCGAAGCGGTTTACAGGGGGCGAGGACCCGTCGGTCCTCGTGATCGGCCGCTGCAACGCGGAGCTCTCGAACATCCCGACGGATCGAGGCCTGCTGGGCGGAGACGTCCTGCCGGTGAGGGCTGCCCGTCGCCTCCACCGCGAGGCGATGTTCAAACTGGAATATTGGACCGGGCACGGCATGCCGGACGGAATGGCCCGGCTGTCGCGCCTGGGTCCGGACGCCGCCCATGAGAGGCTGTTCAGGGGGCGCCACAAATTCCAGCATTTCCGCTCCTGGATCCGCGGGGAGTGCGCAGCCCCCGTCGAGGCAATCCTTTGCGGCGGACGCCCTGCGGGCCTCGAGGAGTTCATCGACTTTCCCCGGGTCGAGCGGATGCTGGCCGACCACGTGCGGGGGCGCCGCAATTATGCGGAGGAGATCGACAAGGTCGTCACGGTCGTCCTCGCGGAGAGGCTCCTGCTCCGGGGGGCGGGCCGGCCGCACCGGCCGGAACTGGGGGGTTGAGATTTGCCGTGAAGTACACCATAATACGGCAGTCATAACGCTCGCCCGCCGGGGAGGCGGGGAGAACGAAAAGGAGTAAGTGGCCATGACTCGACACGCCTTGACCATGCTGGCCGTTGCGACAATCGGCCTGGCGGTCCTCTCCGAGACGGACGCCGCCACCATCCAGGCGGGTAATTGCAGCCAGTCCAGCACGCAGTCCGCGATCAACTCCGCATCGACGGGGGACACGGTGAGCGTGCCGGCGGGAAACTGCACGTGGACCTCGACCGTGACCATCCCGTCGACCAAGCGGATCGCGCTGCAGGGCGCGGGGACCGACGTGACGGTGATCACCTTCGTTCCTGCCGGGGGGACCGCTCTGAACCTCTCGAAATCCGGCACCCGGGTGTCCGGATTCACCTTCCGGGAGGGGGCCATCCTTGCGGACGGCAGCAACTGGCGCATCGACCACTGCAAACTGCAGTTCAGTTCCTGGTCCGACGGGATCACCGTGGGGTCGATCAACACGGTGAACGGGAATCACCCGACGGGCGTTATCGATCACTGCATCTTCAACAACAGCCGAGTGTTGGTGATCGGAACGAACTTCGGACTGGAAGAAAACGGCACGCAACACGCGATGTGGAGCCGTCCACTGGGCCTGGGCACCAACAACGCCGTCTTCGTGGAAAACTGCACATTCAACGGGGTTGCCAACTCGGTGAACGCCATCGATGCGAACTACGGCGGCCGGTTCGTTTTTCGCTACAACACGCTGAACGACATCTACGTCGAAGCGCATTCCGTACAAGGCAATAATCGAGCGGTTCGGAGTTGGGAGATTTATAACAACACATTCAATCAAGTCAGTAAGTCAATGTGGGTACCCATGTTTCTACGCGGCGGGACCGGCGTCGTGTTCAACAACACCCTCACGGGGACGTGGAATACGGCGGGAATCGCCCTGGACAATGTCAGAGATTGTGAAACCCGGGAGGTGTCCGGGTTGTGCAACGGCAGCTCCCCATGGGACGGGAACCAGGCCGGGCAGAGCGGCTACCCGTGCCGGGATCAGATCGGCCGGTCGACGGACAGTTTCCTGTGGACGACGTCGACGCCTTACCCGCCTCAGGCTCTCGATCCAGCTTATGCGTGGAGCAACAAGCACGGGTCCAGCGACGTGTTGTTCTTCCAGCACAACAACTGCGCCAATCACATTCAGCCAGGGCGGGATTATTTCAACAACGCGGTGAGACCGGGGTACACCCCATACACCTATCCGCACCCGCTCGTCCAGGGGGGATTTTCCTCGACCCTGGCGCCACCGGAGAACCTGCATGTCGTCGGATTGGCACCCTGAGAGGGACCCGGATCGAAGAGATCATGGACAAACTCGGTCTCTCTGAACCCCTCCAGTTCGTCCTGCCTTGCCGTCTTTGTGTCGGCACGCCTGTCTCCTGTCGCCATGCGTCAAATGGCGAACACGCATGGTCCGCATCCCTGTGCGCCTCCGGGTCGTGCGGGACGGCAATCAGTGTATTCATGAAATCCGGAATCGATCCATCATGCCTGCTCAGTTTGCGACCCTGATCGTCATCATATTCATCCTGTACCTTTTTTGGGCGGACCTGAGAGAGGATCACGGGACATCGAATGCGGTATGGATCCCGATGATCTGGATGTTTCTGGCCGGATCGCGTTATTTTTCTCAATGGCTGGACCTGGGTCAACCGATTGACCCAAGGGATGTATATAAGGATGGAAGCCCCGTCGATGCTGCAGTATTTGGTGCGTTGATCGTGGCAGGCGCTGCTGTGCTTGGCAGGCGGGGGCTTGATTGGGGCCGCCTGCTGCTGGAAAATAAATGGATCGGCTTTTACTTCCTGTTCTGTGCGGTCAGCGTCGTCTGGTCTGACGATTCCTTCGTTTCCCTGAAGCGGTGGGTCAAGGCGATGGGCGATGTTGTCATGGCTCTGGTGGTCCTCACCGAACAGCGGCCGATCGAGGCGATGGGGACCCTCCTGAAGCGGCTCGCCTTTGTGGTCCTTCCCCTGTCCGTTCTGTTCATCAAGTTTTACCCCGAGCTGGGAAGGGCCTATCACATGGCGGCCCCGATGTACACGGGCGTGGCCACGAGCAAGAACACCCTGGGGCAGATCTGCCTGATCTCCGGGATTTACTTCTGCTGGGTCCTGCTCTACCGCTGGCGGGAGGAAGTCGACCGGGGCGGGATCGCCCGGATCGGCGTCTACGCGCTGTTTGTCGTCATGGTTGCTTGGCTGCTCTACATGGCCAGCAGCGCTACCTCCGTGGCATGCTGGCTGGTCGTGGCGGGTTTCTTCGGCGCGGCACGCGTGCCTGCTTTGGCGGCGGAGCCCCGCCGGCTGGTCGTGCTGCTCGGATCGGCGATTGCCCTGTTCGCCATGCTGGAGACGGCGTTCGGGGTGAGCGACTGGATCATCGCGAGCCTGGGCCGGAGCAGGGATCTGACGACAAGAGTGCCCATGTGGGAACTGCTGCTGAGCCTGAACACCAATCCCCTGATCGGCGTCGGGTTCGAGAGCTTCTGGTCGGGGGAGAGGCTCGGCATCGTCTGGCGCCAATTCCCGGGCATCATCCAGGCGCACAACGGCTACGTGGACCTGTACCTGAACCTCGGGGTGATCGGCCTGTTGCTGCTGCTGGTGGGCATCGGGGCCGGTGTCGCCGGAGCGATCCGGGAGTTGGAATCCGACTATGCAGGCTCCCTGCTCCGGATCGCCTTCGTGGTCACCGTTCTTCTGAACAACTGGACCGAGGCGTCGATCAAGCCCGTTTCGATTATGTTCGTGATCCTCTGCATGGGGATCCTGACCGGGGCGACCGGGGAGGAACCGGAAGAAGGAGAGGAGGATCCGCACGTTTGACAGGACCTGTCCGGACAGGGATGAGATCCCGCAAGAGATCCTACCTCGAGACGGGAGCTGCACGATGAGCGATCGAATCGGGGCGGTCGATTTTTCCAAGGGAATGCTCGTGCTGTTCATGGTGGTCTACCACAGCCTGAACTGCCTGGGCCATGAATCGCTCCCCCATTACTACCTGCTCTTCGTGCCCCCCTCGTTCATCCTGATCACGGGGTTCATCGTCACGCACGTCTATGTGCCCCGGTACGGGACGGCCACGAGGGAGATCGTCTCGCGACTGACCCTGCGATCCGTCAAGCTCGTGACGTTGTTCACGCTGATGAATGTGGGGGCCGGCCTGGTGTTCTCGGGCCGGCGGGGAGGGGCCGTGACGGGGCTGTCGGATTTCGTCGGGAACTGGGTCGACGTCTACGTGATGGGCGGCAGCCGCTGGGCGGCCTTCGAGGTGCTGCTCCCGATCGGCTATCTGCTGTGCCTGTCCATTCCTGTGCTGTGGCTTCAGGCCAGGGTCCCCGCTGCAACCGCCTGGGTCACGGCGGCTGTGATCGCCGCTTGCCTGGCCGCCGAGCGATTCGGTTATCCCGTGTACAATCTGTACCTGATCGGTGCCGGACTCCTCGGGATGGCCGTCGGTCTCGTGCCGGACGCCGGGATGAAGGCCGCCATCGGTCGCTGGGGCCCGCCGTTGGCCTTCTATGCGCTGTACTGGCTTGCCTTCCTGCTGCTCGGGGACCGTTACGGGGTCCAGCTGGTTGCGACCCTGGCATCCGTTGCGCTCGTCTACACAGCGGGGAGCCGTATCGACCTGCACCGCTGGATGCCGGTGCAGGTCCTGATTCTGGGCCGGTATTCCCTGCTGGCCTACATTGTGCAAATCTTCTACCTGCAGCTGTTCAAACGCTCGCCCCTGTATGGGGACTTCGGGGCGACCGGCGCCGTCGCTGTCATTCTTTTGGCGGCGGTCCTGACGTGGGCGACGGTGCGGGTCCTGGACCGGGTCAGGGGGGACCATGCACTCGTCGATCGCGCCTACAGGCTCATCTTCGCCTGAACGGCCGGATGACGGGGAGCCGTCGGGCAGGAGACGGCGGACACGCGGCCGTGCGTTACAGAGTGTGGAATCGGCATGGACGGAAAGGACTCATTCATGAACAATCTCGGCAGGAACCTGTTCCGGACAGACATGACGAGGGATCAGTGCAGGGATACGGGAATGGCCATGGTGCTCATCCTCTTGCTCCTGGCCCTCCTGTTCGAGCGCGAAATGTACCTGATCGGCGCCGTTTGCCTTCACGTCCTCAACATGATCGCGCCGCAAGCATATCGCCCCGTCGCCGTGGTGTGGCTCGGGCTGGCCCACCTGCTCGGGGCGGTCGTGTCGAGGCTGATCCTGACGGTCGTGTTCCTGGTGATCGTGACCCCGATCGGGATCGCAAGGCGCATGATGGGGATCGACTCCCTGCGGTTGAAGCAATTCGGAAAAAGCGGCGATTCCGTCATGCACGAACGGAATCATTTATTCACCGCTGAAGACATTCAGCGACCCTACTAGAACGGAGAGCGACTCGTGGATTTTCTGAAAGACTTGTGGGGCTTTTTCAGGCACAGGAAAAAATACTGGCTGCTGCCGATCGTCAGCGTGCTGCTTCTGCTTGGCATCCTGCTGGTCCTGACGGGCGGGTCGGCTATTGCGCCGTTTATCTACACGCTGTTCTAGACCCGGAGCGGGGCGGGCGGCACGGGCGGTTCTGTGAATCGGTGAAATCAGGCGAGGAGCGGCCATGAAGCAGGCGATCCTGGGCATATCGGCATATTATCACGACAGTGCGGCAGCCATCCTGGTGGACGGCGAAATCGTCGCCGCCGCGCACGAAGAGCGCTTTACGCGGAAGAAGCATGATTCGTCGTTCCCGCTGCACGCGGCGCGGTACGTGCTCGAAGAGGCCGGCATGGAGTACGGGGATCTCCGGGCGGTTGCGTTTTATGACAAGCCCTTTCTGACCTTCGAGAGGCTGCTGGAAACCTACGATGCCTTTGCACCCCGGGGATTGGTCAGCTTCTGGTCTGCGATCCCGGTATGGATCAAAGAGAAACTCTTCATGAAGAGAATGTTGCGGGAGAGCCTTGCCGAGTTAGGGAAAGGGGACGTGCCGATTTTCTTCCCGGAACACCACCTTTCCCACGCGGCCAGCGCTTTTTACCCGTCCCCCTTCGAGGAGGCGGCGATCGTGACGATTGACGGTGTGGGCGAGTGGGCAACGACCACCCTCGGACAGGGGCGGGGCAGCGAGATCACCATTCACCAGGAACTGAGGTTTCCTCATTCCGTCGGGCTGCTGTATTCGGCGTTCACCTTCTACACGGGCTTCCGGGTGAACAGCGGTGAATACAAGCTGATGGGGCTGGCCCCCTACGGGAACAGCGATTCGTCCCAAACGGCGGACTTCAAGTCACGGATCATCCGCGAACTGGTGGATATTCGAAAGGACGGCTCCATCCTCCTGAACATGGACTATTTCGATTTCGCGACGGGCCTGCGGATGGTCAACGAGGAGAAGTGGATGAAACTCTTCGGGATCCCGCCCCGAAAGCCGGAAACGGAGATTTCCCAGGATTATATGAACATGGCGCTGGCCATCCAGCAGGTGACGGAAGAGATCGTGCTCAGGCTCTGCCGCTCCGCGAAAGAACGCACCGGGAGCCGATACCTCGTGCTGGCAGGAGGCGTCGCGCTGAACAGCGTGGCGAACGGCAAGGTGTTGAAATCGGGCCTTTTCGACGATATCTGGATTCAGCCCGCAGCGGGCGATGCGGGCGGTGCGGTGGGCGCGGCCTGCGCCGTCTGGCACATTTCGATGGGCGGAGAGCGCAGACCGAGGACCGGCCGGGACGGGATGAAGGGATCGCTCCTGGGGCCAGAGTACAGCGGAAGCCGGATTGAAAAAACCCTGCGCAGGTTCGATGCGCCGGCCCGGCATTTCGGGAACTACGATGAACTGGCCGCCACGATCGCTAAGATCCTCACGGAGGGAGCCGTCGTCGGATGGTTTTCCGGCCGGATGGAGTATGGACCCCGTGCCCTGGGAAGCCGCAGCATCCTCGGGGATGCGCGCAACCCAGAAATGCAGAAGAAGATGAACCTCAAGATCAAGTACCGGGAGGGGTTCCGGCCCTTCGCCCCGACGGTGCTGGAGGAGGACATCCAGGAGTACTTCGATGTGGATCGTCCATCGCCATACATGCTCTTGGTCGTCCCGATCCGTGAGGACATGAAGAGAAAGGTTCCCGCCGATTACAACGACTGGAGCCTTTACGACCGCCTGTATTTCCTGCGCTCCGACCTGCCTGCCATCACGCACGTGGACTACTCGGCTCGGATCCAGAGCGTCCGGCGCGACGTGAATCCGAGGTACTGGCAGCTGATCCGGGAATTCAAGAAGCTGACCGGCTACGGTGTCATCGTCAACACGAGTTTCAACGTGCGCGGCGAGCCAATCGTCTGCACGCCGGAGGATGCGTACCGCTGCTTCATGCGCACGGAAATGGACTACCTCGTCCTCGGCGATTACCTGCTCGACAAGAAAGAGCAGCCGCCGCTGCCGGAGACGAAGGACTGGCGGGCGGAATTCAAACTGGACTGAACCATGGCCATGAAGCAACGGCTTGCCAATGTCCTGCTTGTCCTCGTCTCGGTGATCGTCGCGCTGCTGCTGGGCGAGGCGGGGGCAAGGGTCTTCCTGAACCCGTCGGATTACCTGTCTGCCACGCTGAAAAATGACGGCATCCTCGGGGGGGTCATCGAGCCCGGCACCGGCGGCTTCGACGCATGGGGCTACCGGAACCGATCGGTCCCCGCGAGCGTCGACATCGTGGCTCTGGGGGATTCCCACACCTACGGGAACACGGCCAGGATGAAAGAATCCTGGCCGCATGTCACGGGCGAGCTGACCGGCAGGAGCGTCTACAACATGGGCATGGGCGGGTACGGGCCGAACCAGTATTTCCACCTGATGACGACGCGCGCCCTGGGGCTGAAACCGGCCGTCGTTCTCTGCGGCCTGTACATGGGCGACGACTTCGAGAACGCTTTTGCCATGACCTACGGGGTCGCGCACTGGTCGTACCTGAGGCAGCAGCGGTTCGAGAACATCGATGCCGACATCTGGCGGGAGCCCGAGGACGGCAAAATCCTGAAAGGCCTCCGCGTTTGGCTGTCGAGGAGCAGCGTGCTGTACCAGGTCGTCGTCCACGGGCCCGTGGCAGGCCGTCTCAAGGGGTACGTCCAGCTGTCCCGGGCGGCGCGGGAGCCGGATCCGCTGACGACGACGCTGACCGCCGAAGACGGGTCGATCCGGGAGGCGTTTCGCCCCGCCGCAATACGGGATCGGATGGACCTGGGTCGGGACGAAATCCGCGAAGGCCTGCGGATCACAAAGCGGCTCCTGCAGGACATGAACGAGGCCTGCCTGAAGAGCGGGTGCCGGTTCGTCGTGGTCGTGATCCCGACCAAGGAGATGGTCTTTGCCAAGTATCTGGAGCGGGATGCGGCGATCCATCTGCGCGGCGTCATCGACGAACTGCTGGCCAACGAGCGGACAATCCGGAAGGAGCTGTTCGGGTATTTTCAGACAACCGGGATCCGTTATGTCGACACTCTACCGGCCCTGGAGCACATGGCGGGACAGGGCCTGTATGCGCACAGCGACCGGGACATGCATCCCGGAAGGAACGGATACCGGGTGATTGCCGAGTCCGTTGCCGACTATCTGAACCGCTCCAGGCCGCTGGACGGGCAGGAAGACGACCGCCAGCCCCCGTCAGGGCGACCATCGAGATAGCCGGCCGGCGCCGCGACCGAGGAAACAACGGCGGCGCGAATGATGCGAAAAGGGAGCAAAAAGTCATGAAGATATTGATCACGGGGAACATGGGGTACATAGGGCCGTCCGTCGTAGACCGGCTGCGCAGAACCTATCCGGACGCCACGCTGGCGGGGTTCGACATCGGTTACTTCGGCAATTGCATCACGGGTACTGAAATCCTTCCCGAATGCAGGGTCGACATCCAATATTTCGGGGACATGAGGAAATTTCCGGCGGACATCCTGAACGGCGTGGACGCGATCGTGCATCTGGCCGGAATCTCCAATGACCCGATCGGCAACCGGTTCGAAGAGGTGACGCTGGACATCAATTATCGGGCCAGCATCGATCTGGCGATAAAAGCCAAAGAGAAGGGAGTCAAGTCCTTTGTATTTGCCTCGAGTTGCAGCATGTACGGCTCGGCGGATGACAGTGCGAGATCGGAGAAATCTCCACTGAATCCCCTTACCGCGTATGCGCGATCCAAGGCCTTGACGGAAAAAGACCTGGAACCCTTGGCCTCCGAACCATTCAAGATTACCAGTCTCCGGTTTTCAACCGCCTGCGGGTGGAGCGATCGCTTGAGGCTGGATCTGGTCCTGAATGATTTTGTCGCGGCAGCCGTCGCCTCGAAACGAATTACCATTCTGAGCGACGGAACCCCGTGGAGACCCTTGATCAATGTGAAAGACATGGCGCGTGCAATCGATTGGGCCATCGGCAGAGGCATGGATTGCGGCGGGAAGTACCTGGCCGTGAATGTGGGAACCGACGGATGGAATTATCAGGTCAAGGATCTGGCGAACGCCGTTGCGGAAGCCATCCCCGGAGTCGATGTGTCTCTCAACAAGGACGCACAGCCGGACAAGCGCTCCTACCGGGTCAATTTCGAGCTGTTTCGGAAGCTCGCCCCGGCGTATCAGCCGGCCGTCAGCCTGAATGAATCGATTCGGGAGCTGAAGGACGGCCTTGAAGCCATACGATTTAAAGACGGGGACTTCCGGGAATCCAGGCACATGAGGCTCAAGGTCTTGACCGAGCTTCAGGAAAAGGGGCTGCTGAATCACAAGCTCCAGTGGATCAGGGCGGCGAAATGACGGGCGGAGGAGCTCGGTCATCACCGTGGATTGGAATTCGAAGAAAGCGGCGAGCGGTCTTCGCTTTTGAAAGAGAGGAGAAACGGACGAGATGAAATTCACCGAAACAAGATTAAAGGGCGCATACCTCATTGACATCGAACGCATGGAGGATCCCCGCGGCTTTTTCGCGAGATCCTTCTGCCAGAAGGAGTTCGAAAAGCTCGGCCTGAAACCGGTCATCGCGCAGGCGAACATCGCGTTCAATCACAAGAGAGGCATTTTGCGCGGCATGCACTTCCAGTACCCGCCTGCCGCGGAGACGAAACTGGTGCGGTGCACGCGGGGGGCGATCCTTGATATCATTGTCGATCTGCGGCCCGAAAGCCCTACCTACCTTCAGCACATCTCGGCTGAGCTGACGGAGGACAATTACCGCGCCCTGTATGTGCCGGAGCGTTTCGCACACGGATATCAAGTCCTCCGGGACAGAACGGAAACGAGCTACCAGGTGGGAGAGTTTTATACGCCGGGTGCCGAGGGCGGGCTGGCTTGGGATGACCCCCGACTGGGTCTTGTCTGGCCGCTGCCGGTCTCGGTCATATCGGAGAAGGATCAGAAGTGGAGGAGGCTGGATGAAGTCGAGCCGGAGTTGAAGAGGCGCATGAGCTCCTGAGCGAGCCGTATCGTATCGTATGAGATCAGTCCGTGGTCCTCAACCCCATCAACCCCAACAGAAGGACGCAGAGGAAATGACGAATGATCTTAGTGGATAGTGCATTACGAACCAGAGAGGAACAGGGAAATCCGATCCGTGTCGCGATGCTCGGTGCCGGTTTCATGGGACAGGGGCTCACAAATCAAATCGTAAACAGCATACAGGGCATGCGGATGGTCGCCGTGCAGAATCGCCACCTGGAAAAGGCGATCCATGTCTATCGCTATTCGGGGCTGGGAGACATCGTCGAAGCGAGAACACAAGGGCAGATGGAAGATGCCATCCGGTCGGGAAAGCCCACGGTAACGGAAGATGCCCTGCTCCTGGCAAAATCCGGGCAGGTTGATGTCCTGGTGGATGTGACGGGATCGGTAGAATTCGGGGCACACATCGTTCTGGAGGCGTTCAAACACGGCAAGGATGTCGTTTTGATGAATGCAGAGCTGGATGCGACGATCGGGCCGATCCTGCAGACGTACGCGAAAAAATACGGAGTGATCCTTTCCGCGTGCGAGGGCGACGAGCCCGGCTTGCAGATAAACCTCTATCGCTGGGTAAAGGGATTGGGGCTGATCCCGCGAGTGCTCGGCAACGTGAAGGGGCTGCAGGATCCATACCGGAATCCGACGACCCAGAAGGGCTTTGCAGAGCGATGGGGCCAGAACCCGGCGATGGTGACAAGCTTTGCCGACGGCTCGAAGATCAGCTTCGAACAGACCATCGTGGCAAACGCGACGGGGTTTCAGGTGAAGTCGCGGGGAATGTCCCGGGGCCTCGAGTACTGCGACGACATCATGAAGATCGGGAGGATTTACGACATCGAGGAACTGCGCCGGCTCGGCGGCATTGTCGACTACGTGGTCGGCACACCGCTGACCAAAATATATTGTCTGGCGGAGCATCCCGATCCCAAGCAGCAACACTACCTCAACTTGTACAAAATGGGAGAGGGGCCGCTCTACCCCTTCTTCATGCCGTACCATCTTGTCCATTTCGAGGTGCCGAACGCAATCGCCCGGGTGGTCCTGTTCCGTGACCCGGTTGCACAGCCTCTGGGAGGGCCGGTCATCGAAGTGTGCGCCGTGGCCAAGCGCGACCTGAAAGCGGGCGAGACCCTCGACGATTACGGCATGTACATGACCTATGGGGAGGCCGTCAATGTCGATGAGATGAGCGGTAAGCGGTACCTGCCCGAGGGCCTTGTGGAAGGATGCAGGCTCATGAAGGATATCCGGAAGGACGCCATCATTACATACGATGACGTGATCCTCCCTGCAAACCGTCTTGCGGACCGGTTGCGCGCCGAGCAGTATCGTCACTTCCGGGGCGAGACGTGGCTGGAGGAGATCTCGGCTTCCGGATCTGATCGGAGGACCGGATAACCGCAGCGCGGGGATCACGTGCAGGGCCGCCGCGCGCGGCGTCATTCCATGCGCGACGGGGGGATTCGATGAAGGTCATCGAGATTTCCTGCGATAGGATGCGATGGCCGTAAATCTTTGCGAGGAAAGCAAATGAAAGTTGTTCTGTTCTGCGGCGGAATGGGCATGAGGTTGAGGGAATATTCCGAATCGATTCCCAAGCCCATGGTGGAGATCGGATACAGACCCATCATGTGGCACGTGATGAAGTACTATGCGCACTACGGGCACAAGGACTTTATCCTGTGCCTGGGATACAAGGCCGATGTAGTGAAAAAGTATTTTGTCAATTATGACGAGTGCATCTCGAACGATTTCGTTCTGAGCAACGGGTGCAAAGACGTGGAACTGATGAGCAGCGACATCAGCGATTGGAAAATCACCTTTGTGGACACCGGCCTGCGCTCCAATGTGGGGGAGAGACTCAAGGCAGTTGAAAAATATGTCGGTGAGGAAGACGTCTTTCTGGCGAATTATTCGGATGGGTTGACGGACCTTTACCTTCCGGATTATGTGAAAATGTTCCTGGCGAGCAATAAGGTGGCTGCTTTCGTTTCCGTCAAGCCCACGCAGAGTTTTCACGTCGTGACGTTCCGAAACGGTGAAGACGTGTCAGGCATCCGTCACCTCGTCGATTCGGACATCTGGATCAATGGGGGCTATTTCATCTTCCGGAAAGAAATCTTTCGATACATGAAGGCCGGGGAAGAACTCGTCGTTGAGCCGTTTCGAAGGCTCATCGAGGACCGGCAGATCGTCACCCTTAGGCACAACGGCTTCTGGGTCGCCATGGATACCTTTAAAGACAAGCAATATCTGGATGATCTGGTTTCGACGGACAGGGCGCCGTGGGAAGTCTGGAAGACGGACGAGTCGAGGGACGGGTGAAAATAGGCATGCTGAATATCAGGCTCGCACAAAGAGAAAAAGGGCTCCTGAACATACTCTGTTTGGGTGCGCACAGCGACGACATTGAAATCGGCTGCGGGGGCACGATCCTGCAACTGCAGAAAAGGAACGAGAACCTCGTGTTTTACTGGGTTGTGTTCAGTGCGAATGAAAAACGGAAAAAAGAGGCTCACGCAAGCGCAAGGGAGTTTCTGTCCGAAGCAAAAAAGTCTACGGTTGTCACGAAGAATTTCAAGGACGGCTATTTCCCTTATTTCGGGGCGGAAATAAAGGAGTATTTCGAAACGTTGAAAAAAGCGTTCTCCCCGGATCTGATCGTGACGCATACCCGTCATGATTTGCACCAGGATCATCGTCTCCTATCGGAGCTGACATGGAATACATTCCGAGACCATATGATCCTGGAATACGAAATAGCCAAGTACGATGGGGATCTGGGTTCGCCGAATCTGTTTGTACACCTCGATGAGGACGTCTGCAGGAAAAAAGCGAATCTGATACGCACGATATTCAGAACGCAGGCCGGGAATCACTGGTTCTCGGAAGAAATCTTTCTATCCCTGTTGAGGCTGAGGGGTATCGAGTCGAACGCGCCCACAGGATACGCTGAAGCCTTTTACAGCCGAAAAGCGGTGCTGGGATAGCAGCCAATGCATGCGGGGAGAGGATCTGAGAGCATCCGGGAAATGGAAAGACCGATGAAATGGAGAGCGGGCGATTGGGTGGAAGTCCGAAGCAAGGAGGAGATCCTCGGCACGCTCGACAGCCGGGGCCGGCTGGAGGAGCTGCCGTTCATGCCGGAAATGTTTCGGTATTGCGGGCAGCGTTTCCGCGTCTACAAGAGGGCGCACAAGACGTGCGACACGGTGAGCCGGACCGGGGGGCGGCGTCTGAAGGATGCGGTCCACCTCGAACTGCGCTGTGACGGCGAGGCCCACGGCGGCTGTCAGGCGGCATGCCTGCTGTTCTGGAAAACGGCGTGGCTCAAGCCGGTCGACGGGCCGGGCGAGGCGTCCTCGGGCCGGGATCGTTCCACGGACACGCCTGCGCCGGACTCGTGTACGGAAGAGCATGTGCGGGTCGCAGCGAGCAGGAACGATCCGGCGGCCGAGCCCGGCGAGACGGTGTACGTCTGCCAGGCCACGGAATTGACCCGGATCACCGAGTATCTTCCCTGGTGGGACATGAGGCAGTACCTGGAGGACGTCACGTCGGGGAACGTCACCGTCGGCCGCCTGTTCTGCGGGATGGTCTATGCGTGCTTCTGGGAGGTGCTGGAGCACTCTGGGAATGCGCTGGGAGGTGCGCTGGTCCGGTTCTACGACCGATATCACCGCCTCTGGGGCGGGTTGCCCTTCCCGAGAAAGATGGGGACAATCCCGGCGGACCGGGGCACGCCGACCATTGCACTCAACCTCCAGCCCGGGGAACTCGTCCGGGTCCGGACGCACGAAGAGATCCTGTCGACGCTCAACACGGAGGGGAAGAATCGCGGGCTTTCGTTCGACGGCGAGCAGGTGCCCTTCTGCGGCGGCGTGTACCGCGTTCGATCCCGGGTCTCGACCTTCATCGATGAGAGCACGGGCCGGATGAAATCGATGAAGAATGACGCGGTCATCCTCGAGGGGGTGTGGTGCCAGGCGCGGTACAGCGATTGCCGCATGATGTGCCCCCGCAGCATCTATTCATGGTGGCGGGAGATCTGGCTCGAGCGAGTGTCGGAGGGCGGGGGCGACGTGAAGGCGCCCCCCCGGTAAGAAGCCGGTGGCGTCGTTCCGACGACGCGCGGGAAAGGTAGTCGACCCGAACGCTCTGGTGGGTTCGGGTCGCCCGACGAAGACGAAACAAGACTGCGGAGGTGACCCGTGATAAAGCCGTTCGAAAAGCCCATTTATGTGACCAGACCGTTCCTGCCACCGCTAACGCAGTTCTGCCAGGGGCTCGAGGAGATCTGGGAATCCGCCTGGCTGACGAATTACGGGCCTCTCGTCCAGCGCTACGAGCGCGAGCTGAGCGAATTCATCCAGACGGACAACATCTGCCTCTTCAACAACGGGACACTGGCCCTGCAGATCGCCCTGCAGGGGATGGGGATCTCGGGGGAGGTCATCACCACGCCGTACACTTTCGTCGCGACGACCCACGTGCTATACTGGAACAAGATCCGGCCTGTCTTCGTGGACATCGAACCCGATTACTACACCCTGGATCCGGAGAAGGTCGAGGAAGCCATTACCCCCTGGACATCGGCGATCCTGGCCGTTCACGTCTACGGTCATCCCTGCAAACTGGACGCGCTGGCGGACATCGCCCGCCGCCACAAGCTGAAACTGATCTACGACGCCGCCCACGCCTTCGGCGTGAACGTCGGGGGGCAGTCGATTGCCCATTTCGGGGATCTGAGCATGTTCAGTTTTCACGCGACGAAACTGTACCATTCCATCGAGGGGGGGCTGCTGACGTTCCAGGAGTCGGGGCTCAAGGGGGTTTTTGATTACCTGAAGAATTTCGGGTTCAAGAACGATGTCGAAGTGGTTATGCCGGGGACCAACGCCAAAATGAACGAGGTGCAGGCGTTGATGGGGATACAGGTGCTGAAGTATTTCCCGGAGATCATCGCCAGGCGCGAAGCGATCACGCGCCTGTACCGGGAGCGCCTGAAGGAGATTCCCGGCATCCGGATCACCCCGCCCCTCTCGCCGGACGTGGAATTCAACTACGGCTATATGCCGATCGAGGTGGAGGAAGAGGATTTCGGGATGAGCCGGGACGATCTGTACGAAAAGCTCAAGGAATGGAATGTGCACGGGCGCCGGTATTTCTATCCCCTGCTGTGCGATTATGCCTGTTACAGGAACGTGTCCGTCAGGGATCCACTGACGGTAGCCAGGCGGGTGACGGGACGCATTCTCACGCTGCCGATCTACGACGGGTTGAAATTGTCGGATGTTGAGAAAATCTGTGAAATCGTCATGTCTTTTCAACGCCAGAAAGCACAAAATCTGAGAAGCCGTTCGTATGGGATGAGGAGGGAACGGATTCAGGACCATGAGGCAAACAGATAATGATTATGTCGAAACGATGGAAAGGAAATGAACCGCCAGAGGGGTGCGCAGTATGAAACTAGCCATCATGCAGCCATATTTCTTTCCCTATATCGGTTACTATCAAGCGATATCCGCAGTCGACAAGTACATACTCTATGATAATCTCAATTATATTAAGGAAGGGTTTGTGAACCGGAACAGATATCTGGTCGTCAATGGAAGTCCTTCCTATTTCATTGTTCCCATCAGGCACAAGAGTTCCTTCACAAAAATCCGTGACGTGGAACTGGTTGCGGAGAACACGTGGAAAAGAAAAATGCTCAACAGCTTTTATTGCCACTACAAGCGTGCACCCTATTTTAAAGACGTGATTCCGGTCATCGAAAACGTTTTATATACGGACACCACACGGCTGACGACTCTCAATACTCGAACGATCATCGAGGTCAGTCGATACCTGGATATTGCGACAGAGATCACGGCAGATATCAGTGAATACTACCCCCTCGAGGAGAAGCTGGAATGCAAGGATGAGGAATTGCCCGGTCTGTTTCCATATATTCGGTCAAGATTCTTGGATAGAAAGGTGATTCGGGTCATCGAGATATGCAAGACGGAAAAGGCCGACGTATTCATCAATGCCATCGGCGGACAGGCCCTGTACAGCAAGGAAGATTTCGCGCACCATCATATCGCTCTCTTCTTCATCAAAACCGAGGAATTCACGTACCCTCAGCAATCCTCCGTATTTTATCCGAATCTTTCCATTATCGATGTTCTTATGAATTGCGGAAAAGAAAAAACAAAAGATTTTTTGTCCAAATATACCCTGGTATAAGACGCGCATGAGTGTTTTGAAGCAGACGGTCCCGCCAACGACAGGCATCGTTGCGGGTTCACGAGGGGAAGCCCCCAAATCATGAGTGCGAGCAGAGCGCATTCCGTGTACGTGAACAAATCCTACTGCGCCTTCATGCCGGCGCTTGGAGTACGCGGACATGATCGTCGAGACGACGAGCGCCGCGTGCCGATGAGGAAATACAGGAGAACGAGCGTAACGATTATGAATAGTTGGAGAATGTGATGGCAAAGGTCATACTGTTCGGCATCACGGAAATGTCAGAGATGATGCATTTTTATCTCACGCACGACTCCCCGCATCAGGTGGTGGCGTTCACCGTCGACGAGCGATACCTGGATTGTGAATCGTTTTGCGGCTTGCCGGTGCTACCCTTCGAGACCATCGAAAAGACACATCCGCCCACCGACTATGAGATGGGGGTTCTCCTCGGATTCAGAGAGGTGAACAGGCTTCGGGCAAGAAAATATGCCGAGGCGAAGGCGAAAGGCTACAGGTTCATTTCGTACATCAGTTCGAAGGCAATCGCCTGGCCCGGCGTCGAGGTTGGAGAGAATACATTTGTGTTCGAACAGAGCGTTCTCATGCCATTCTCAAAGGTGGGGAATGATGTGTTCGTTTCGCTCGGCTGTCTCGTCGGGCACCACAGCACGGTGGCCGACCACACATTCCTTTCCGCCCACGTGGTGCTGCTCGGCTGTGTGAACATAGGCGGCTACTGCATCCTCGGCGCCAACGCGACGATCAAGGATCTTGTGACGGTTGCAGACTCATGCGTAATCGGAGTTGGGACTTCCATCACGAAAAACACGAAGCCGGGTCAGGTTTATGTGGCGCACCCCGCGCAACTGCTGCCCAAGCCCAGCAGCCAGCTGAGCAACTGGGTGACCTGGACGGCCAACATGCCGAAGAACAGAAAAGCCCCCGTGAAGCCGAAACCGGGCGGTGAACAGGGATAAACTTGGTCATTTGAAGCAATCAACCGATTGGAGGTGAAGTTCAGATGGGCATTCTGGATAAACTCGAACAATTTCTTCTTTCTGAAATTGCCGTTGATCTCGGCAAGAAATCGCTTGCCCCTGACGACGACTTGCTCGAACAGGGAATCATCGACTCCATGGGGATCATGAAGCTGATCGTTTTCATGGAAGAAACCTTCGGAATCAGTGTCGAGGACGAAGACGTCATTCCCGAGAATTTTCAATGTCTGGCCAGCATGGTCGAGTTCGTCGAACAGAAAATGGGCAATTCTCCGCCCGCAACGGCGACCGGCGGGAAATGACCTGCCGGGGACACCGTGCTCGGCGCGGTGCAGACGGGCTGCCAACCCAGTGAAGGACAGGGTATCTTATGAACTTCGAATTCAGCACGGAACAGCTGGAGTTTAAGAGGAGCGCGGCCCGGTTTGCTCAACAAGCATTGAACGACGACGTCATCGGCCGGGATCGGGAGGCGATATTTTCCCGCAAGCTCTGGGAAAAATGTGCCGATTACGGAATCCTGGGTTTTTCGTTTCCAGAGCAGTACGGGGGAAATGGAGCGGATATCATCAGCACGATGCTGCTCATGGAAGGCCTGGGATACGGGTGCAAAGACAGTGGGCTGCTGTTTGCGCTAAACGGGCAGATGTGGTCGGTTCAGATGCCCATTCTGAATTTTGGCACCGAAGAACAGAAAAACCGGTATTTGCCGAAACTGTGCCGGGGCGAGTGGATCGGTGCGGACAGCATCACGGAGCCGGACTCCGGGTCCGACGCCTACAGCCTTCGGACCACGGCAATGCTGGAAGCCGGGGAGTACGTCCTGAACGGCGCAAAGACATTTTGCACGATGGCCCCCGAAGCAGACGTGTTTGTCGTGTTTGCCACCGTGGATAGGCGAAAGGGATTCATGGGTGTAACCGGATTCATCGTTGAGCGGAACACGCCGGGCTTTACCGTCGGCAAGGGCATCGAGAAGATGGGGCTTAGGACGGCTCCCTTCGCAGAGCTATTTTTCGAGGACTGCCGGATTCCAGCCGAAAACCGCCTCGGCAGGGAGGGAAACGGGGCGAAGATTTTCGATGACATCATCGAGTGGGAGCGGGGGTGCATCCTGGCAAGTTTCATTGGCGCGATGGAGAGACAACTCGAGCAGTGCATCCGGTATGCCCGGGAGCGGAAGCAATTTGGAAAGTCCATCGGAAAGAACCAGTCCATAGCCAACCGTATCGTCGACATGAAGGTCCGGATGGAAACGGCGCGGCTGATCCTGTATCGGTTGGCATGGACGAAAGAAACACGCGGAAAAGCCCCGATGGAGGCAGCCATAGCCAAATTGTATCTGAGCGAGGCATGGGTCCAGTCCTGCCTCGATGCGGTCCAGATCCACGGGGGGTACGGCTACACCACGGAATTCGAGCTGGAGAGGGATTTGCGGGACTCCATCGGGAGCCGAATCTATTCGGGGACAAACGAGATTCAGCGAAATATCATTGCCCGCTACCTGGGGCTGTAACCCGTCGGGCGGGAAGGGCGCGCAAGGCAAATGACGTACCACATTTGGGGCTGGCAGGCTTGCGCCGCTGGAAGGAAATGAGGATGCGTTGCGCATCCGCAACGCAATGACCCCGGGCGGCCCGTGACAGTTGCCTGACGAACGGACGAATCGTACCCTTCAAACGAGGTGATGTGCATGCTTTACTTGTTGCACCAGCTTGTATCGGAAAGCGCTCTGAGATTTCCTGAACAGATAGCCGTTCGCTTTCAGGGCCGCGGCATCACCTATGCGGATCTGGAGAGCGAGTCAGGCAAACTGGCCCGGGTCCTAGGGGACATGGGCGTGAAGAGAGGGGACAGGGTCGGGATTCACATGAACCGGTCCGTCCACTCCGTCGTCGGAGCCCTGGGGATCCTGAAGGCGGGGGCGGCCTACGTGCCCATCGATCCCATGGCTCCTGCGGCTCGCATCGACTACATTGTGAACAAGTGCGGGATACGCCATCTGATCACGTCGCAGAAAAGGCTCGGGGCCCTGGAGGGAGTCTTTCCCTCGGGGGCCCCGCTGCAGGGAGTATTCATCATGGACGGCCGGGAATCCCGGCCGCAATCGTTCGGATCGGCGGTCCAGGTCGATTGGGAAAAGGTCCGGGACGGAATCCCCGACGGCAGACCGAACGCGGCGACCTTGGATTCCGACCTTGCGTACATTCTGTTCACGTCGGGATCCACCGGCAATCCGAAGGGGGTCATGATCACACATCGCAATTCCCTGACCTTTGTCGATACGGCTCACGATTTTTTTGGGATCGACAAGGAAGATCGGTTTTCGAACATCTGCCCTCTGCACTTCGACATGTCCGTCTTCGATTTGTACGTAGCGTTCAAGGCGGGGGCAACCGTGGTCATCATCCCAGAGAGCGCGGCAATCTTTTCTGCGAAGCTGGCGGAAACTATCGAAAAAGACAGAATCACCGTGTGGAACTCCGTGCCGTCGGCGCTCTCCCTCCTGGCCAACTATGGGAAGCTGGATCAGCACGACCTGTCGGGATTGAGGCTGGTTCTCTTTGCCGGCGAAGTGTTTCCTGTGAAATATCTGCGGCGGCTCAAGGAATGCGTCCCGGCGGCGAGGTTCTGCAATATGTACGGGCAGACGGAGGCCAACACGTCGACTTATTACTGGGTCGACCGGGTTCCCGCGGACGACAGGCAGGCGCTTCCGATCGGCAAATCGCTCCCGAACTTCGAGGTGTTTGCCTTGGACGAGGGCGGCCGCAAGATCGAGGGGCCGGGACACGAGGGCGAATTGTTCGTGAGAGCCTCCTCTGTCGCTCGCGGTTATTGGGGGGACGAGGAAAGGACTCGGCAAAACTTCGTGCGGAACCCCCTGCTGCCGGACCTGAACGAGACGGTGTACCGGACGGGCGACCGGGTCCGGTTGGACCCCGACGGGAATTACGTATTCCTCGGCCGCAAGGATCACATGATCAAGAGCCGGGGCTACCGGATCGAGATCGGGGAAATCGAGGCTGTGCTGCAGACCCATCCCGGCGTCCGGCAGGCGGTCGTCGTCCCGATACCGGATGATCTCATCGGCAACCGGATTTCCGTGCTGATCGTTCCCGCGGCTCGGGAAGGGATCGGGAAGGATGAGATCCTCGCCTACTGCTCCGGTCATCTGCCGAAGTACATGATCCCGGAGATCGTGGAATTCAGGGACCGCCTGCCGACAACCACCTCAGGGAAGGTGGACAGGGCGAAACTGGCGGCGGTGGAGAGCCCATAGGAAATCGGGGCGCGAAGAGAATGCAGGGCCGTCCGGGTCCACGGCGGTGAACATCCGGTGACCCGGTGAGCGCTGAACGGTGCGCTCGAACGAGTGCAAAGAATCCATGGGGGAAGGAATCGTCAATGGAGAAGATCATACGTAACGCTTGGCGGAGGGTCTCCAGTGATCCGTATGCCGCGGCAAGAATTCTAAGCGCTGACCGACATCCGGAGGGTTTCGATGTCGATCGGGTGCGATTCGTAGAGAGGGGTGTTCTTTCCCTCGATCCGAAGGCCGGGCATTTGGTCAGCGTCATTACCGGGAACGGAAAAGCCGCGCGGCCGGAAGATGGGCAGGCGGAATTGCGCCTGGAGGCTGGTGTGCATCTTTACATTCCGCCGGGCCATCCGTTTGCGGTCGAGGCTGAAGTGGGGACCGAACTGGTGAGCGTCTCGTGCCCGGATGCGTCGCGGGCGCGGGGGACGGAACTTCTGGTCCGCAACGAGAGATACCTGGCGGCCTGCGCGGTTCCTTCGCTGCCGCTTCGCTGGATTCTGACGCCGCAGTACCTGAGCCGGAGAATTTTCCTGCACCATGACAGGACGCTCCTGTCCCGATCGGGGAATCCGGTCTCCTGGTTTCGCACCACGATGTTCGATGTGGAGGGGCTTCCTGGCAACGAGGACGGCGAGCCCGTGTTCAAGATGTCGTACAACTCCCGGACGGAATTCAACGTGTGCTATGATGTAAAGGGAACCGCACGCGTCCGCATGGCCCTGCACCCCTATTCAGATTCAAAACAGCCATGGGGACCCTGGCATTCGCTCGATGGAGATGCGACGTACCACTTGAACGAGACGGCAGGAGGGCCTGAGGAAGAAAGCCGGATTGACGAAAAGACAGGAAAAAAACGACATTTGCGAAACAAACACGAGGTTTTTATCGCGGACGGGCACGTGTCGCTCTTCTGCCTGTTCGACCCCGCTCCCACTGGCGCGGAGCGGCACAAACCGGGTGAGTACAGCGACTACGAGCCCCTGTCGGAGATCGTTGGAACCGATTGGTACGAAGTCCAGCAGAATGAAATGGGACGATTCGATGAGATGGTGGACCGGCTCTCTCTTGCGAGGGCCCTGGGGGGCGCGGGCACCCTGGCCGGCTCCAAAATGTGGGATATCTGTCTGCGGGGCCGGGAGGCGCAGAGATCCCTGGAGTCGAGGCTCGCAGCGAAGGCGGCCGCTGAAGCTCCGGGGCGCGAGCGCGTCATCCGTCCATGGATGCAGACCGAAACCGATCAGTGAAGCGCCAGCCTACAGGTCACCCTGGCGGGCCAGGAACAACATCGCCGAGAAGGGTTCGCGGGCTGCATGACCGCCGTCTGTAGACGAGGATTGATTTATGGATGTCCGTTCGAAAAGCGGCGATACGAAATCGGAGGGCCCGTCAGAACCGGGAGGACCTGTTCCCCGTGCATCGGGTCGAGCGATTTTCTTTCATGCAGGCAGGAGGGTGAGGCGAAAAACAGGGCATGGCGGAGCGCACACTAGAGGAAAAGACAACGCAAGCTCTTTCCTGGAGCTTCCTGGAATCGGCAGGGGTTCAACTCATCCGGTTTGTTTTCGGAGTTATTTTGGCGCGACTGCTGTTCCCGGAGCAGTTCGGCCTGATCGGGATGCTGTGGGTCTTCATTGTCGTCGCGCAGTCGTTCACGGACAGCGGGTATGGCACGGCCCTGATTCAAAGGCAGGAGACGACCGAGGTCGACGTCAATTCGATTTTCTACTTCAACATCGTGATTGGTCTGGTCGCCGCGGGCATCATCTGTCTGGTGGCCCCCTGGATTGCGGAGTTTTTTAGTCAGCCGGAACTGACCTCGTTGACACGGGCCATGTCGTTGATCATCGTGATCAATTCGCTGGGGAATATTCATTTCACGCTGATCCACAAGAGATTGGATTTCAAGGCACTGACCAAGGTCAGCCTCATCGAGAATGTGTTGTCCGGTACCATAGGGATCGTCTTTGCATTCTACGGTTTCGGGGTCTGGAGTCTCGTGGCCCAGCAGGTGTCCGGTTCGATATTCCGGACCCTCCTGTTGTGGTTGCTGAGTCCGTGGCGTCCAGCCCTCGTTTTCAGCTTCGAATCGCTCCGGTCGTTTTTTGGTTTCGGCTCGAAGATGCTCGCGTCGGGCCTGCTCGAACAGATCTTCTCGAATGCGTATCAACTGGTCATCGGAAAACTTTTCACGCCGGCCGATCTGGGTTACTTCACGCGCGCTAAGACATTCCAGGAAGTTCCGACAAACTCGCTCTCTGGCCTGGTCTCGCGAGTCGCCTTCCCCTTATTTTCGAGCTTTCAAGAAGACTCCGCGCGCCTGAAAGCGGGATTGAAAAAGGCGTTGACGACGCTCGGGCTGGTCCATTTTCCCACGATGATCGGGCTGGCCGCGATTGCCGATCCGCTCGTCCTGGCATTGCTGACGGATAAGTGGGCCGAATGCATCCCTTACGTACGGTTGATGTGCTTCGCCGGAATTCTCTATCCGGTGCACTTGATGAACCTGAACGTCCTGATGGCACTCGGACGATCCGAGCTGTTCCTCCGGCTGGAGATCATCAAGAAAGTCCTGATCGTCGGCAGCATCGCGGTCACCTGGCAGTGGGGAATATCCGGGATGATCATGGGCCTGATCGTCCTGTCCTTCCTGAGCTTCTACCTGAACAGCTATTTCACGGGAAAACTGATCGGCTACCCTGCCGGCGAACAGCTTCGCGACATGCTGCCATACTTGGGTGCGGCCATAATCATGGGGATGTGTGTGTATGCCTTCGACAGGCTGCCTCATGCGGAGCATTGGTTGAAGCTGGCCGCTGAAATGATACTGGGAATCGTGGTGTATGTATTCCTGTGCCGAATTTCCCGGTTGACGGCGTTCATGGAGGTATGGGCAATGGGATTGAAAAGGATATTCGGCACGTGAGAGAATCCGACGTAAAGAAGAGTCGCGTATCTATCAGTGCAGAGCAGGGCGACGAAAGAATGGAAGAGCCTTTAGTCAGCGTTTTGATGGTTACGTACAACCATGCACGATATATCAGGAAATCCATCGACGGAGTCTTGGCACAGCGGACGAATTTTCCTTACGAGTTGGTGATCGGGGAGGATTGTTCAACGGACGGAACGAGGCAAATCGTGTTCGACTATCAACGGCGATACCCGGACACGATACGGGTGATTACATCCGAGAGGAACGTTGGCGGAAAAAAGAACGTGATCCGGACCAGAAGAGCTTGTCGAGGGAAGTATATTGCTTTCTGCGAAGGAGACGATTACTGGCATCACCCCGAGAAGCTTCAGATGCAGGCGGATTTTCTCGAGAACCATCCGGAGTGCGGGCTTGTGTATTCGAATTACAATGTGGAAGACGTCAGGTCAAAAACCCTGATAAGGGACTTCATTTCGTACAAGGAATGGGTCGTGCAGGACAAGCTGACGCCGATGTATTTTCTTGATGGAAAGATGTCCGTGACGATTCTAACCTGCACGGTGATGGTAAGAAATGAACTGCTGAAGAAGGTCATCGAGGCGGATCCGTATCTGTATGAAAGCGGACATTTCCTGATGGGCGACATCCAGACGTGGGTTGAAGTGTCCGCCATCGCGGAGACGGGGTACATACCGGAATCCCTCGCAACCTATAACGTTTCAGAAGAATCTGCAACAAGGAGCAATAATGTCCTGAGCGAATTGAGATTTCAGGCATCCCTCAGCGAACTGACGCTGTACCTGAGCAATAAATATAACATGTCGGGGGACGTCAGGGAACGCCGGTTGGAGCAATGGTGCGACGCGTCCTTGCGACTGGCCCTGCATGAACGGAATGCAGCCCTGGCGAAGGAGATCAGGAAACGAAAGAGGATATTCACCTGGAAAGACCGTTATCGGTATTTTGGCGCCCTGAACGCGCTGGGCTACTACAGCTATATTTTATCACTGTCGCTGAAGAAGCGGCTGACGAGGAGACGCAAAAAGTGGTATGAATGAACGACTCCGAAAAAATTCTTCGAATGGAAGGGCTCCGGCGTGAACGGGAAGAAGCCGCGCAGGATCTGCATGCTGACCGCGAGAGGCTATGCGCACAACGCCTTCCGGTGCGGGTTCTACGAGGCGCAGGACGTGCTGGCGGGGGTCGACGACGTCGACCTGATCGTTGTTCAGCCGAAACCGCACTACGCGATCCGGCAGCCCCTGCAGAAATACCTGGTCTGGCATGATTTCACGAGGCGTGTCGTTTCCGTGAACATGGTCTTTGAGCCCGTCCGAATGGACGGCGAGTACGAATTGTTCGTTGCCCATTTCCCGCATATCCAGGACCTGATCCAGCTGTCCGCCGTCAAGGGATGGAAGGAGCGCTGCCGGCGGAGCATCTGCTGGATCGATGAGGTCTATGCTGCCGATGTGTTAGCCTACGGGACCTGGCTGTCGATACTGAAGGACTTCGATCATGTGGCGCTGGGCATGAGCGGAACGGTAGAGACCTTCAGCAGGGCATACGATCGTCCCTGTCACTTCGTTCCGGGTGCGGTCGATGCGCTTCGATTCAGCCCTTATCCGGACTGTCCGGCGCGGGTAATAGATATCTACAGCATAGGGAGAATCGGGGTAAATCTTCATCGAGCTCTTCTGGAACGGGCCGAGAGAGAAAAAAAATATTACCTTCATGACACCTTTCTTGCATCCTATGCGCTCGTCTACGACCACCGACAGCATCGGCAGTTGATCGCGAATACGGCCAAGCGGAGCAGATACTTTCACGTTGCACCGGCAAAAATGGATGTGCCGGAAGAAACAAAGGGCCAGAGCGAAATCGGTTTCCGCTACTACGAGGGTTCGGCGGCCGGGGCGGTCATGGTCGGGCAGGTCCCGGACTGTGAGCCGTTTCAGGCGATGTTCGGCTGGCCCGATTCTGTGATCGAAATCAAGCCCGACGGGTCCGACGTGGCGGCTGTCCTTTCGCGGCTGGAGGCGGACAGGGAACGGGTGTCGGCCATCGGCAGGCGCAATGCGGCGGAGGCGCTTCTCCGTCACGACTGGCTCTATCGATGGAAACGGATCTACGAGATTGTCGGACTGAGTGTCACGGGTGAAATGAGACTGCGGGAGGATCGGCTGAAAACGCTGGCGGAAGCAGCAAGAGATCCGGGATAGCGTGAGGGGATGGCGTGGAAACGCAATGATGGAGGCCTGCCTCTGCGAGATCCCGCGGAGGCTCATCCGGCGCGAGATGGAGCAGGCAATCGGCGATTCGGGAGTGCAGGGCGGGGCGGGCGCGGCTTGCGATGAATGAGACGTCGATCTGGTCGCTGGACTATCTGATGGGGCGGTGGAGCCCCGGCATCGGCGACCCCCATTTCATGGGATGGGTCACGGCGGCATCTTACCTGGTCTGTGCCGTTGTGGCCGCGTTCTTCGCCACGTTCCTCAGTCAGATGGAGGAAAAGCGCGAGTGCAGATTCTGGATGGTGATCACGGTGCTGATGCTGTTCCTCGGGGTCAACAAGCAGCTGGACCTTCAGTCTCTGTTCGCCGAAGCGGGGCGGCAGATTGCGCTTGCCCAGGGGTGGTACCCCAATCGACGGATTGTACAGTTCTCCTTCATCGCCGTTTTTACGACGGTGCTGATCGGGACGTTCCTGTGGTTTGCGAAGCGGCATCGAGACCTGTTCGCGCGATACCGGCTCGCTTCCTGCGGATTATTGTTCCTGTTTGGCTTCATCGTCATCCGGGCCTCGGCCTTCCATCACGTAGACGAGATAATTCAATACGACCTCCACGGGATCAAGATGAACTGGGTTTTCGAGATGACGGGAATCCTGTTGATCCTCGTGGAGGGATTGAACGCATGGCGTTCCCAGCTGACCCGCAAGGCTTGACCGGGGCCTGGAAACGGGCAATGCGGGGAAAGCCCTTGCCCGGTGGCGGATCGGCAGCAGGGGCGTATCTTCACGGGTTGAGGAAGACGGTGGCAGGGGGAGAAATCGGCGGGACCATCAATCAGACGGTGACTGAATCAAGGCGGGACGAAATCCCGCCCTCTTCTTTTGCCGAAGACGGCAGGGCTGCCTGGCCAGGAGCGTCCTCTTTCATCTGGATCACCTTCATCACCAGGCTTGCGCGGAGGCCCGTGATTTTTCTCCACAGAGGAGATCCAAGAGGTAATCATCCACCAGTCAGCCGTTGGGGCGAGGCGTCTCTTCGACGTGAACTCGTAAGACTGTTTTCACGGAAGGGAAGCGGGCTGCATTCCGGGAGAAGGGGTTCAGCCCTCTTCTCTTTTGTCCGGGAAATCCTGGGGCGAGGACGAGCGCCAACTCGGCGATTTCTCTTTCTCCGCGAGCCGTTCCTTTAAGTGTTCGACCTTTGCCGCCAGCTTCGCCCGGCTGTCGTAGCTCTTTTTCATCTCCCGGAAGAACTTGGTGAAAACCTTTTCCAGGTCTTCCCGGTTTCCGTTCCGGGCCTGCAGCTCCCGCGTCAGGTTCCGGGTCTCTTTCTCCTGCGAAGCCAGCCTCTCCTCCAGCATGCCGATCCTTGCCTGCATTTCCTGAAGAACAGGTGAGGCCGTTTCGGATGCTCCGACACCCTCCTTTTCCTTTTCGTCGGGAAAGGAATCCTGCGTATCCCCCTTCGTTCCGAGATTTCTTGCCTGGGCAACCGCATCGATCAGGTCGCGGCCGATGATCTTTACATCATCGGCGTATCCATACACAAAAGCGGCATCGCAGAGAGAATTGATGAGCCTGGGGATGCCAAGGGAGTGCTTGTAGATGGCCTTGAGGGCCTCAGGATCAAAAACATCGAGATTCTGAGCCCCGGCAACCGTAAGACGATGACGGATGTAGCCGTCGACCTGCACCTGGTCCAGCGCATCGAGGTGGCAATAGACTGTGATCCTCTGGACGAACTGTTCCATGCGCTTCTGCTGAAGTTTCTCCTTCAACTGGGGCTGGCCCACGAGAATCATCTGGATCAGGTGGTGCTTTTCGGATTCCAGGTTGGAGAGCATCCGGATTTCTTCCAGCGACCGCTCCGGCAGGTTCTGGGCCTCGTCGATGATCAGGATGACCCGTTCCCTCTTTGCGAAGTTGCCGAGGAGATAGGCATAGAGACGGGTCAGCAGGACCGTCTTGTCGGCATTGGCCACCTCGAGATCGAACTCCTGACAGATCATCTTCAGCAGTTCCTGGGGGTGAACGAAGGTGTTGTTGATGATGCCGACATGAATGGTCTGGGGGATCTTGCGCAGGAGGTAGTTGATCAGGGTCGTCTTGCCTGAGCCGATTTCGCCGGTCACGACAACGAATCCCTTGCTTTCCTGGATGGCGTACTCCAGGTGGGAGTATACATTCTCGTGACCCGGGCTCATGTAGAGGTAATCCGGGTCCGGGGTCAGGTTGAAGGGTTTTTCCCTTAATCCGTAAAAAGACTCGTACATTCGCTCGTCGTCCCTTTAATCGCTCCGGGTACATTCCCCGAAGCTTGCTTTGAATATGTCATTCGAAAGAGGTATCCAAGATGGATGCCCGTTTTCACGGGCATGACATTCCTGTTTGACACCCCCTTGCGCCTGACGTGAGCCTGTCGAATGTTGCTGCGGGGCAGTTCATTCCAGCGATTTGTTAAAAATCGTGCCGATGATGGGCTTGTTTTTCATCAGCTCCAGTACTTTCAGAACATCTTCCTTCCTTGTCTTCTCGGCCTCCACGACGAGGAGGATCCCGTCCACCAAATTGGCCAAGACGAGCGGATCGGCCGATGTCAGAACCGATGAGGTGTCAAAGATGATGAAACGCTCCGGATACCGTTCTTTCATCTCTTTCAGCAGAGCTTTCATCTTTTCCGAGCCGAGCAACTCCGCCGAATTGGTGTGAGGGCTGCCGCCGCGGAGTATCACAATCCGATCCATTCCGGGATTCACGAGACCATCGGTCATCGGTTTCTTGTCGACCAGGCAGTCCGCAAACCCGGGCCCATCGTCCAGCCCCATGTATTTGTGAATGGTCGGTTTCTTGATGTCGCCATCCACCAGCAGGACCGTTTTATTGAATTGATGCGAAAAGCTTATTGCAAGATTGATCGCCGTAAGGGTCTTCCCCTCGCCGGGATTGGCGCTCGTGATCATGAGGGTGTTTTTACCCTCTTCGTTCATGGTATTCAGGATCTGCGTCCGCAGAATCTTGAGTCGATCCGCTTCATCCCGGGTACAGACGGAAATCACCCGGTTTCTGTGCAGGAGATCCTCATCGCACTCGATGACCTTTGTGCTCGAGTAGACGGGTTTCAGCGGTTTGTATTGAGCCCGGGTGGTTTGTTCCGTCTGTGGAACCGCCGGTTCGATGATTCGTCCTTCCCCCGTCTCAATCTTTTCTCTGTCTTGTTTTGCTTTCTCAAGGGCCTGTCGCAATTTGCTCATGCTCGGTTGTCCTCTACACAGGTTTCGTCATCTTCTGCCGGAAAATGACTCTCGTCCTACCTGCTTCTCCTTTATTTTTCCTTCCTTGCCAGATTCGATGCTCCCCGGTGCAAATCCTCGATTACCCGTGAAATGATATTCTTTTCCGATCTGGCTTTCTTTTCCTCGTCGGTTATCACATAAGGCATGATGGTCAATACGGGGACCTTCGTAATTTTGCGAAGTTGCTCGGGGGATTTGATGGAATGATCGTGGTTTTCCGTCACGATGGAGGCAAACAGCCCGGCAAACAGAGACAGGAAAAGTCCGGCCAACATGATTTTTAACCGGTCCGGCTTTTCCGGTTTAAGGGGAACCCGAGGCTCCTCGATGACCAGGAATCTTTCTCCGAGCTGGGTGTCCTCGATTTCTTTCGCTACTTTTGCATCGGTCAGCTTGGCCAGTGTCTCGTTGTACTGCCTTGACGCGTTATCGTAGTCCTGGGACAGTTTGCTGTATTCGCTCTGCACCAGTGAGGACATCTGGCTCTTTCTGGCGAATTCGCTGATCTTCCTCTGGATATCGTCCCGCTTCCTGATCTGCCGGTTCAGCTCGTCTTCCGCGGAATTCGATCTTGCCTGGCGCCGGTTTCGTTTCTGCTCTTCGACCTGCTTCGATAAAACGGATATCTCTTCCGACATTTGCTTCACCGTCGGGTCATCGGTCCCGGAGTTCTTTTTTAGCTCGGCATGCCGGTTTCTGAGTGCCTCGAGCTCGCCTTCTTTCTTGCTCAGATCGTCCGATATGCCCAACTGGTTTTCAAGCCTTTGAATTTCGGCTCTCGTTTTTCGGACATCGGGATGCTTGTCCGAATATCTGGACTGGAGGCTCGTCAGTTGTGCGCGCAATTGCGTCAGGCGAACCATCGGATCGTTCGAAGGTTGTGCACCTGCAACCCCTCCACCGGCAGGGACATTGGAAGCCTGTTGAGATCCGGATGTTCCGGTTTTCAGTTCTTCCAGTTGCTTGATTCTAACATTGACCTCATCGAGCTGCTGGTTCAGGCGATAGGTCTGCTCGAGATTGAAGGCCATGTTCTCGGGAAATTCGCCGGCATGCGCTCTCTTGAAATCGTTGAGTCTTTTTTCAACGGCATTTGTCTGTTCTTTTAATTGATTGAGTTTCTCCTGTAATACCGCCGTGGCCTGCTTGGTGATCTGATCCCTTCTTTGAAGATTTTTTTCAACATAGAGAGAAGAGAGCTCCGTCGCAACTTTATGAGCCGTCAACGGATCGTCGGCTGAATAAGAAAGCCTGAAGGCGACCGTCTGGCTGGGGCTATATGACCGGGGATCGATATCTCCGGACTTGATCGTTTTCAGTTCTATATTCTTGCGCATTGCATTCAGGGCGGTGTCAATGGCACGCGGATCGTCCGGATTTGGAATCAGATTGAGTTTCTTGGAGATTTGAAGCAACTTGTCCTGTGTCAAAATCTGCTGGGTGATAACTTGCAGGCGCTCCTCGACAAATCCCATGGAAACGCTCTTCAGAAGTTCGCCGGCTATCTGTCCTTCGATTAAAATCGTCGCGGTGGATACATACACCTTGGGAGAGAAAAGAGCGAAGAGGATCGATCCGGCAAAGACAAGAGATGAAATAACAATGAATATCTTTTTTCGCCTTCTGATGAACCCTTTGACAAATTTGGCGTCTATCTTTTCCGGTTGTTCACGCATGGGTAAGAAGCTTCCTTGAATAAAAAATCTTGATTTTTGAGTCCTTACGCTCTGTCGATTAATGTATACGGCATCGCGTTTCTCATGCAATAAATGCGCCCCCTATTTTCCCTAAAATCTTAAAAAAATCAAGAGATTATTTGATTCTGTCCGCCATGCTGCATCGTGTAACTCATCGCTATCATTATTCAAACAGCGATATTGAATATTCTCCTCGTAATTGTGCTCCAAATGCCATGAAGAAAAAAATGTGTAACTTATTATTATAATTACCAATAAATTCATAACGGATATGGAGTAAGGTGCTTGATTCGAATTACACCTACAAATTTTGCAGCTAAAGAGAGGAAAGGCTAAATTATGTGCAGGTAAGAGGCCGGTCACGCAATAAATGCAATGTCTAACCCTCGTCTCCCGGCAATATCGACTTGATTTTCTCCAGCGTATCCGCCTCCTCGGGCGTCTTGTCCTTCCACTTCACGATGCGGGGCGAGCGGACGGTCAGGCCCGATTTGTGTCTCTTTGATGTCTCGATGCCGTCGAAGGCGATCTCGAAGACGAGCTGCGGACTCACGGAGCGCACGGGGCCGAATTTCTCGAGGGTGTTCTGCCGGATGAAGGCGTCGATGCGCTCGATTTCGTCATCGGTGAGTCCGGTGCAGGCCCTGGCCACGGGAATGAGGTCGCCCCGGCGCCAAACCCCGAAGGTGTAGTCGGTAAAAAGGTTTTCCCTCTCAGCCTGTCCGGGCCGGGCGTAGATGAGGATCGCGTCGATCGTGTAAGGCTCGATCTTCCACTTCCACCAGCCGCCCCGGTGCCGTCCGGCCTCGTAGGGCGAATCGAGGCACTTGAGCATGAGCCCCTCGGCTTGCATGGCGCGACACTCCCGGCGCCTGGCCGTCAGAGCCTCCCAGCTTGCATCTTTCAGGATCTCCGACAGGCTGAGGCGTCCCTCAAAGCCGCGTTGTCCGAGAATCCTCTCCAAATCGGCCCGCCGATTTCGGAAGGGCTCCGTCCGGATGTCCTTTCCCTGCGACTCGAGGAGGTCGAAGGCCATGAAGATGACGGAAATCTCCTCGAGGACCTTCCGGGTCGGGGACTGGCGCCCGATCCTCTTCTGCAGCAGGCTGAAGGGCAGGGGCCGTCCGTCCTTCCAGGGGAGGATCTCCCCGTCGACGACGGTGCCGTCCGGCAGGGTTGCCGCTGTGTCCGCAAGTTCGGGAAATGTCCGTCCAAGGAGCTCCCCGCCCCGGGACCAGATGAAGGCCATCCCGCCGCGTTTGACGATCTGGGCCCGGATCCCGTCCCGTTTCCATTCGGCGCACCAGTGGCGCCTGTCTCCGAGGGTCTCGGGCAGCGCGTCGAGCGGTAAGGCGAACTGGAGCGGGTAAGGGCGGCTCGCATCCGTGTCCCCCCGGTCCGGCGATAGGAGCCGGCGGAAGAACTCTCCTGTGGGCTCCCAGGCACTCATGAGCCTATGCGCGATAACGGTGGTTTCCAGACCGGCGAGCTCGCCGAGTGCCCGGATGATCGTCTGCCGCGAGATGCCCACACGGAGATCTCCCGTGATCATCTTGTTCCAGACTAGCCGCTGCCTGTCGTCCATCTCCCGCCAGGTGCCGAGAATGGAGTCCCTGAGGGAACTCTCGTCTTCATTCTGCAGCGGCAGAAGCCTCTCCTCCACCGTTGCCCGCAGCCCCGGGGGGCTCGACACCCCGTCGGCCGTCGGAAGCAGCAGTGCGATCGTCTCGGCCACATCGCCCACGACCTCATTGCACTGGTCGAAAAGCCAATCCGGGACGCCCGCCACCGAGGAGGCCCAATCTTTGAGTTTTACCGTGGGGACCGTGCGCTTGATCTTCTCGCCGATAAGAAAATAGAGGGCCCAGGCCGCATCATCGGGCGGCGCCTCGGCAAAGTAGCGCTTCAGGACGTCGATCTTGTGCGAAGTCTTCGTCGTCTCGTCGAGGCTGAAATAAAGGTCGGTGAAGCGTTTCATGAAAAACCCGGAATAATGGAATACTGGAACATTGGAATAATGGGTTTTTCAACTCACCCAACATTCCATCATTCCATTACTCCATTCCCCCCTTCAATCCTCGGTCGTTTCATCGGCTGCAAAGCTGGCCTTCAGCGGTTTGGCATCGATGCCTTTCTCCCGGAGCATGCGCACGACGGGGGTAACGAAGCCGTGGGTGACATGGACCTCTTCGGCCCCCGTTGCCTCAATCGTTTCCATCAGGCCGGGCCAGTCCACGTGGTCCGAGAGAACGAAGCCGCGATCGACGCCCCGCCGTTGTCTCATCCCGCGGATTCGCATCCAGCCCGAGGCCAGGGCCGTCGAACAGTCGCCGAACTGCTTGAGCCACGCCGTACCGCGCACAGAGGGTGGCGCCAGGATAATTGCCCGGCTGAAATCACTCTTCTTTGTCGCTTTCTCCGCGGGGAGCGTGTTCGGAAGCCCCACGCCGCTCATCCGGTAGCGCCGGTTCATCTCCTCCACCAGGCTGTGCGTATACACGGGACCCATGGACGGATCGAGCCCCATGAGAACACTCTGCGCCTTGCCGAGGACATAGGCAAACATCACGCTGGCGCGGCCCGCTTCCTGGTTCGATCTCCGCCAGGCACGGATCTCTTCGAAGACACGCCCCGGCTCGTCCCAGCGATAGACGGGCAGCCCGAAGGTCGACTCGGTGATAAAGCTCTGGCATCGAAGAAGCTCGAAGGGCGTGCAGGTGGGGTCGGCCTGGCGCTTGTAATCGCCGCTGAAGACCGTCACGTGCCCCCGGTGCTCGATCCGCACCTGGGCCGAGCCCAGGATGTGGCCCGCGGGGTGCAGCGACAGGCGATAGCCGTTGAGGTCGATGGCCTCCCCGTAGTCCAGCAGTTGAATCGTGGCCTCGTTTCCAAGGCGTGTCCTCAGGACGTGGCTGCCCTCGCGCGAGGCCAGGTAGTGCCCGCACCCCTTGCAGGTGTGATCGGCATGCGCATGGGTGATGACGGCGCGATCCACGGGGCCCCAGGGGTCGATGTGGAAGCCGCCGGCCTCGCAGGCAAGGCCCCGCTCTGTCATGCGAAGGGGGAACATCATGTCCCGAGTATGGCATAAACCCGTAAACCCTGCAACGGACATGGGTTTCCGGACGTTCCCCCATGCCCGCCGCATCCGGAAAATGTGCTTGACAGGCATCGCGGCGCGGCGATATGTTGCGCCCTGTGGTCTAAGGGGGGGACCATTCTGGAGGGAATAGGGGCCGGTGATCAAGGGTCTGTCAGCGGCTCCCGGTATTTCTGTCAGAGTGTCTGCTCCCGGTCATCGAGAATTTTTTAACAGGAGGGAGCACGATGGCGCAGGGAATCGTCAAGTGGTTCAACGAGAAAAAAGGGTTTGGCTTCATTCAGCAGGACGGGGGCGGTGATCTCTTCGTCCATTACACGGCGATCAAGGCCGCTGGATTCAGGAGTCTGCAGGAGGGGCAGCGTGTCCAGTTCGAGATCGAGACGACGGACAGGGGCCCTAAGGCGAAGAACGTGGAGATGATGTAAGAGAAAAAAGACCCAGAAACAGGCGGTGCCTCCCCGGTGCCGCCTCTTTATTTTCGGGGGTGCTCCGGCCGGCGGGCGCCCGGAAATTTCTGATAGAATTCATGTTGAAAGGCTGATATAAAAGAATGACTTTCCGTATTACGTTCATTCATTTTCCATTGCTCATTCTGAAAAGGAGGTGAGATCCCATGGTATCAGCGGCTTTTTTAAAGGAATGTAATGTCTTCGAGGGATTGACCGACGCGCAGATCGAGAAGCTCGCCGCGCTTGCGAAAGAAGAAGCCTATCCAACCGGGGCCCTGCTCTACAAGGAAGGCGACCCCTCGACCCAGCTGTATCTGGTGCAGCAGGGGAAGGTCTTTCTGGAAATGAAATGCGACATGGGACCCACCCGGCCCCCCATGCAGGTCATTATCGACGTGGTGACCCGCCGGGAGGCCTTCGGATGGTCCTGGTTCGTGGAGCCCAACCTTCATACCCTGAGCGCACTCACTGCAGAGCCGACCAAGATAATCGTTTTCGAGGGCGGCAAGATGAAGGCCCTCATGGACGAGGATTGCCAGATGGGCTTCGAAATCATGAAGGGGCTCACGAGACTGCTCGCCTCTAGGCTCAATCACACCCGGGTGCTGCTCATCGGCGAGAGGGCCCTGGCGACCCTGACGTCGAACATGGAATACGCCTGACACGATTTGTTTCGGATCTGTAGACGGCGAGAAGGCGAGGAAAAACCCTCGCCTTCTCTGCGTCTGAAGAACAGGAGGTAGGCGGAATACTGGAATACTGGAATGATGGAATGCTGGGTCCCAGAAGGAACGAAGAAGGGACGATACCATTATTCCAATACTCCAATATTCCATTGCCCCGGTTTTCACAGCCATGCTTTCACTCCAGAACATCGCCAAGCAGTACGGCCCCAAGGTCCTCTTCGAGGGCTTCTCCCTGTTCATCGGCGAGCGCGACCGGATTGCCCTGGTCGGGTCCAACGGGACGGGCAAATCGACGCTGATGAAGATCGTCACGGGCGAGGTCGAGGCCGACGCGGGCGCGATCCACAAGTCCCGCTTCTCGACCGTCGGCTACCTGCCCCAGGAGCTCATCGGGCACGCCGGCCGGACGCTTCTCGAGGAGACCCTGAAGGCCTTTGAGGACCTGCAGCAGCTCCAGGCTCGCTTTGACGAGATCTCCATGGAGATCCAGGCCAGGACCGCTGCCGGGGAGTCCGGCCCCGAAATCGAGAGCCTGCTTGCCGACATGGGGCGCATCCAGCACCGCATCGAGGACGGCGAGGGCTGGCGGATCGAGGCCAGGGCCAAGGAGATCCTTTTCGGGCTCGGCTTCCGGGAGGCGGATCTGCACCGGTCCTCGGGGGAATTCAGCAGCGGCTGGCAGATGCGGATCGAGCTGGCGAGGCTTCTTCTGAGGGAGCCGTCGGTGCTGCTTCTCGACGAACCGACGAACCACCTCGACATCGAATCCCTCGAATGGCTCGAGTCCTACCTGAAGTCCTACGCGGGCGCCGTCCTGCTCGTCTCGCACGACAGACGCTTCCTGGACAACCTGGTCCGTCGAACCGTCGAGATCACCCAGGGAAAGGGGACGGAGTATGCGGGCAACTACACCGACTATCTGCGCGAGAAGGAAATCCGGCGCGGACTCCTCGAGGCGGCCTTCGAGAACCAGCAGAAGATGATCCGCGAGACGGAGCGCTTCGTCTCGCGCTTTCGGGCCAAGAGCACGAAGGCAAGACAGGTCCAGAGCCGGCTGAAGCGCATCGAGAAGGTCGATCTCATCGAGCTCGAGACGGATGAGCAGGAGATCGCATTCCGGTTCCCGACACCACCCCGGTCGGGCAGGTATGTCCTGCAGCTCGAGGGCGTGGACAAACGCTACGGAGACACTCGCGTGCTCGACGGGGTCTCGCTCACCATTGAGCGGGGGGACCGCGTCGCCGTGCTCGGTGTGAACGGCGCCGGCAAGTCGACGCTGGCCAGGGTCCTGGCGGGCACCGAGCCGATCCAGGGCGGGCGCCGCACCGAGGGGCACCAGGTCCTTGCCTCCTACTATGCCCAGAACCAGGCCGATGCGCTCAACCCCGCGAAGACGGTGCTCGAGAGCGTCGAGGAGGTGGCGGCCTTCGGCACGGGGGGAAACCTCAGGACTCTGCTGGGGCATTTTCTCTTTTCCGAAGACGACGTGTTCAAACGGGTGTCGGTCCTGTCCGGCGGAGAGAAGAGCCGGCTCGCGCTGGCGCGGATGCTCCTGGTGCCGGCCAATTTCCTGATTCTCGACGAGCCGACGAACCACCTCGATTTGCGCTCCAAGGAGGTCTTGAAGGATGCCCTGCGGGCCTTCGAAGGGACCTTCGCCATCGTCTCCCACGACCGCGACTTCCTGGCCGGCCTCGTCACGAAGGTCATTGTGGCAAAAGACAGGGGGCTTGTGGTCTACCCGGGTTCCGTCGACGACTACCTTCGGATCTGGCATGAGAAAGAGACCGGGGAACAGCTCGGAAAATCCGGCGCAGATTCCGACGCCGCGAGCAGGAGCGGAAATCAGGGCGAGCGGGAACGCAAGCGCCGCGAGGCCGAGCGCCGCCAGGAGCGCTACCGGAGGCTCAAACCGCTGAAGGACGAACTCGAGGGCCTCCTTTCCCGGATCGGGAAGATGGAAAGGCGCAGGGAGGAGCTGGAATCGAAGCTTGCCGACCCGCGGACTTACGGGGACGCGAATCAGGCACGCTCCGCGGGCTCCGAGTACCGCGAGATCGCGCCGGCCCTCGACGCGCTGTATCAGCAATGGTCGGTGGTGCAGGAAAAGATCGACGCGATTGAGCGGGAGATCCCTGAGGCGGGGGAATTGTGAGCATAAAAAAGGGGAGCCTAAAGCCCCCCTTTTCCGTATCCGGTCCAGCGCTGCGCTGATCAGCCGCACTCACCGCCGCAGCTGCCGCAGCCGTCGGCCTTCTGAAGGTTGGAGGTGATCGCGTACCCCGCCCCGCGGGGTGTTTCAACGAAATCGACCTTGATGGGTTTCACGTTTTCCAACAGCGCCTTCTCGATCATGAAGGTCAGCCCGTTTTGGGTGAAAACCTCGTCGCCTTCCTGTGACTCATCCAGAGCCATGCCCAGGGAGGGCCCGGCTCAGCCACCCTCGTTGAGGAATATCCTGACGAGGGCTTTCTCGTTGCGTTCCTTGAAAAACGCAGTCATCATCTCTTCCGCTTTGGGTGTAATTTCAAACATTTAAATTTCCTCCGGAAAAATTATCATCGTATTTAATGTGCACACGATTTGTGCCTTGTCAAACGATATTTTAAAGGGTATCGGGTATAGGGGATAGGGTTAAGGGTCCGAAGGTACTTGGAATTTCTATCGATAAGATCTTTTTCCTTCCCGAGACCCGAGACCCGATACCCTGTTCTGGTCATCACCGCGAAGGCAGAAGACCGGAAACACCCGTCTGCTGATGCAAGGAGAGAACCCATCGCCCACTTTCTTTTGATCCACCCCCCTGTCGCCAAGGCCTGCGAGCCGCCGGGCGGGGTTGCGAGGCTGGCCGGCTGCCTGAGGGTGCACGGCGTCGGGTGCACCGTCCTGGATGCAAACCTGGAAGGCCAGTTGGCTCTCCTCGGGGAGGCGGCCGGACCCGCGGGTCAGAAATTTGACACCTGGACGAACCGGGCCCGGCGCAGGCTCCCGGAGCATCTTGCCCGGCTGAGAAGCCCGGGGCTTTACGGCCATATGGACCGGTACCGCCGCTGCGTCAACGACGTGAACCGCTTGCTTGCGTGGCGGGGGCGGCAGGCGGGCCTTTCCCTCAGCCTGGCCGATTACCAGGACCCCCGGTATTCCCCCCTGAAGTCCGCAGACCTTCTCCGGGCCGCCTGCGAGCATGAGTCCAATCCCTTCCATCCCTGGTTCAGTCGAAAAATTGAGGCCCTCGTCGCCGAAAGCAATCCCGCCGTTGCCGGAGTGTCCCTGAACTACCTGAGCCAGGCCCTCTGCGCCTTTGCCATGATCGGTTTCATCCGGGAGCGCTTCCCCCGGCTTGTCATCGTGCTGGGCGGGGGGCTCGTGACGTCGTGGCTCAAGGCAACAGGCGGCCGCAACCCCTTCCCGGGGCTCGTCGACCACTGTGTCGCAGGCCCGGGGGAGGACTTTCTCCTGGGGTTGGCCGGGGTCGGGCCATGCGGGGAGCTCACCTACCGTCCCGACTACAGCGATTTTGCCTCGGGGGACTATCTTGCGCCCGGTACGATCCTCCCCTACAGCGCCTCCCGGGGCTGCTGGTGGCGCCGATGCACCTTCTGCCCGGAGAAGGCAGAGGGGCAATGCTTCCGCCCCGTCCCGGAGGAACAGGTCCAGGCCGACCTGGGCGCGCTCATCGGGGCAGGGCACCCGTCCCTCATCCACTTTCTCGACAGCACGATGAGCCCGAGGCTCCTGGAGCACCTGGCCGATCATCCCCCCGGTGTGCCCTGGTATGGATTTTCCCGGGTGACCCCCAGGCTTGCCGATGCGGATTTCTGCGGGGCCCTGAAGGCGTCGGGCTGCGCCATGCTGAAACTCGGCATCGAGTCGGGCGATCAGGGGGTGCTCGATGCCCTCGAGAAAGGGATCCGCGTCGACGAGGCCTCGCGGGCCCTGAAGGCCTTGAAGGGGGCCGGCATCGGCACCTATGCCTATCTTCTCTTCGGGACCCCGGCGGAGAACCCCGCGGCGGCGCAGCGCACCCTCGAGTTTGCAGCAGGACATGCCGATGTGATCGATTTTCTCAACCTGGCGATCTTCAATCTTCCCGCCGGGTCGGACGAGGCGGCCAACCTGTGCGTCCACCCCTTCTCCGAGGGGGATCTTTCGCTTTACGTCGATTTCGAGCACCCGGCGGGGTGGGGCAGACGGGAGGTGCGGGCCTTTCTGGACAGGGAGTTGCGCCGACACCCCGCCGTTTCGCCCATCGTGCGGCGCCAGCCGCCGTTTTTCACGTCCAATCACGCCCCGTTTATGCTAAATTTTTGTTGAAAATTTCGGAAAAAGACTACAGAGTGTGGGCGGATTTCCCGATCTTGATTTCGTATCTCCTCTAAATAAATGGATAAAAAGGGGAAAAGCGGCAAATTCCTTGCAAAGGGACAGCAGAGGGACAGAAGGATTGGTTTCAGACCCTGACGGTTGCCATTCGGGCCGCCCGGAAGCAGGCCCGGGAGAGGAAAAGGAAGCGACGCCGGCATGAAGACAGGCAGACTCAGTATGAGGATGGACTTTCGCAGGAACGTGACTCTTCGGAACCAGGTCGAGCAGAACGGCCTGCTCATCATCGCCGTCGCGATGGCCCTCATCTACTGGATCTTCGACTCCATGGTGACGGATCAGTTCTGGACACGCCTGCTGGTGGTGGTCCTCATCTTCACCTACGGCATGATGACCCAGTTCCTCATCAACCAGCGCCGCGAAGCCGAGGAGGCCCTCCAGCACGCCCACGACGAGCTCGAGGAGCGGGTCCAGATCCGGACGGCGGAGTTGAGCCGAACCAACGAGGAGCTCCAGCGGGAGATCCGCGAGCGCAAGCAGGCCGAGGAGCAGAAGAAGCGACTGGAGAACCAGCTCCTGCACGCCCAGAAGATGGAAGCCATCGGGACTTTGGCCGGCGGCATCGCCCACGACTTCAACAATTTGCTCCAGGCCATCTCGGGCTACACGCAGCTGCTGCTCATGCGAAAGGATTCCAGCGACCCCGACTACGGGAAGCTCGAGGTCATCCAGAGCTCGACCCTGAAGGCCAGCGAACTGACGAAGCAGCTCCTCATCTTCAGCCGCAAGATGGAGAGCAAGCTCAAGCCCCTGGATCTCAATCACGAGGTCCTGCAGGTCTGCAAGATCCTCCAGCGCACGATCCCGAGAATGATCACGTTCGACCTCAAGCTCTCCGAGAGCCTGAAGGTCGTCAACGCCGACTCGGCCCAGCTCGAGCAGATCCTCATGAACCTGGGCGTGAACGCCCGCGACGCCATGGCCGACGGTGGCACCCTCACCTTTCAGACGGAAAACGTCTACCTCGACCGGGGTTACACGACGTCCATGCTCGGGGCGACCCCCGGCGAGTATATCCTTCTCACCGTGGCCGACACGGGCCACGGGATGGACAAGGAGACCCTGCAGCACATCTTCGAGCCCTTCTACACGACGAAGGAGGCCGGCAAGGGCACGGGGCTGGGCCTTGCCATCGTCTATGGCATCGTCCAGAACCACAACGGCTACATCCAGGTCGACAGCCGGCCCGGCGGGGGGACGACCTTCCGCATCTATTTCCCCGTCCTGAAAAGCGACGGCACGGAGAAAGGGGCCGAGGCGAAGGTCCAGCAGGAGGCAGCCCGGGGCAAAGAGAGGATCCTGCTCGTGGACGACGAAAAGACCGTCCTCGACATCGGACAGGACCTCCTGCGCCAGTACGGATACGAGACCATTCTCGCCGACGGGGGCGAGAAGGCCATTGAGATCTACCGCAAGGACAAGGACCGGATCGACCTCGTCATCCTCGATCTCATCATGCCCGGCATGGGCGGCCAGAAGTGCTTCCAGGAGCTCCTGAGGATCAACCCGAAGATCAAGGTCATCATCTCGACGGGCGCCTCGGCGGAGGAGCAGGTCCGGGAGGCCTTCAACCCCCACCCCGTGGGCTTCGTGAGCAAGCCTTACCAGCTCAAGGACATGCTGGCGAAGGTACGGGAAGTCCTCGACGCCAAACAGACCGGTTAAGCCGCTGTCCGCTACATAATTTGGTGATCAGTGAGGATCGGCGAGGTTTCCCACCGATCCTTTTTTTATGATCCATCACCCCTCTTCCCTCAACCCCCTGTCTTTTCTTGATTTCCTGATCCTGACGCCTGATGCCCGAAGCCCGCAGGCGGGCACCCGCCCGCCTGCAGTTGGCACGAATTCTGAATGAAACATCTGTGAGTTCGACTCATTTTTCAGGACGGGCGAACCTCTTTTTCCTGCTAGCCAGGCTGACAAGGGAAAGGAAAGGAAAACGGTGCGATGAGGAAGATAACGCGAACGGCTGACTCCTATGACCTCGTTTACGAACGCAGGAGACTGGAGCGCTTCGATCTCCAGGTCCCGGCCAAAATCGAGGTGTTGTCCTCAACGGACACGGTGCCCATCACTGAACTCCTGACGAGCGATATCTGCGCGGGGGGCGCCTATTTCCCGACCAAAGCGGCCCTTCCACCGGGGACAAAGGTCAAGCTCGACATCCTGCTTCCGGTGCGCAATGTCAGCGCCATCAGCGACAACACGAGGGGGCTCATCAAGGTCAACGGGACCGTAATCCGGTCGGGGCTGGCGGGGATGGCCATCGGCTTCGACGAGGGCTACCTGATCACCCCCTTCCGTGAGGCTATGAATTAACCCCACTTCCTCCTTCCTTCCATGAAAAAAGCAGGGCGAATGGCCCTGCTTTTTTGTGCCCATTTTGCCAGCGGTCTTCGGGCAGGCTGTTATTGGCCCGGCCCTACCGTCGTTCAGGGGGCCAAAGGAGGAGGGAAAAAGCCCCCAAGTAAGCAAACAGCCAAGGAGGGGGGAGGCTGGATGCCTGCTGGCTTCGGTAGGGCTGGGGCGAGAATCTGTCGGTCCATGCGAGAGGTCGAGATAGAGAGGCAACGTGAAGAGCGATACCGAAACCGGTGTATCACTGTTGAAACTAATATAATGCCCCCCCGGGGAAAAGCAATAGGTCGCGCAAGGTTTTTATCGGCCGTTTTTAAGCAGTTGATTCGTTTCGTTTTTTATGATGCATCGCGGCGGCCTTCAGCAAAAAAAACTGGTATTCAGACGGTGATTTGCTAGAATGACGATGCCTGCCTTCCCGATGCCTGAAACGACAGGCAGGCCGGAGATTTGACAGGGGCCGGAGACCTTCACTTTTTCTGCGCTCGAAGGATATCGACTCAAAGGGGACAGCGGAGAACGGAACATGACGTACCCGAGTGAAACGATCACGGTCAAGCAGTACTCCACGGCGATCGCCGCCCAGGGGGCCCTCTTTGTCAGTATCGTGAGTGTGGCCCACAGCTTTGCCCACATCCGGATCGGGGCCGTGGGGGGCCAAAATATCGAGGTGGAGCGGCTCAACCTCGGCGAGTTCATCCATTACAAGTGCCCCGACGGGGCCCTCTACGAGATCCGGCTTCTGTCGGTGGAGGGGTTCGACACGGCGACGCTTCTCGTGACCCGGACCCAGTGAATATGGGGCACGCGCCCAAAGTGCCGCGCAGCAAGAGGGTAAGAAGGTTTTACCTTCTCGATTGATGCCACCCCGGTTTCAGACCGGGGTTTTCATGAGGGGTGAGGAGTGATGGACACGTTCCTGGCTTCCGTGATGCTTTCCCGCCTCCAGTTTGCCGCCATGGCCATGGTGCACATCTCCTTCTCGGTCATCACCATCGGGCTTGCCCTCTTCATCGCCGTGATGGAAGGCCTCTGGCTCAAGACGAAAGACCCCGTCTATTACGGCCATGCGCGTTTCTGGAGCAAGCTCCTGCTGCTGAACTTCGGCATCGGCGTCGTCACGGGGCTTCCCCTGGAGTTTTCCTTCGGCAACAACTGGGCGCCTTTCGCGTCGACGAGCACTTTCTTCGGCGAGATCCTGGGCACGGAGACCCTGTCCGCCTTCATGCTCGAGGCAGGCTTTCTGGGGATCATGGTCTTCGGGTGGAACCGCGTGCCCCCGAAGCTCCACTTCTTTGCCACCTGCATGGTCGTCGTGGGGTCGTCGCTTTCTGTCTTCTGGATCATGGTGGCCAACTCCTGGATGCAGACCCCGGCCGGGGTCATCCTGCAGGACGGCCGCCTTATCCTCACGAGTTACCGCGAAGCCATCTTCAACCCCGACATGGTCTTCGCCGTTTCCCACATGTACGTGGCCTGCCTCGAGACGAGCCTCTTCATCATCGGCGGAATCAGCGCCTGGTATGTGCTGCGCCATCGCCACGTGGAGTTCTTCACCCGTTCCTTCAAGGCGGCCCTGATTGCCGCCATCGTGATCGCCCCCCTGCAGGCCCTCATCGGCGACGAGACGGGCCGGCATGTGGCAAAACACCAGCCGGTAAAACTCGCCGCCATGGAGGCCCACTGGGACACGAACCTCCCGGGCCAGGGGGCGGCCTGGATCGTCGCGGGCTGGCCCGACGAGGCGAACCAGAAAAATGATTGGGCCGTGGAGGTCCCTTATGTCTTGAGCCTGCTGCTCACCCACTCGCCGACGGGCGAGGTGAAGGGGCTCAAGGAATTCCCGAAGGATGTGCACCCGCCCGTTCTGATCACCTTCTACACCTTCCGCGTCATGGTCATTGCCGGCTTTGCCTTTGTCGGCCTTGCGCTCTGGACGCTGTGGAGGTGGAAGAAGGGGGCCCTCACGGCCGAAAGGCTCCCCGGGGAGAAGTGGCTTCTTTGGGCCTGGATGGCGGCGGGACCCCTGGCCTGGGCGGCCGTGGAAGGAGGCTGGGTCACCCGCGAGGTGGGCCGCCAGCCCTGGATTGTCTACAACCTCGTGAAAACGAGCGAGTCGGCCACGGCGCTCCCGGCGGGCGTGGTTGCGGTATCGCTTGCGGGCTACCTCGTGATTGCCGGCCTGCTCGCGGCGGCATTCCTCGCCCTGGCGGGACGGGTGCTGGCTCACGGGCCCGACGCCGAGATGATGGCGCCGCCGCCGGCGAAGACGCAAGCGGATTGAGAGGAGGATGCCCATGGAAACCCTGCAGACCTATCTGCCTGACGTATTCTTCCTGATTCTGGGAGTGCTTCTCTTTCTCTACATGGTCACCGACGGCTACAACCTGGGGATGGGCATCTTTTCGCTGACGGCCCGCCGCGAGGAGGAGCGGGGCATCATGATCCACAGCATCGCCTCCACCTGGCACGCAAGCCAGACGTGGCTCGTGATCCTGGGGGGTGTGCTGTTCGGTTCCTTTCCCGTCGTCTACGGGGTGGCCATGGCGGCCCTCTACATCCCCGTCATGCTCATGCTCGCGGGGCTTGCCTTCCGGGGAGTCGCCATCGAGTTCTACGACGAATCGCCCAACCGCGGGCGCTGGGGCCTCGCCTTCGGGTTGGGGAGTCTTGTCGCAACGATCGCCCAGGGGTTCATCCTGGGGGGACTATTGAGCGGCATGCCCGTTGTCAACGGTCAATTTGCCGGGGGATACGGGGACTGGCTCAACCCCTTTTCGGCGCTGATTGCCGCAGGCGGGGCCGCGGGGTTTGTCCTTCTGGGCACGACCTATCTGGCCATGAAAGCGGAAGGGCCGCTCCGGGAGCGCTCCATCAAGGCCGCCGTCATGGCCGCATGGGCCGTCCTGGCCGGGCTTTCCCTGATCCTGCTCTGGATGTCCCTGCAGCACCAGGAAGGCCGCTATTCCCTGCTGTCGCTGAGGCAGGGCCATTACATCTACTTCACCCTGCCCATCTTTCTCTTCGAGTTTGCCATGCTGCTGCGCAGTCTCGGGAAGGCGGAGGAGGATAAGCCCTTCCAGTGGAGTGTCCTTCTCTTTCTCACCCTCGTAGTCGGGCTTGCCGCGGCCCTCTACCCCACGGCCATCCCGCCGTCGCTGACGATCTTCGATGCGGCGGCCCCTGCGCGGTCGCTGGTCTTTCTCTTTGTCGTGAGCGCCGTGCTGCTTCCCTTCATGCTTGCCTACAATGCCTGGCAGTACCTCGTCTTCCGCGGCAAGGTGACGGAAGGCCAACAGCCGGACAAGGCACAGAACTGATCGCTCGGAGATCCCCCGTGACTGAACCGGAGCTGAAGGAATTCGACGGGAAGGCGCTTGGCGAGTGCGACGGAAGCGACTCGAAGCCGGCCTGTGTGGCCGTTGACGGCGTCGTCTACGACGTGAGCGCAAGCAAGCTCTGGAAGGGCGGCCTCCACATGAAGCGCCACCATGCGGGCCGGGATCTCTCCGGGGACATCGCCGCGGCGCCCCACGGCAAAGAGGTGCTGGAAAAAGTCTTGCGGGTGGGCACGCTGAAAAATGAGACCGTCGGCGAAAGGCCCATGCCGGCCTGGCTTGCCGGGCTTCTCGAGAAGTTCCCCTTCCTGCGGCGCCACCCCCACCCCATGGTCGTCCACTTCCCCATCGTCTTCATGTACTCGGCCACGGTCTTCGACATCCTCTACATGATCACGGGGGTGAAGGCTCTCGAGGTGACTGCCTTTCACTGCCTGGCAGGCGGGATCCTCTTCACGCCGCCGGCCATGCTGACGGGCTGGTTCACGTGGTGGCTCAACTACATGGCAAAGCCCATGGGGCACGTAACCGTCAAGTTGCATCTCTCCTGGGTCCTCCTCGTGCTTGCCGTGGCGGCCTTCCTGTGGCGATTCTGGATTCCGGGCGTGATGGACGAGGCGGGTGCCGGCCACTGGATCTACATCGCGATGCTTCTGTCGCTGGCCCCGATCACGAGCGTCATCGGGTATCACGGGGGGGAATTGACTTTCCCGACGGCAAAGTCAGTGGCCAGTGACCGGTGCAAGAAGCGGTAGTGAAGATGTGACTAGTGGCTTGTGGCTAGTGCAAGAAGAAACGAAAGAGGGATTCGGGATTCCGGAATCCGGATTCGGGAAGTAAAGACACTGCTTGCAGGGCAAAGATAAAGGATCGGGTGTCTTCCCTCGGTCCTTTTTTTATCCTGAAGCCTGATGCCTGAAGCCCGATGCCCGCGGGCGCAGCCCGCTATTCGAGCAGATCCTTCTGCGAGCGCTGTGCGGCGCGGGCGTAGGCGGCGTCGATTTCATAGACCCAGGGCTCGTGGTCCCGGTTGAAGGCCCCCACGGAATCGCGGGCCAGCTGCAGCGCTTCTTTTCCTTTGTCCCCCACGGCCGCTTCTCCCTTCGGCGATGTGGATGCTTCATCCATCACCGCCACGGTGCGGGCGAAATACCGGCCGTCCTTCTCGGCGAGCTCGATTCGATAGACAGTGCCGTCCTTCCGCTGAAAATCCAGGCGTGTCGGGTAGCTGAGCGCCGCCAGATCGCCCTTGCGGTGGATGTTCCGGACGGGGAACTGCTGCAGGGTTTTCAATACTTCGGTAATGGCGCCGTCGTTCTGGCGCTGTTTCTTCGGCACGTCCTCGAGGGCGGGCTTTCCCTCCCGCAGGTCGAGGGCAAAGGCCCCCGCGCCGTTTTTACAGGAGATCCGGACGTAATCGCTCTTGCGGCCAGGCGGGAGATCGCGGCGGATGTAATCGACGTAGTTCGTGCTCACAACCGGCAGCGCGTCCGTACTCAGGTAGACCTGTTTGTCGTCCTCCAGGCGGGCGTAGAAGCCCGGAAACCCCGGGCGATCCCTGCCGATGACCATCCCCGTCATCTTCTGGCCCGATTCGTTGAAGAAGCGGACGACCAGGCTTCCCTTTTCGGCCACAACACCCAGCGCCCCGTGATTGCGCTCGTCGGAGGTCACCTTCTCGGCACAACGGATGTCGGCGATGGCCTTCACGATCCGGTTGATCTGGTCGTTCGAGACGGGGTAATCGTACTTTCCCGTGAGGATGAAGCGCTCGTCGAGGCGTTTGAAGGTGAGCGATTCGTCACCCTGCTTGATGTAGATTCCGTAGACCTTCTCCGGGTTGAACCCCTGGAGCAGGTAACTTCCCTCCTTCAGGGTCACCTCCTGGCGGTTCTCCATCACCCCGAGGGCGACGACGGCCCCGGTGAGGACGACGGCGACGGCGGCGAGGATGATCAGATGCCTCGTGTCCATAGCTTCCTCTTGGGCAGTTCGATACGCCTGAAAAGGCGGGTCGTGAGCATCAGTGCCGGGATGAGCAGGACAGCGAGAGGTCCTGCCAGCAGGATGAAAACCTTTGCCTTCGTGAAGAGGCCCTCCGCCATGACCCTCTTTTTGTGCTGGATGGCGGCAAGTTCCTCCCTGGCGCGCGAGACCTTCGTCTCGGTCATCTTGCGGCTCCGAAGGATCTCCTCCTTCAGCAGGGATTCCTCGCCGTCCTGCGTTTTGCGGGCCAGGGAATTCAACTCCCTTTCGCCCGCGGCGATCTCGCTCTGCAGGGCAGCCACCGTCGGCGCCGTCGACTGATCATAGTATTCTTCCATGCGGTCGACGGTGCTGAAGGGCCGCATGATTCTCCCGCGGGCCTTGATGCTGGCAAGCGATACGGATCCCGTCAGGCTCTCCATGGTGGACAGGATGAGATCCGCGTTGCCGCCCGCAAGCGCCGTCGCGCTCTCCGGTGCGGCGAGCGGGCCCGTGAGCATGTCCACGTCGGAGAAGACGACGACAGTCGCGGCGGCTTTGCCTTCCGGGGGCTTTGTCCCGACAGGTTCGGCAACCTTCGGCGCATCGGCTGCCGGATAGCCCTCCAGGGCGCTGCGGAAGGTTCCCGTGAGACGCACACCCAGGCAGAGGTCTTCCTTTCCGGTGGCATCCCTTTGCTGCGGGCTGTCCGTTCGGACGGTGTAGCCCGCGTCGGATGCCTGCAGAAGGGGTGTGGCGGTGATACCGGGGACCGCCCTGATCTGCAGCGTTCCCGCGTTGAGCATTCGGACCCGCGTGACCCCGGCGTTGAGACCGTCGGCGTGCTGAATGGCATTCCCCTTCAGGGTGAGGAGGGATGCCGGCCTTGCCGAGGCCGGATCCGGGCCCGGCGATCCGAGTGCGGCCGTTCCCGGGTCCGCGGCAATCCGGTCCGCCGGCATCTCGCAGCCCCAGGCCGAAAGCAGGCGGTTGAGATTCGAGGCGTTCTGCCCGGGCGCGTAGGCGCTGCCGGCGCTACCGGCAAGCGGGTCGGCCATGAAAGCGGGATCCTGGAATACGACGAGCTTCCCGCCGCCCACGACATACCGGTCCAGGGCCGCAAGGGTCTGCCCGGAGAGGTTCCGGGGGTGGATCACCACGACGGCGTCGAGCTTCTGAAAGGAGGCCCCGTCGGGGGTGAGCATCGTCGTGTCGTAATGGGATTTCATCTGCTCCAGAACCGATTGGCCTTTCAGGCCCGGCTCGGTCGCGATCCCCATCGCTCGGGCCAGCTCGGCGGGATATTTGCTTGCCGCGAGGTCCACCGAGGCGAGGATCCCGATTTTCTTTTTCGCCCGTGACGTGGCGCTGTAGATCATTTCCGTGATGTCGTACTCGGCCAGCTGCTGCCGCTCCGGCGCAAGCAGGGTGATGGCCTTCTCCTGGCCGAACTCGGTGGTGAGCACCAGCCCGAAGAAGAACCGGTCGTCGCCCGCCGTGGGGATCGGCCGCAGGCCGTACTGGAGGGCTTCCCGTTCCTCCCGGGAATCCCGCCTGGGGTCGATGATCTCGAGGGTGATCTTCCCGTGGGAGCGCGATGCATACTCCCTGACGAGGTCGCGGATGTAGAAGAAATAGTTGTTGTACGCCCTCAGGGAGTCGAATCCCTTGAGCGCCTCGGTGCGGGAGAAGAAGAGCTTCAGGCGCACGGGGTGGGTCAGCCCGCCGATGATCTTTCCGGTTTCGTCGGAGAGCGAATAGATGCGGTCCTCCGTGAGATCGAGCTTCAGCGCCCGGCCCACTTTGGCAAGCAGCGTGATGGACGAAAAGGCGATCAGTGCGATCAGGAAGATGGCCGTGAGGACCTTGAGGTTCTTCTTCAGCATGACTCCCTTCGGTTTTCGACGACAAGACAGGTGATGGCCATCAGACCGGCAATCAGGATGCCGTAGAATGTCAGGTCACGGAACTCGAGTACGCCCCGCCGCATGGACTCGAAGTGCCCGGAGAAACTCATGTTGGCCATGGCCTCGATCATGAAGGGGGGCACGATGCCGGCAAGCCAGGTGAGGACGGCCGGCGAGTCCGTGTAGGCCAGCAGGCCGATCATCCCGATGGAGAGCACGAAGCTCACGATCTGGCTCCGGGTGAGGGCCGAGCAGAAGATGCTCACGGCCAGGTAGGCGCCCCCCATCAGCAGGGCGCTCAGGTAGCCCGTCAGGATGACGAAGGGGTCCGGGCTGCCGAGCCAGGAGACGGTGATCACGAGCGGCACCGTCAGCGCCATGGCCACGACGAGGAACATCCACGCAGCCGCAAACTTGCCGAGCACGGCCTGGGTGACCGTCACGGGCTGCGTGAAAAGAAACTCGATGGTTCCCGCCTTGCGTTCCTCGGCCCAGAGGCGCATCCCGGCGGCCGGAATGAAGAAGATGAAGAGCAGGGGCAGGTTGTCGAAAAAGACCCTCAGGTCGGCCTGCCGCATCTCGAAAAAGCGGCCCTTGATCGTGAGAAATCCCGCCAGGACGAGAAACACCACCAGGATCACGTACCCCATGGAGGTCGTGAAGAAGCTCCGGAATTCCCGTTTGTAAATGGCCCAGACCGTTTGCATGTCAGGTTCCGTTGGTCACTTTGCGGAAGAAGGTGTCGATCTTTCCCTGGCCCTTCTCCTTGAAGTCCTGCGGCGTGGAGTCGGCCACGATTTTTCCCTTGCTGATCAGGATGGCCCGGTTGCAGATCGTCTCCAGTTCCTCCATGACGTGGGTGGAGACGATAAAGCACTTGTCGGCGGCCATGAACCGGATGAGTTCGATGATTTCCTGTTTCTGGTTGGGGTCGAGACCCGACATGGGCTCGTCGAGGATCAGGATCGGGGGATCTCCCAGGAGCGACTGGGCCAGCCCCAGGCGCCGCTGGAACCCTTTCGACAGGGTCTCGATCCGGCGATCCATGACGCTCTGCAGGGAGCTGATGGCCGCAACCCTCTCGATCTCGGGCTTGTAGCGGCTTCCGTTGATGCCCCGGACGTCGCAGACGAACTGCAGGAACCACCGGGGCGTCATCTCGCCGTAGAAGGGGCATTTTTCGGACACGTATCCCAGGGCGCGGCGCACCTCGACCGGCTGGGTCCGGGTGTCGAAACCCCCGACAGTCGCCGTCCCGCTGTCGGGCTCGATGAAGCACGAAAGCATGCGCAGGGTCGTCGTTTTCCCGGCGCCGTTGGGGCCGATGAACCCCACGATGTCGCCCTTCTTCGCCTCGAAGGAGACGTCGTCGACGGCGACGACCTCGCCGTAGGTTTTCCTCAGATTCTTGACATTTATCATGATTGTATCCGGTTGCAGCTGTGCCCGGAGATTCATTGCAAAAGACCTGCCAAAACCGCTTCGCGGTGGGACTCGGGCATCCGGCTCCCGGCTTTTTAATCCCGATTCCTGAATCCCGAAAACGATTGCACGCGCCCCCGCAGCTTGCTGCGGGGTTAGCGAGCATAATGACAGAAAAACCCTTTCCTTAAGTTTCTAAATTCCTGGCACCTTGGTGCGAGGAATTTTAATCCCGAAGCCTACCCCCTGGGGTTTTGTGTTGATGGAACGGGGGCCTTGTGGTAGAAGCGTGCCGATGCTGAACGTGGGGCTGACAGGGGGAATCGCGACCGGCAAATCGACGGTGGTCCGGATGCTCGTCAAGAGGGGCGCCCGGGTGATCGATCACGACGGGCTCGTCCACACCCTGCAGGAACCGGGACAGCCTGTATGGAAGCGGATCATCGAAGCCTTCGGGCGCGACATCCTCGATGCAGATGAGCGGATCGATCGCAAGAAACTGGGCGCCCTCGTCTTTGACGATGAGCAGCGTCGCAAAGAGCTGGAAAGCATCGTCCATCCGGCCGTGCTGGAGGAAGCGCAGCGCCTGCGCGATGAGATCGGGAGGCAGGACAGGCAGGCGATTGTCCTGTCGGACATCCCGCTGCTTTTCGAAGTGGCGATGCAGGACCTCTTTGACCTGATCCTGCTTATCTACGCCCCGCCGCAAGTGCAGATCCTGCGGGTCATGAAGCGAAACAACCTGAGCCGCGAGGAAGCGATCGCCAGGCTCAAGTCACAGATGCCCATCGACGAGAAACTGAGATTTGCCGATCTCGTCATCCGCAACGACGGTACGATGAGGGAGCTCGAAAAGAGCGTCGACGAGGTCTGGCAGGAGCTTGTTTTGCGCGAACGCGCAAAAAGGGTTCAGGGTTCAGGGTCCAGGGTATAGGGAAGATCGGTTCTGCTCGTCTTTCCCGAAACCCTATACGCGAGACCCGAGACCCCGCTTTAGGATAGGATAGACAAGACGAAATTCACCCTCACCTCGATCCTCTCCCCTCAAGGGAGAGGAAGATTAAGGCAGGGGGCTTTATAGGGAGGACAGAGATGATAGGAAAAAACGTACAGACCGATTTCAGCTCGAAAGTATGTGACCCCGTGATCGACCCCACGGCATACGTCCACCCCATGGGGGCCGTCATCGGCAACGTCATCATCGGGAAAAACGTATTCGTGGCGCCCTTTGCGGCGGTACGCGGAGACGAGGGCCAGCCCCTTCACGTGGGCGACGACTCCAACGTGCAGGACGGCGTCGTCATCCACGCCCTCGAGACGGAAGAGCACGGCAAGCCCGTGGAGAAAAACCTCATGGAGGTGAACGGGAAGAGGTACGCCGTCTATGTGGGAAGCCGCGTGTCGCTGGCCCACCAGGTCCAGATCCACGGCCCGGCCATCGTCCTCGACGACAGCTTCGTTGGGATGAAAGTGCTCGTTTTCCGATCGAAGGTCGGCAAGGGCTGCGTCGTGGAGCCCGGCTGCATCCTCATGGGCGTCTCCGTCCCCGACGGCTGTTACGTGCCCGCCGGCACCGTCCTGAGGGATCAGGCCGTTGCCGACAAGCTGCCCGTCATTACCGACGAATACCCCCTGAAGAACCTCAATAAAGGTGTCGTGCACGTGAACAAGGCTCTGGCGAAGGGCTACGCGGTACAAAAATAGGCTAAAGGCTAAAGGCTAAAGGCTAAAGGCAGATCCCCCTCTGTTTTTCTAGGATGCGTTACTCGTCATTGCGAGCGACCGAAGGGAGCGCGGCAATCCCGAAGGTTGCGAGGACAAAGTCCGCGGCAATCTCTCTGTAATTGGATTGCTTCATTCGCTTCGCTCCTTCGCAATTGCAATGTGAAACATTCGCTTGGGGCAGAGGGGGATTTTTTTATTCCTTCTTGGAGTTTTTGCTCTGGTAGAGGCGCTCGTCGGCCTTCTTCAGCATGGAGATTGCGTCGGTAAGGCCGGCGTCGGCCATCGTGGCGATGCCGCAGCTCACCGAGACGGGGATCACCTTCCCGTCATGGGCCAGGTGCGTGGAGAGAAAGAAAGTCTGCAGGCGGTCGACAAAGCGGTAGGCCCGCTCGGCGCTCGTGTTGGGGAGGATGACGACGAACTCGTCGCCGGCGAACCGGGCGACCACGTCGCTCTGGCGGCTCGTGGCCAGCAGGCGGTTCCCCACCCACTTGAGCACCTCGTCGCCCATGTCGTGGCCGTGGCGGTCGTTGATCTCCTTGAACCGGTCGATGTCGAGAAAGACGACGGCAAGCTCAGTCGTGTAGCGCCTGGCCCGGTCGAACTCACGCCGGAGCACCTGCTCCATGACCCGGCGGTTCAGAAGATCCGTCAGGGGGTCCCGGAAGGCCAGCATGGCAAGCCTTTCGTGGGCCATCACGTTGGAGAGGCAGATCGACACCTTCACGGAAAGCTGTCGCAGCAGGCCTGCCTCCATTCCCGGGGCGTATCGCTCGGGTGACGAGTCCCCCAGGTTCAGGCTGCCGATGGCTTTTCCTTCGTAGGTGAGCGGAACCACGGCCAGCGAACCCAGATCATATCGGGCCCCTTCAGGCAAGAGTGCCCTGAACCGCTCCAGTCCCTCGTCGGCCAGGATGGGTGCCGTGCCGTCTCCGACGAGCTCGTCGAAGACGTTCGCGTCGATGACCCTGAGCCTTTCCCCGAAGGTGTTTGCGGGCGTCATCCGGTCCAGGAGACGGTAGACGTCGTTGTCCTCCGTCATGGCCATCCAGACGCGGGGGACGCTGAACTTGTCGTGGATTTCCGTGAGGAGTTTTTCAAAGAGATCCCGGAAATTGTGGATGGTCAGGATACTCGTCTCGATCTCGAAGAACTTCTGTGCGATCTCCTCGTTGCGGCAGATGACCTGGAGAATCTCCTTCACATCGTTCATGGAACGCCTGAATCCTCCTCGGGGAGCAATTTTTTTGTCCGGGCATGCATACTAAATCCCGAATCAAATCACAATGCCAATTTCATGCCCCTGAAATACCCGGATCCAGCGACAACACGATGTCATCGCGAGCGAAGCGCGGCGATCTCGTTTTTGCATGAGATTCCCACGCACCTTTCAGGTGCTCGGAATGACAGGAAGCGCAATTTTTTTTCAACTTGTCGCTGGACCAAAAAAAGCTCCCCTCACGCGCGTGGGGGAGCTTTTCTCGCCAGGGGTTGGCTCACTTTTTCAGTTCCGCGATAAGCTTCGGCACGACCTCGTAAAGGCTGCCCACGATCCCGAAATCGGAAAGCGCGAAAATGGGCGCGTTCTCGTCGCGGTTGACGGCGCAGACGACCTTTGCGCCGCGCACGCCCGTCATGTGCTGGATCTGGCCCGACACGCCCAGCCCCACGTACAGCTCCGGTTTCACCTGAACGCCGGAGAGGCCGATGCAGAGATCCTCGGGGAGCCAGTGCATTTCCTCGGTGAGCGGCCTCGTGGCGCCCAGCTCTCCGCCGAGCGCATCGGCCAGTTCCCGGGCGAGGGTCAGGTCCTCCTTCTTGTCGAAACCGCGGCCTGCACTGACGATCACCCGGGCCTCGGTGATGTCCTTTGCCACTTTCTCCTTTGGCTTTTTCTCGATGATTCTCACCGCCGACGGGGGCGGGGAGGGCAGCTCCCGGGTCTTGCCCTGCCGGCCTTCCAGGGGCTGGGCGGGTTCGAAGGTCCGCGGCGGCACGGTGACGACGACAGGCCTTGCGGACGGCGTGAGCTTCTGGATCGCGGCGCCGCCGTAGGCGAGGCGCTCCATGACGATCGCACCTCCGTCCTTATCGAAGGCGAGGGACGTGCAGCTGCTGCAGAGCCCCGCGCCAAGCCGCGCGGCCAGGCGTGCGGCCAGCTCCTTTCCCCGTGCCGATGCGTTAAACAGGATCAGGTCGGGTGATCCTGCCTTTGCCTCCTGCTCGATCACCGGCAGATACGCCCCGAAGGGCTCTCCCTGCGGCAGTTCCGGAAGCAGGAGGACCTCATCGGCCCCGCGGGCGATGTAGTCCTCCGGCGGGCCGGCCCCCTTCCTGACAATGGCCGTCAGCGCCGTCCCCAACTCCGAGGCCGGTAACCGGCCGACTCCGAGCAGCTCCAGTGCCTGCTCCCGCGTTTCCGCTATGATCCAGACACCTGCCATGATTCCCCCTAACGGATCACGCCGCTCTTGCGCAGCGAATCGACAAAACGGGTGATCCCGGCGGCATCGGCCGCGAGTTTCTCCCCCGTTCGCTCCAGGCTTGACGCCGTCATGGACTCCGTCTTCAGTGTCCCTTCGAAGCTCCCCGCAAGCTCTTCCTTCCTGACGGTCGTGACGGGTTTCTTGCCGGCCATCAGCGTGTCCTTCACGCCGGGGATCCGCGGCGTGTTGATGTCAGGCAGCACCGTTACCAGCGCCGGAAGCGGCGCCTCGACAACCTCGATGCCGTCCTCGACACGCCGATCGGCAACGAGCTTTCCGCCTTCAAGGGAGAGCTTCTGGACGAAGCAGACGCAGGGGATCCCGAGAAGCTCGGCAAGCCTCGGCCCCACCTGCTGGGCGTAGAGATCGCTCGACCCCTCGCCGCAGGTGATGAGGTCGTATTCCGGGATGCGCGTGCGGATGACCTCGGCGAGGATCGCTGCCGTCTGCGAGGGCTCCAAATCTTTGAAGGATGGGTCGGTGACGAAGAAGGCCTTGTCCATACCCCGCGAAAGCCCGTCCTTCACCCCTTTTGCGGACTCGGGGGCGCCGACGGTCACCCCGATCACACTCCCGCCGCCGCCGGCATCCCTCAGGCGTGCGGCCTCCTCGATGGCGTTGCGGTCGTACTCCCCGATCTTGTAGTCCACCGACGAGAAGTCAAGCTTGCCGTCGGAGCCCTTCCGTATATAGGCCTCGTCGACGACCCATTTGAAGCAGGCTACCACAATAGGCATTGGCATTGCTCCGTGATGCAATAGGGTTCAGGGTGCAGGGTAAAGGGTACAGGGTACAGGGTGAAATACACGGAAGGGTCTCTTTTCTTTTCCTGGACCCTGGACCCTGACCCCTGGCCCCTGTCTTATCTCAGCACCGTACCCGAGATCACCATCCGCTGGGCTTCCGAGGTGCCCTCGTAGATCTCCAGGATCTTGGCGTCGCGCATGAGCCGCTCCACCTTGGCGCCCTTGATGTAGCCGTAGCCGCCGTGGATCTGGACGGCCTTCGTGGTGTGGTGCATGGCCTTCTCGGCGGCGAAGAGCTTCGCCATCGAGGCATCCTTGGTGAAGGGTAGCTTGTTGTCCTTCAGCCAGGCGGCATAGTAGGTGAGGAACCGGGCGGCCTGGAGATCCGTCGCCATGTCGGCGATCATCCAGGAGATGGCCTGGTGGCGCGCAATGGGGCTCCCCATCTGGACGCGCTCCTTCGAGTACTTGATGGACTCGTCGAGGGCCGCCTGGAGGATGCCCACGCCCTGGGCGGCGATGCCCACGCGGCCGTGGTCGAATGCCGCACCGGCGTTACCCATGCCGGCGCCCTCGGCGCCGAGCAGGTTTTCCTTCGTCAAGCGACAGTCCTTGAAGACGACTTCCGAGGTCTGGGAGGAGCGAAGCCCCATCTTGTGAAAGTGCTCGCCCGGCTTCAATCCCGGTGTTCCTTTCGGGATGATGAAGGAGCTCATGCCCTTGCGGCCCGCCGCCTTGTCGGTCCAGCAGAAGACAAGGTAGGTGTCCGC
>Ga0351877_1002_pt1 | contig 103654 bp, 99 predicted proteins | sample BONcelFGM3001D13_FD_206775 | JGI IMG/M metagenome (GOLD analysis project Ga0351877, IMG submission 206775) | Enriched cells from coal bed in the Powder River Basin, Montana, United States - BONCAT cells FGM rep3 HSBNCT.FGM.300.1.D13 ...
CGCTTGGGAAGCGAAGACGGCCTCTTGTAGTTAATTGGTAAGGTGCAGACGTAACAGCGAAGTATAAACCAAAGAAAGGGTTTTCTGTCCAGTCAAGCAATCGGGTAGGCACGCTATAGTGTTGCATAAAGAAGAGAGTTTCCCAATCATCTGTTAAAGCTCTATCATGAAACGGAATACTTCTTTGTCTGAATCTTGTGATTAATTCTCTTTCTAGTAGCGCAATGTCATCTATTTTTATTCTAGTTGGGTGCCGGTAAAGAGATGGAATCAACTTGTAATCGCTTTTCCCGCTCCCTCTATACCAGAGGGGTGTATCTTTGCCTTTTTGGAGGCTCTCAACTAGATTCACAAAATCGACGAAGCTTTTTGGCTTCTCTTCTCTAACTGATGGCATAATCTTACTCCATGCTATCTGGACTTTTTGCGGCAGATCGATATCAGGGTGAATAATGGGTTCAGACTTTCATATTGACATTTGGCACCCTGCCAAGAAAAATCACTGCTTGAAGTGCACGAGAGGCCGCCCAGAAAATGATAAAGCCCGATCAGGAGCTAAGGCTCCCGTATCGGGCTTTATGATCCCGCGAGTATTTCAATGTCCCCTCCGGAAAACAGAGCGTCTCAGTGATTACCCCCAGTACGACTCCGCTTCCCCTCCGGTGTTCTCTATAGGGCTCAGGCATGAATTTGTCAAGAAATTCATGCATGAGCAGTGATTGGTAACTGGGTAATCAGGAAGAAGTGCCTGAGTGTCTGAGTGTTATAGTGTCTGAGTGAAGAAAAGAAGAGATTCGGGATTCGGGAAGAAACGAGCCGCAAGCTGCTCTTTGGTCTATCCCGTCTATTCGGTCTGTTCCGTCTGTTCCGTCAGGAAGCAGGGTATTGGGTATAGAAAATTACTGTGGCTTCCGCTTCTTTACGGCATAACTTTTCTGCTTTTCCGCCACACCGAGGTGCTTCGAACGCTTCCTACGTTGAAACTCCACATGAAGCGAGGCGCCAAGGACTTCCGCCACTCGACGCAACATGCTCAAGGAGTGGCCTTCGTAGGAGGGTGATTCGAGACGACTGATCTGCTGCTGGGATGTCCCCAAACGTGTGGCCAGCTCTTTTTGCGACAGACCAGCTTCGTTTCTGAGCGCAGAGAGTTGAATGGCAATATCCCAGGCCTCGCCGGCCTTCTTGAAGCGCTCCGCGAATACCCTGTCCTTGAGTTGCTCCTCAAGATAACTGTCGAAATTGGTTTTTTGTTTCATCTCGTGTCCCTTGCCAGCCAATCCCGCATCCGTTCCATGGCGAGCTTGAAATCTTTTGGCCGTATAATCATCGAAGTCAGTTCGCTTCAATTCTTCCAGAAAGTCCTTCACGGGACATTTACCGGATGCTGTTTCGTAAAATTCTACCTTGAATTCCATGCCACGTCAACACCAATATTGATGTATTTAGATTCGAGCGTGCAAGCGCTTCTTCATATCTCCTTCAGTCGTGCGCTGTCGGAATAGGGTATCATGGCTCCCGTTTCCTTCTCCTTCCATACCGGTTCACGGTGCGCGGCTTCGTAGATCATTCGGTCCCTGGGGAAGGTCCTGGCGATCTTACGGATGATTCGTTTCTCCTCTTCCGTCAGGGGTTCTGCCTTCGCCTCGCATGCCTTCACGATAGCATCGAGCAGGTCCTTGTAGTTGTTGAGCTGTGGACCGTAGGGAAGGGCTGCGTAGGTCGCACCGGTCATGCTCTGCCCCGTTTCACGGAAGGCTACCGCATCGGCGTACCAGGCATATTTCGATGCGAAAAGCAACTTGTCCCCCTTTCTCAGGATGCTCCGCCCCAGCTCCGTCTCAAACTGACATAGGACAAGCTTGATCCTGGATACGGAAAAAGTTCGATTGCCCGAGCACGGATCACCGCATATTTCTCCCCCGATAGCCGTTCGCAGCAAACGATCCATGGACCGGCTCTGAATCGTGGTGCCTTCCCATCTCTTGATGCTGGCAATGCCGATGTTCGCTCTTTCGGCCAGTTCCTCCTGGGTCAGGTCCAGCTTTTTCCTGCCGTCGGCAATCTGCTGTCCCGTCAGCAAGCCCACCCGCCTCCGATATGCATCGGCGAGGGCCTTCTGGGCGGCTGCGGCCTGTTGGACCGTGGATGCCCCAAAACCGCAAGTCGGGCAGCGGTATTGTTCTACCGCAACGGCGATAGTCATATCCCGGAACATCATTTTCTTATCAGCCTTGACGACCTTCATGGCGCCATGTCCGTTCGGACAACCGGGGATTTCCCTTTTCATGGATCCTTCCCTCACTTTCTGCTCCTGTCCTCATGAAGGGAGGGTGGGAGATAAATCGGGCCATCGTCAACTATCCTCCTGGCCTGACGTATCCTGTCATACAGTTCTTTGGAAGATGGCCTTCTTATCATTGAGTCGAATAGTATCAATTGATACTTTTTCTGTCAAGGAAGATTTACAGGGGACGGCTGGGCCGCGGCGCAGCAGTGACTAGCAGCTTCGCTGTCAATACAGGTTCATGGGTCCATGGGTTCAAGGGTTCAGGGTTCGGGATGCGGGAAGAAGAGCCGCAAGCCACAAGCCCGGCTGCTTCGCAGCAGTGACCAGTGACCAGTGAGGCCAAAGGCCGCAAGCTACAGGGAGTCGGGCTTCGGGTTTCGGGTTTCGGGAGTCGGGCGTCCGGAAGAATAACGACCCCAAGGCGAGATTGCCACGCACCCTGTGGGTGCTCCTAATGAACAGCGCCAATTGAAACTCCCAGCCCAAAGGGCGGGGCTTCCCGGCAAGGAATGAACCCTTCATGGTTGCGCCTCCTGGCGGGACGCGCCCCCGGTCACAGAGGGGAAAATCCCCCTCTATCCCCCTTTTCAAAAGGGGGAAGATCTAAACTCCCTCCTTTGTAAAAGGAGGGCCGGGGAGGATTTTAAGGAACGGTTCATTCCATCGATAACCCCGTGCCTACCCGGGGTCAGGTGCTCGCAATGACAGAAAGGCGGGTCAGCGGAAGGCGGCTATCTGAATCACTTGAACCATAGCGCCGGGTCTGTCTTCAGGAAATCATCCAGCGGTATCCCCTGGGCCCCGACACGCAGGGCTTTCTTGACCTTGGCCGCGGTGGTGAAGGCCGCCATGCCGGGGAGAGTGGTTTTCAGTCGCCCGCTTTTGACTTCGATGGCCACAAGCTCCTTACCCCGCTGCAGCACGAAATCGACCTCGAGATTCCCTGCAGCCCAGTAATAAACATGCATATCCCGTCCGATCACGCCGTTGAACAACGAAGCCCCCACCGCCGTCTCGACGATCCGGCCCCAGTATTCCGAATCCCGCCTCGCCTCGGCAAAGGTGAAGTGCGCGGTTGCCGACATCAAGGCGGTATTGCAGGCGAGCAGCTTCGGGCTCGATGCCCTCTGCCGCACCTTCTGGCCCGAATACTTCGACAGGCCCGTCACCAGGCCTGCGCCGGCGAGCAGGCGCAGATAATGCGCCAACGTCGTCGTATTTCCGGCATCCTGCAGCTGGCCCATCATTTTCTGATACGAAAGGATCTGCCCGGAGTAACTGCAGCCGAGTTCGAACACCCTCCTCAGGAGGGCCGGTTTGTCGATCCGGGTCATCAGAAGCACATCCCGCGAGACGGACGTCTCGATGAGCGATTCCAGGATGTAATTCTTCCACCGTTGATGGTCGCCGATCAGGACCGCAGCCCCCGGGTATCCGCCGTAGAAGAGATACGTGTCGAGATCCCACCCGAAGGCCTCATTCATCTCCTTTAGCGACCAATGGGTAACAGGGACGACCTCGAAGCGCCCCGCAAGGCTCTCCGTCAGGCCACGCTGCACCAGGAGAGGAGAAGATCCCAGGAGAATCACATGCAACGGTGTCTTTGCGGCAGCGTCCTCATCCCACAGGCGTTTGACCGTTTCCGACCACGCGGGGATTTTTTGCACCTCGTCCAAGACCAGCAGGCTCCTGGTCCTGCCTCCCTCCTTGCGGACCTGAGAGCGGGCCGTCTCCCACTGCTGCTCGATCCAGACCCGGTCTTTCAGGACGGGTTCATCGGCAGTAGCATAGTGCCCCGGGCCTCTGAAATCTGAGAGGATCTGGCGGGCGAGCGTCGTCTTTCCTGTCTGGCGGGGTCCCGCAAGTACCTGGATAAAACGCCTTGGCTCGCCGAGTCGTTTAGCGACGATTTGATACATCGGGCGCTTGTACATGGTCATCCCCTAAAATTTACTCAACATCTTGAGTTAATTTACTCAAAGTAATGAGTAAATGTCAAGAGCGTTTTAGCGAGCTGCTGCAGGGACGAAGAAGTGCCTGAGTGCCAGTTGCTTCGCAACAGTAACCCGCTTCGCGGCAGTGAACAAAAGACAGTGGCTAGTGGTCAGTGGACAGTGGGCCGGTGGAAAAGAAAAAAGGGATGAGGGATTCATGATGCATGGGTTCAGGGGTTCAAGGGTGCAAGTGAAGTGGAAGAAGGGACGAGGGACCAGTGAAAAAGAAACGGATTCGGGCTTCGGGCTTCGGGATGAAGCGCGAGCCAGTCTATTCCGTCTATCCCGTCTGTTCCGTCTTTCCCGTCGGGGAAGGAGGTCTATTCGGTCTGTCTGGTCTGTCTGGTCATAGAAAAGAGTCTGTTCCGTCTATCCAGTCTGTCCCGTCCGAAGACTGGTAAAAGGGATTTGGATACTGGGGTACTGGATTACTGTAGCTTCCGCGCCCTCTGCCGATTGAACTGCCGAGGATTCCTCTGTAGTTGGCATCGCGACCAGTTGTTTGAGTGCTCCATTATACGGGTTTTCCCATGGGCGGCAGTTGTTGCAAAAAATGCGACAACTGAATCCCGGTTCAGAACCCGCTTCCGCTGCGCACATTGCTCATCGCACACGGTGGAATCGAGTCATGCAATCCAGAGGATCTGAACCTCGTCCTCCACCTGCTTGAAATCCTTGTCCCCTGTTACCAGCTCCGCCTTTTGAAGTTTCGCAGTAGCCGCTGCAATACAGTCGGCATAGGACATCTTTTTGCCGGCCTTGTAGGTGGCGGCCTGTCTGACTGTGGCCATATCCGCATCGACGATCCGAATGGGGAGAGCCGATATGACTTGCGCCAGCTCATCGGCCTGCTTTTGCCCCAACTCCCGGAGGGTGATGTAGTACACTTCGCCCCAGTTGATGACGGATAGCAGAAGGTCCCGGCCGCTGTCCCTGGCTGTCTGAATGAGTTCCATCACCCGGTCGGAGCCGGACTCGTTTTCCAGGTAGGCGATGAGGCTGTAAGCGTCCAGAACGCGCGTCTTTGCTTTCACAGGTTCTTCTCCCACGCTTTTTCTTCTTTCAAGGCCTTGAGGAGCCTTCCCTTTGTGCCGGTCATGCCTTTGACGCCTGACAGGTACTCATCGGTAATGGGCTTGACGACAATCTCGCCCCCCTTCTCGTACAGGTAGACCTGGGTACCCTTCTTAATGCCGAATTTGTGCCTCAATTTTGCAGGGATGACGATCTGTCCCTTGACGGTGACGGTAGATCTTTCCATGGGATGGACCTCCATTTGCAGATATTGTACCTGCATAACTATGTAAGTCAATAATAAAATGTAATACTTAATTAATTAGGGTTTATTACTCCAGGGTTGACAGCTTCGCTGCAGTAACTGGTTGATAGGGGAAGAACAGGTCCATGGGTTCAGGAGTGCACAGGTTCAAGGGTAAGGAGAAAGAGCCGCAAGCCGCAATGCGCAGCCAAACACGTCCATTTCGTTGATTTCGTTTGTTTCGTTGGCGAGAAGGTCTGTCTGGTAATGCCGCGACGCGGCAGTGGAGGAAGGCAGTGGCAGAAAGAGGGATTCGGGATTAAAGCAGTCAGCAGAAAGCAGAAAGCAGAAAGAAATCCCCCCTCTGTCCCTCTCTGGCAAAGAGGGAAAGAAGGGGGATTTGCTGAACCGATGCGCTGAAGGGTTATTTCAGTGTGAATGTTACGGTCGTTGCTGTCGTATCCCAGACATAACCGCTTGCCGTCACGCCATAGACCTTGCCCGTGTAGGTCCCGACGGGGGTGCCGGTCGATTTCCTTGACGGGGCGGAGGTCTTCCAGATCCCGTCGGCAATACCGTTTGCGTCGCTGGGCCCCGTCAGGATCGTCATGCTCTGGGGGCCTGTGACGGCAATGCTCGCCGTGGCGTTGGGCACGGGCTGTCCGCCGGCGTTCCGGATCGTCGACCGGAAAACGATGGAATCCCCCCGGGTAAACAGGCTTGCCTGGGTCAGGTTCGTGGTTTTCTTCACGTACTTTCCCGTCACCAGGCTGACGACCCCTGCCGTCTGCTGCGGCACGGTGGCCTGCACGTTGACCTTCACGGTGTCCGTCCGCACGCCCGATGCCGTGGATGCCTGGACCTCGATGGTGTGCTCGCCGGCGGCCAAGGCGGATGCATTCCAGAGGGCCTCCCAGAGGTGAGGATAGTTGGTCCCGGCGGTGCGCGCCATCGGGTACCAGGAGCCGGCCATGTCGATGCGGTACTGCACCTGGCTGACGGTGCCGGGGTCAAAGACGAGGGCGCGGATGGGGTTGGCTGCGGAATTGGTGACAGAGTAGGTGTAGGGGTTCACGTTTTTGCCCAGGTTTTTGTCCATGGGGGCGGTGATGAGGACGACGGGCCACGTGCCGACGGCCTGCGTGACGCTGGCGATGCCGTTGCAGTCGATGGCCGTCACCGTGAACTGGTTGGGGGGATCCTTACCCAGCGACGAGACGTTGAAGTAGAAGACCCCCTCCGTCATGTTCGTGGTGAAGAAGCTCTCGACGGAGGCGTGCGTGTGGCCGTAGCCGTAAAGGGACGCCCCGTAGCCGTTCAGAGAGCTCACAAACTCATTCAGGCCATAGTAGAGGTAGGTGTCCTGGCTGTTCCCGGTGGCTGCCAGGGGATGGTGGCCGAAAACCAGGGTGAGCTTGGCGGACGGGTTCGCTGCAAGCTCCGAATTGATGAAGGAGAGTTCCGCAGTGTCGAGCCCGGCATAATCCCCGTAGGGCCAGAAGATGCTGAAGGCGTCGCCGGAGTTGTCCGCAGTGTTCACCCCCAGGAAATGATAGTCCCCGAAGGGAAAGTTTCGGATCCAGGAGTGCTGCTTGCGGCCCGTTGCCCGGCCCTGGACCGAGTTGGCCACGTAGTAGGCGAAATTCGCATCATTGTAGGCGTCGTGGTTGCCCGGGAGGTCGAAGTAGTTGCTTGCCGTCACTTTTCCGTCGACGATGCTCTTGTACTGATCCCACTCGGCCTGGTAGGGCCCGTTCGGTAAGCCAAGCCAGTTGCCGTTCGTCGAATCGGTGAGATCGCCGGTGACGACGATGAAGGCGGGGTTGATCGTGCTCTTCGCCGTCGTGACGAGCCACGAGAGATTATTGCTGTCCGTGCTCTCGCTCGTGCCGACATGGAGATCGGAGGCGTGGATGAACCAGAAGATCTGGTCGTTGGCCGTGCTGTAGAAGGCCGAGTGCGGGCTGCCGGCAACGCTCGGGGCGGCGGTGACGGCAAGCATCAGGACGGCCAGGACGGCGGCCAGGGGCCAGCGCCTGAGCGATGACGTTCCGGAGATTCCGCGGCGGATTGCGTGGATGATTGTCGTTTTCATCGCGCACCCTCCAGCTTCTCGATGTACCCGTTGAGTTTGCCGATCGCCACGGGATCGTTGGTCTTCGTCTTGGCCAGCTCGAGCTGCTCGATGGCCTCGTCGAACCGGTTCAAGTGGGAATAGGCGACGGCGAGGTTGACGTAGGCATCGACGTCCTGCGGGTTCAGTTCGGTGACCCGCTTGTACTCCGCAGCGGACAGGGCGTATTTCTTCTGGACGTGGTAGACACGCGCGAGGTTGCGGTGCGCGGCGACATCGCCCTCGTTTGCGGCGATGGCCTTCTTGAACTCTACGGCGGCCATCTCGTAGTACTGGTTGGCCTCCTGGTGCTTGTTGTGGGGCGCGTACTCGTAGAAGCCCTTCTTGAAATAATTCAAGCCGTTCTCGTTATGCGAGGAGCCTCCACCCTGCGCCTGACAGACCGAGAAGGGTCCCCCTGCGAAAATCAGGAGCAATGTCAGGAGCATACAGACGATAGCCCTGCAGGTCATAGCCGTTTTCCTCTCGTTGGATGATGGGTTGCGTTGAATCCGGACAGGTTGCGAATTACTGTTTATCATTGCATCCAGAATGACGAAAAAGTCAATACCAAAAAAGTCGTAAAGTCAGTAGTTCGTGAAATAAAGAAGTGCGTGAGTGCAGGCCGCTACGCGGCAGTATGAGAAGTGCGGCAGTGCGTGGGTGTCTGAGTGAAGAAAAAAAGGGCTTCGGGCTTCGGGCAGATAATAGCCGACAGCCTGCAGCAGACAGCCGATGGTGAAAAAGTGGCAGGAAAAAAAGATGGGGAGAGGCGTGGCAGGCGCCAACCCCTTATTTTGCGCTATTTGTTGATTGTCTCTTCGATGACGCGAATGAATTTCGCGGCAAACTCTATGGCCTGTCGGGCTTCAGTTTCGGAAACGATGCCGGGTGTGTCATAGACTGCCCGATTCCTCTTTACCCGCATCTTGTCGAAGAATCTTGTCTCCTCTTCGAACGCTCGGCCCAAGGTCAGCTCCGCAAAGCGTACGACCGACCGTTGTTGTCCTTATCCGCTCGATTGAGTTAATTAATCAGATGTTTCCATCACCTTTTCAATCAAGCCTTTCAATTCAAAAAAGATATTACAATCTTTATTGACGTAGAAATGTTTCTGGTTCCCGCTTCGTGCTGAATTCAGAATATCAAGCGATTCAAGTTGAACTAGTTCTCTACTTATATTCCCTACATCATCCTGCAGTATTTTTTCTATTTGTCGGACATAAAACACCTCGTCAGGGTGACTAAGAAACCAAAATAGGAGCCTCGCCCTTAATTTCGAGCCGAACAGTTTTGCGCCGCGGGCATCTTTACTGGCGGTTGTACGTTTTGTTTTCGCTTGTTTCACCGCGTGATCTTTACTCTGTTTCTGAAGAAATTCGTTCGTGATTCCTTTTGATGCTTTAATCATGTCCAGCAGCAGATCATCGTTTTTCTTAGTCAACATCTCTCTTAATTGTGCGTATGTAATCTCACGCCATGCAATTCCATGATGATCCAGCATCTTTCGAATATTGGGAGGTACACGATTACCTACTAACATAACGCGCATTACCGGTTCACCCTCAGACAATACATATCCCTCATAAGATAGGATCTGTCCGATATGCGCATCTCTTATTGGGCCTAGTTTTAATTCCACCAATAGCTTGTGTCCGAATTGGTCTTCAAACAGCAAATCGATTCTTCTGCCGAATATCGTGATTTGGCGTCCGACCAGCTTCAGTCCGTCCTCAATAAAGTCCGGATATTTTGACAGTATGTCCTCAAATTCTTTCTCATTCATGATCGCTTATCCATCACGATATCTTTATTGTTCTTCCGTTTTCTTGCAGTACGCCAGGAATAGCCCCAAGCAACATAATTTTCGGCTCTCGCAGCACCTTGATAATAAAGGGCTCCTCAACTCGAAGCCGCCTTGTGATCTCCCGGGGTTCGTACAATGAAGGGCTTATCTCACGCCCCAGGATATCTTCTGGTTCTTTTAAAGTCTCGATCAGTTGCTCCAGTGAAACACTTCCGACAACCATTAGGTCTAGATCACTGCGTGCATTTTCCTTTCCTGCTGCAAAGGAACCATATATAAAGGCGCACTCTATTTGATGAGAGAGAGGCGAAAGCGCCCTGAGAAGAACATCAGCAACTCCTGTCGTCTTGATCACCAAGCCCCTTAACTCTGCAAATACCGCATTTTGTCTATTCGCCTGATAATACACCTGGCGTCCACTTTCTGACCGCGTAACAATGCTCGCACCAGTTAGTTGCTTCAACTCTCTTTGAAGAGGACCGGCAGCAACACCCGTAAGCTTTTCAATCTGGCGTAAATAAAAGGATTCGTCAGCGTGCGAGAACAGCAAGGCCAGAACGGCTCGGCGAGTCTTACCGAACAAAGTGAGCGAAAGTTGGTTGTTCTGATTTATTGTACTCATACAGGTAACATATGTACCCAAAATGGGTACATAATTCAAGATACTTTTTTCACGACAAAAGTAACTTGTAATTAGATAATTTTCCGCTTCGCTGCAGTAAATGGTTGATAAGGGGGACAGGGATTCGGGATTAAGAGCGATCTAGTCTATCCCGTCTATTCGGTCTGTTCCGTCTATCCGGTCTATCCAGTCTCTCCGGTCCGAGTTGGGTATTGGGGAATTGGGAACAGAAAACAGGCATCTGGCTTCAGGATTCGGGATTCGGGAAGAAAGAAGCCGACAGCCGGCAGCGGAGTGCCGATGGTGAAAGAAGAGGGATTCAGGCTTCGGGCGTCGGGAGGATTCAAAGAAAAGTGGAAAAGAATTCCCCCTCACCTCTGATCCCGTTCGACAGGCTCACGACACCGCTCTCCCTCGATGGGACGAGGAGGAATAAGGAAAAGGGTATTGTCGATTTGGATTACGGATTGGTTGACGGGATTATTTTCTTGAGGTCATCGATCAAGGCCGGGATGTGATTTTTCACCACGGCCCAGAGCCTGTCTTGCTTGATCTCACCGTACTCATGGGCAAGGACATTACGCTGTGCGATGATGGATTTCCAGGGAAGCGTCCGTAAAACTCCTGATCGCTTTCGCGGCGTCGAGCATATCCCAGAGGTAAGCCTTGTCTCGTTCCTCAGGCCGCATAGATGATCTTTCTGGTTGAAAGAATGGATTCACGCCGGAAGGGATTGCGAAGGGCCTCTTTCTCGACAAGATCGACCGGGCGTCCGAATACGCTGCCCAACTCATCGGCCATGTTTACGAGATCGAACAGGCTCCATCCAGTATCGTCGAAAAAGCTCACAAGGATGTCGACATCACTGTCAGGCCGGAAATCGGTCCGCAATGCGGAGCCAAAGAGGGCAAGCTCTCTGACTTTCCAGTGCCTGCAAAAAGAACTGATTTTGTCGCCAGGAATCTCCATATCCATGCTCGCGTTCATCTTTAAAATTTTCATTACGTTAAATAGCCTGTAATGTCAATAAGTTCTTTCGATTCCATCCATGCACAACCTGTGTGGAAGCGGCAAAGGATAAGAAAAATCCACCCCTGCCCTCCAACATCTGAAAGAGCAATTGGGTAATGGGGATGCCCGCCAGATGGATGCGAGAGATAGATCAAAACCCGGGCGGTTTCTTTATCTTTCTTCTCACCTGGCCCGTCCAGTTGCATTCCTCCAGCGTCACGTGCCCGGCCGGTGAAACCTTGCGGCGGATGAAGGCCCCGTCGGTGCGTTGAAAGTACCAGAGATAGCGTTTCATGGCATGGTTATGGAGGAGGCGGTCGACAAGGGGCAGGGGTAACCAGTCCGTAAAATCGATCGTGTGCACCACCGTCCTGCCTAGATGCGACCCCATGGCGTCACCGATCTCGTCGAGCCGCGCGACATGGTTGATAACGGGGTAAGGATAAAGGGCATCGTAGCCGCCTGCAAGGCTTCCCAGCGCTTTCAGGATGCCCGGCGCCCCGAAGGTCTCGGCGCGGCAGCCCCTGGCGGCGATGGCCATGTACTGCGCCAGGGCACCGCCGAGGGAATGGCCTGTAAATGAAATGTCGGTCTTGGTACTTTTTTGCTCCAACTGACGCTGCACTTCTCTATATAGTGCTAAAGCATCATTAAACTGGGGCGGTTCATGCCTGTTCGTCATCGCCCAGATAGCACCCCAGTCGCCCCAGTCATTCAACTGGGTCCCCGCAAAGGCCATCACTAACTCCCTCATCGCCTCGTTGTGGTAGACGCGAGCCCGGAAACCCGTTACGGGATTCTCCCGCAGGCGGGAATCGACGGGAAAGAGCCTCCAGCGGTCCGAAAGCCTTTTCCTGAACTGATCCTTGGGGATCATGTCATAGGCCCTGGCGCTGAAGAGTGCATATTCGGCTGTGCTCGGCACCGGTCCCCCTCAGTTTGCCTGATCAGAAATCAATTTTCTGAAGTCCCACACCACAACGTATTTATTGCATACGGCCATGAAATATTTTCCCTCCGCATCGAAGCCGATCGCGTAGCTCACGATGTCCGGCTGCGCTTTGAGCTCCCTCACCTTCCTGCCGGCCGTCACGTCCCAGAGAACGAGCGAGCCATCGCTGTATGCGGCAAGATATCGGCCGTCGGGGCTGAAGGCAAAAGCACGGTAGTAGCCCGTCTCCTCCCCCAGCGTCTTGACCTCCCGGCCGGTTTCGCGGTCGATGATCCGCAGGAGACGTGCCCCTGTCGCCAGGTATCGGCCGTCGGGGCTCAGGGCACATGCGCCTGGCGCATGGAGTTGCTCCATCCGCTTGCCTGTGCTGACTTCGTGAATGTTGAAGCCATCGTCCTCGAACCCCAGGTACTTACCCTCGTCAAGGAAAGTGATATACCATTGGGCAAGACCTGAGGGATGCATGGTGCGGATCCGCTCGCCTGTCTCGACATCGAACAGGTGTACAGTGTCCCCTCTATCCGGTTGCGGATGAAAGCCCACAGCGATGTAACGGCTGTCCGGGCTAAATACCAGTGAGGTTACCTCGTTTTCGATCCTCTCCGGCCCTGCCGGGCCATGGAGGTTCCGGATGAGTCTTCCGCTCTTGGCGTCCCAGATGTTGACGGAGTCGCTGTGGTGCGCATGCGCCATGAAACCCCGTCCCGCCGCCAGGTATCTCCCGTCGGGGCTGAATGCTACGGCAGTGACGATACCGGAACCGGTCCTGAGTTTGTGAACGATCCGCTTATCCGCAACACTCGAGATTGCCACACGGCTGATAATGCTCCCCCCGGTGGCAATGTACTTTCCGTCGGGCGAGATGGCCCCGATCTGGGCGGGGATATCCTGCCGGATGATCGCCACGACCGGCTCCCTGGTTGTTTTTTCGTGCCAGGTTGAGATCGCCCAATCGATCAAAGAGAAGGGCACTTCCCGGACCTCGCCGGTCGCCGGCGGCAGATTCGGATCCTGGTCGGATTGGCGCTCCCACGGGTAAAAGAAGAAAAGCGAGATCCCCAGCGCCGCGATGAGCACGATCGGAATGAGCCGTTTGTCCCTGTCGGTGAGCTTCATGAAACCTTTCCGGCCTTTCCTTGCGCGTCTCGGCGACTTAAACGAGTCGACATGAGATTGAAGCGTCATTGCGAACGCAGTAAAGCACGAATTCAGATTGCTTCGTCGCTAGCGCTCCTCGCAATGACACGGAGAAGGAAGTTCCTCTCACCAACAGAGTTGTCAGGCTGTCGAGTGTGCTTTGAGGGCCCCTCCCCTTTAGGGCTAAGTAGCACAGCCCATGGAAAAGTAAAGTATGATTTCCATCGTGCGAAAGTCTTACGATGAACTACGAAAAAAGGATGAGACGCAAGGCAGGGCCGCTGCGCGGCAGGGAACAAAAGACCGTGGCTAGTGGTCAGTGGACAGTGGGCCGGTGGGGGAAAGGACACATGAAAAGAGCTGCAAGGCTGGCCGCTCCTGCAACTGTTCTGTGGTGAGCAGTAGTCAGAATTGAGCATGATGGATGGAAAGAGAGTAACGGCGAACCACCCGGCGTGGTTGAAACACAAGAGATGGCCAATCAACACGGCGGTGTTGCCGTCTTTCTATCAAGGTTTTCTTTTGGGTTGCTTATCAAGCTTGTCTTTTGACTTTTGTTTCTGTTTTTCGTCGTGCTGTTTCTGACTCTTTTCCTTGCCTTTCTTGCCGCCCTTGTCTCCCATTGCGTTTCTCCTTTTCTGATGTGCAACACATCTTCTCGCAGCGTGGTTTCTGTTGTGACCCCGGCAGGCCCATCATGATTCATTGTCATCTTACACTCTTTTCAAAATCCGTCAAATTACCGCTTTCCGGGAAAAGAAGGGATTCGGGCATCGGGAGTCGGGATTAAAACAAACAGCAGACAGCATACGGCAGAAAAAAATCCCCCCACCCCCCCCCTTTACAAAAGGGGGGTATCTTCGTCTTATGGAGGGGGAAGTCAGATCTTTTCCCCTGCAGCCAGTTTGAAGGCGAAGCGAATGGCCCTGGCGAATGTTTTGGACGCGGTATTGGCCTCGTAGGCCGAGACGACCCCCTCGATGTGCCTTTTGAGCTTCGCGAGGCTCGTGGAGTTCTTCTTCAGCCCGGCCATGATCTCCTGCAGCGCCCAGTGGTTGTGCCCCATCCGGGCGAAGGTGACTGCCTTGCGCAGCTCCCCGCCTTTCGGCTCGCTCAGCAGGGGATAGGCGCCGTACAGCCCTCCCCCGGGGGCGAGGTCCGCAGCCTTCGCATCGGCGGGCTTCGCCTTGAACCAGGCGCTTCCCATCTCGTAATCAAACGGCTGCTTTTTGACGAAAGCCCTGCAGAACGGGCACGGGCAGTCCCACGACTTTCCTTTGCCCGAGGCGAGCCGCAGTGCGGCTTTCTGGGTGCGGATTTTCAGGTAGGCGGGCTTCGAGACGTAGAGGGTCCCCTCCACGGCATCCTTGATGGGGCTTGTGGCGTCAAAGGTCAGCTCCGTCGTGCCCCAGGACGACAGGGCCACGAGGCCCACCATGATGGGCGCGCCAAGCCCCAGGAAATGAAATGCTTCGGGCGGTCTGCCGGCCTTCTTCCGGTAGCCGTCCCAGAATCCCTTTGCCGCCAGCGCCGTGCGTAGATAGCGATTCGGCATGAGGCCCTTGAGCTCGATGAGGCGGTCCCGGATGATCACGTGATCCGTGTAGTGGTCATCGGCCATGTAGGCCCCGAACCCCATGGAGACTCGCTCGAGGCCTTGTTCGGCGAACACCTGCCCCGCATCGTAGGCGGTATCATAGGATAGGGCCGAGGCCACGGGGTAATAGGAGCCTGCAAGCTCGGCGGGCAGTGCCTTCCGTTCTGCGGCGGCGCGCAGGGCGACCACCTCGTTGATCCTCCTGTAATCGTTTCGCGTGTAAGGCAGGTATTCCGGTTCGAGATTGAGGGAAAGCCACAGGGCCATGGTCGTGTCCTCGACGCCGATCATGCGTGTCGGACCGATCTCGAGCTGCTGCTTTTTCAGCGCGGCTTCGCCCTTTTCCCGGTTCTCGCGGGCCTCGCTTTGGGCTTTCCCGGCAAGCTCCACAATCCCGGCTGCGAGGGGTTTGCTCAGCTCGCCGTAGCGGGCCTGGCGGCGAAGCTTCTTCTCTTCCTTCCGCACGGCCTGCAGCAGCGTCGACGCGTCGGGCGCGTATTTCTTCACGATCTGCCCGATGAGGGCGAAGTTGCCGTTGTCGGCATAGAGCTGGTATCTGCTCCTGCGGACGTTGCGCGCGAGCTCGAGTTCGGCCCTCGACGCCCGGTTGGGAGCCAGCAGGTAGGCATAGGGCTTGAGCCACTTTCGGAACGAATCGTCGAAAGTTTCGCTCCGGAGGTTCATGACAAAATGATAGTCAGCCAGTGTTCGGGTGCTCCTTTCGTCCTCACCATTCTCCCTCTCCCCTTGCGGGAGAGGGCAGGGGTGAGGGGGATATCGCAATCACTCACCCTCCCCTTCATCCCCTCCCGTCGAGGCAGGGGAAACGCGAAGGCCGTTTCTCAGGTGGGGCTCACGCGATGACGTAGCCGTTCCAGTCGGGTTCGTTCCAGTCGCCGGGCTCGGAGGCGGGATAATCGTCAAGATCGAATTCAGGCTCTGGCTCTGGCTCTGGCTCTGGCTCTGGCTCTGGCTCTGGCTCTGGCTCTGGCTCGGGCTCGGGCTCTGGCTCGGGCTCGGGGTCGCCGTCGTCGCCGCGGTTGCCCTCCTCGCAGGCGCACCACTCGACCTGGGCCGTTTCTGCTTCGCCTTCGGCGTTTTCGGCGTCGCGCTCGGCGTCTTTCATGCGCATCTCTTCCTTCCACATTTTCTCGCGGTACCGCTCCCTGGCCCGCTCCCTGTCCCGGAGGCACGCCTCATAGGCCCCGGTGTCGGGCACCACCGTCCCGTCCGGCAGTATGATGCTGTGAAGATCACAGTCCCGATCATTTTCGAAGTCGAAATCGTCTTCGGCATCCTCGTAGCGGTCCCTGGCATAGTCGGCCTTGTCGCGCATCCTTTCGGCCCTGTCCTTTGCCTTTTCGTACTTGTCTTTCAGATCCGAGCAGTCGGGCATAACGACCTCCTAGGTCTCACAGTCTGTTCAAAAATGCTTAGATGCAAGGCGCGCAAATCCTGAGGAATGAGGCGTACTTTTGCGTACGCCGCAGTGACGAAGGATGTAGCGCAACGCAGTAGGTAAGCTTATTTTGAAGCACCTGCGGCGCTTCCCGGCAGGGTAGTGGACAGACATGGTTGCGTCTCCTTGTGGGATGCGCCCCCGGTCAACAGCCTGCTAGTTTTCGTACCAAACGCCATAGTACAGGGGATTTCCCGCGCCGTCGACGCCGGGCTCCCAGCTCCAGATCGCGGCCAGGCCGTGGGGGACGGGGGCGTAGACGTCGCGGATCGCGCCGGTCACCCAGTCGCGCCACCCCTTCTTGCCAAGCTCGCCGTAGCTGAGCCGCTTCACGATGAGCGCGGGCCCGCCGGGCAGCCAGGGGATGGTGCCCGTCCAGGTTCCTGTAACCCTCACGATCGCCCCGGGCACCATGCCGCCCGAATCGAGCTTGATGTGCGACAGGGCCGCGGTGATCCGGTTGTCCTTGTCGCTTGCGATCTTCACGGCGGAAACGGCTTTTCCGGCCCGGTGGGTGATCGCAACGCTCGTGACAACCCCGGTCAGCGTGACCTCCTGCCCCGATTTTCGTTTTTTGAATTCACGGACGGCAATGGCAGGCGGGGATTCAGAGCCGGGGAAAGGCAGCTTCGCCGCCCGGATCCATTCCTGCGTGGGGCCCGTACTCGCTCCCCAGGCCAAGGCGCCTTCTGCGACATATCCCAGGGCAATAGCGCGGAGAAGCCCCCGGATGATCTCGGCAATCCAGAGCGCGGCGACATTGTCCGCGGCGCCTGCGCCGGGTTGACGGCGGCGCGCGGCAACCGACGCGGCCAGCTCCGCCCCCGGCGCCAGTGCGGCTTCGGCTCTCCGGGCAAGCTTTGCCGCCTCGGCGGCCGCCTTTTCAGGCTTGCCGTCCCGCAGCAGCTGCCACACGGCCTTTTCACCATTGAGAAGCATGGCATAGTTGGAACGGCACCAGGATTGCGCTTTACCGGGGTTGAAGGCCGCCGGTTTTTTCCAGGCCGTGTTGAATCGGGAGACGGCGTCGGCATGGACGGCCCCCATCAGCGAGGCGATGCGGCGCTGCCTCGCCTTCTCGATGCGGGCAATCGCCGGGTCCAGCTTGGCCCGCAGCTGCCCGGGGGCTTTCCTGAAGTCCCGCTTCTCCTCGGCCTCGAGAATGGCCTCGATCTTGTCCGGGGAGAGTCCTTTTTTTCGAAGGCCCGCCGCGATTCGCTGCCGCTGTTCCTTCCAGCCTTTCATTTTGAGAAGCGGCGGCGGCAGCCCGGGGGCAACCTTGTCCAGGGCATCGAGCAGGGGCAGAACAGACAGAAGCTTCTTGCGGCTCTTGTCGATGGCGGCCAGGCTCTTCCGGGATTCCTTTTGAATGGCTCGGGCCAGGGTGGACAACTTCTTCCAGTCCTTCCCGTTCATGACGGGGATGAACCTGGCGCGGTCGTGGGCCGGATCAAAGGGTCCCCATTCAAGGGCCGCTTTCCGGAAGTCCTTCAGGTCTTTCCGGACCCGTTCGGTCGTTTTCCGCAGACGGACCAGGGCATCTTTTTCGGGCATAATCCATCACCTCGGTTGTCGGGAATGTCGGGGCGATCTACCCCTGTGCAGATGGAAGTATACACTTTTTGGGAGCGAATGAATATCGGGAAAGGCCGTGACCGGTGTGCCACTTCGCGGCATAGATTGGTTGATTGGGTTTTTGGTTGATTGGGGGGAAAGGGATTCGGGATGAAGGGGTTCAGGGTACAAAGGTGCAAGGGTTCAAGGGGTAAAAAGAGCCGCGAGGCGATGGGACAAGGTGATAAGAGCTATCGCCCCTTGGAGGAACGGAGCCATTGAAGCATCCGTTCCAGCAAGCGTTCGACTTCAGCCGTGTGATTCAGGCAGATATCCAGAAGTTCTTCCGAGGATATGTCATGGTAGAAGTGCACCATCCGATTTCGGTATCCCGCCATTTTCCTCAGCAGCTCCGCTTCGTCCTGCTCGAGAACGGCTTTCTCAAAAAGTCCCCGGGCGATCTCCTTGTATTCCGTGGCAGGATAGCCGAACCCCTTGGCCAGGATGTGGCGGCCCACATCGAAAAGAGCCTCCAGGGACCGGCGAAGGTAGGACTCCGCAGCAGCGACGTTGTGTTTATTGCCCAGGAAGGCCTGTCGGTCGGCAAGAGGGAGCTCCCTCAGAGCGGCGACGGCTTCGCGGATCCAGCGAGCGCGATGCGCAATTACCTTCTCGTCGATGCTGCCTGGTGACATGTCACCCTCCGATGGTCAGGCGGGTCATTTCTTTTTCATACGGTTCGAGATCGGCGGCCATCCGCATGATGTACAGCTGATACTCCGCCTCGTATGTCAGGTCCTGCGCATAGAGAAGCTCACCGGTCACGATCCGGAACGCCAGAGCAATGGTAGCCTCGGGAATGACGACGACATCCGTGCGGGACACGCCGAACAGATCTTCGAAAAATACGGCGATCTCGACTTTCTCCTGCACGGTGAGCCGGCGAGCGGAATTAACGCCGATATCGAGATCGGATGCACCGGGGGACAGGCGCCCGATCGTGCCGGCAATTAAATCCCGCGCTTCGGAGGCCCGGCTTCCAAAGGCATAGATGATCTGCAGATCATATGCCGAGGCCAGACCTTTGATGGCATTCCCAATTTCATCTGCACTATTCATGACTTGCACATTACCGCACATCAGTCGTGTTTTTCAAGGACAATTCGGGCGGACGGTGAGTCGGGATGCAAGCAAACACGTCTATTTCGTTCATTTCGCTGATATCGTTTGTTTCGTTGGGGAAAGCAAAGAAGGCAAGATCCTCCTCCCTTACTCTCCTTTATGAAAGGAGGGACCCAGTATGAAAAAGCGCTAGCGGATGCCGGGCATCAGGAGCTTGGGCAGGAAGGTGCTCAGCTCGGGGATGTAGGTGATCAGCAGGAGGACGGCTATCGCTATGAAAAAGGGTTTCCAGATCGCCATGCTCAACTTCTCAATCGAGAGCCCGGACACTCCGCAGATGGCAAAAAGAACGCCCCCGACCGGGGGTGTGACCAGCCCCAGCACGAGGTTGAAACACACAACGACCCCCAGGTGGACGGGGTCGATCCCCAGCTTGGCGGCCATGGGGGCGAGGATGGGCGCCACGATGACGAGGGCCGGGGCCGTTTCAATGGGAATGCCGATGATAATGAGCACGATATTGATCAGGAAGAGGATCACATAGGGAGAGGTGCTGATACTCGAGATCGCATCGATCATCATCTGGGGAATCTGGTCCGCCGCCACGATCCAGGCGAAAGGCTCGGAGAGACCCAGCAGCAGCATGATCATGGCCGATTCCAGGCCGGCCGTCAGAAGGACCCTGGGGATGTTCTTCAGTTTGAGGCGCCGGTAGACGAACCCCCCGATGATCGCCGCGTAAACACAGGTCACACCCGCGGCTTCCGTCGGGGTGAAGGCCCCCCCGAGGATGCCGCCCATGATGATCACGGGCATGAAGAGCGCGGGCAGCGCCTTCCAGCCGCCGATGAGCATCGCCTTGTACGTTGCCTTCTGACGGACCGGGTAACGGCGCTTTTTGGCTTCGTAGGCCATGTAGACCATCAGGCCGATGGCCAGCAGGATACCGGGGATCACACCGCCGAGAAAGAGCGCGCCGATCGAGACATTCGCGATGACCCCGTAGATAATGAAGGGGATGCTCGGCGGGATGATGGGGCCCATGCAGGAGGCGGTGGCCGTGATCGCCGCGCCCAGGTCTTCGTCGAACCCTTCCTTCTTCATGGCGGGGATCATGATCATGCCGATGGCCACGGCCGTTGCGACGGCGGCCCCGGAAATGGCCGCGAAGATCGCGCAGGCAATGATCGTGGCGTGCCCCAACCCGCCCCGGATGTGCCCGATCATCAGCTTGGCGAACGTGACGAGATCCTCCGTCAAGCCCCCCTCGTTCATCAGGTTGCCGGCCAGCATGAAGAGCGGGATCGCCAGAAGCGGGAAGGAGGCCATCCCGCCGAAGATCGTCTGCGGCAGGATGGTAAGCTCGATCTCCGGGTTGAACAGGAGATAAATCATGGCGGAACCGCCCAGGCCTATCGCGATGGGGATGCCGCAGGACAGGAGGGCGACGAAGGCGACGAGAAAGATGAAGATCATGCCGCACCCCCATTCGAAGGCGCCGCGCCGAAAAACACGAGCACCTGCTCCACGGTCAGCATGAACATGACGAAGAAGCCGATCGGCAGGCATGCATAGGGGTAGCACATCTTGATGCCCATGGCCGGCGATGTCTGCTCAACATTGATGAGGGTCTGCATTCCCCCGAACCAGGTCATCGTTGCGAGAAAACCCAGCATGAAAAGGAGCCCTGCGCCTTTGAGGGCCCTGCTGATTGCGGGCGGAACGGCGTCGAGCGCCGCCGTCATGCTTACCTGATACCCTTTCTTGAGACCCACGGCGCCGCCCAGCATGGTGGCCCAGGCAAGCGAAAACGTGGAGACCTCGCCTGACCATATGGACATGCTTTTGAGCACATACCTTCCAAACACTTCGTACGGGATGACGATGGAGATCACCCCCATGAAGAATATCGTGCCCCAGCCTGCAAGCTGGAGCAGCGACTCGTTGGCGGCGCGCAGAAGGTTCATGCAGGTCTCCTTCGGACCCTCGTTGATTCATCGGAATGAGAACACGCACCTGCAGGGGGGTGCCATCTCCCCCTTGCAGGCCGTGCGCTCAGGCTTCAGTTATTTCTTCTTCGGGGCTGCTTTTGCGGGGGCTGTTGCCGCGGGGGTCTTCGTGTTGACAATCGCCGCGATCTTGTCTTTGCCGAAGTCCTTGTTCCACTCCGCGTACCCCGGCTCCATGGCCTTCGCAAAGGAGGCCCTGTCGACGTCGCGGATCACGGTGAGGCCCTTGGCCGCCATTTCCTTGAGCTTTTTCTCCTCGTCGTCGCGGTTGAGCTTGCGCTGGAACGCCGCAACCTCCAGGGCGGTCTTCATGAAGAGCTCCTGGTCCGCCTTCGGCATGGCCTGGAATTTCTTCTTGCTCATCATGAACGGGGCCGGGGAGTAGACGTGGTAGGTGAGCGAGAAGTACTTCTGCACTTCCCAGAATTTCGCGCTGTAGAAAACGGCAACGGGGTTCTCCTGGCCGTCGATGACGCCCTGCTGCAGCGCCGGGTACAGCTCGCCCCAGGCCATCGGCGTGGGGTTCAGGCCCGCCGTCTTCCACGCAAGCAGGTGCACCTTGTTCTCCATGACCCGGATCTTGAGGCCCTTGCCCTGCTCGGGGGTCTTCACGGCGGCCTTGGAGTTCGTCAGGTGGCGGAACCCGTTCTCCCAGAACGCCATGCCGACGATCCCGTGCTTGTCCATGTCGTTGAGAAGCTGCCGGCCGATGGGCCCGTCCAGGACGGCATCCACGTGGGCGTAATCACGGAAGAGGTAGGGGATGTCGAGAATGTTGATCGAGGGGCTGAACCCGCCCAGCGGCCCCGTCGAGCTCACCACCAGCTCGATGATGCCCTGCTTCATGCTCTCCACCATCTCCCTCTCGCCCTTGCCGAGCTGCGAGCTCGGGTAGAGGTTGATGACGATCCTTCCGTTTGTCCGCTGCTTGATCAGGTCGGAAAACTTCTGTGCGCCCACCATGTAGGGGTGGTCGCTGGGCTGGGTGGAGCCCATTTTCATGGTCGCCTTGAATTCAGCAGCACTGACTTGCCCGATGGCGAGCAAGACCACCATTGCCATGATTGTGACGATGATACTCTTTTTCATTTTTCCTCCTTGTATATGAAAGTCGTTGCAAAAAAACGTCATTGCGGGCCACGGACCCCGTTTGCCGACGGGGTTATCGATGAAATGAACAGTTCCTTAAAATCCTCCCCGACCCTCCTTTTTTAAAGGAGGGGGCTTAAACTTCCCCCTTTGGAAAAGGGGGATAGAGGGGGATTTTCTCCCATCGATTCGAGCTGTTTCTCAGGAGCGCGGCAACACAATCTGCGTTAAAGAATTAACACAAAGATCTCAAATGTAGATCGCCACGCCTCGCAAGGCTCGGCTCGCGATGACCTTTCTCACTTCCCCTCTTTCGGCGCGATCACCGGCAGCATGTCCGGCGCATGGGTGAGCACGGTGATGCGGGCACGATCCCCTTTTGCCCGCAGCGCTGCGTCAAGCGCGTCCTGTATGGTTTTAAAATGGGTAAACCCCAGTTTTTTGGCATCGCCCGGGCCGATGCCGTCGGAGACGATGTAGACGGACTCGCGCTCCTTCACCTGGGCCCAGGCGATGGCGAGAGCCGCTGCGACCTCGTCCTGCAGCTGCCCGCAGGAGACCATCCCGCGAAGGCCGCAGGCATCGTGATGCGTGACTTCCAGGATGTCCTGGTGGGTCATGGCGACGCCTTCCGGGCAGGGGGTGGCGACGATGATGATCCCCCCCGCCTTGACGGCCAGGTCGGAGGGGTAGAGGGTCTTGTGCGCCTGCCAGAATTCGATGTCACAGGGATGGGAGCTGGACAGGACGATGTCGGCCTCTTCCGGGATCTCCGTCGCATAGACTTTCTGCGACAGCTTGACCCCGTCGTCAAACGCCTCCACCACATCCCCGAAGAACGCCTCGACGACTTCGCCGCTGCGGTTCAGGACCGTGTTCAGGATGGTGTTCAGGCCCACCCTGCGGGCGATGGCGTTCACTTCCATGCGCACGGGATTGTCCGTGACGCCCAGGAGAGAGCGCGGAGTTTTCACGCTCAGCAGGTGCGTCTCGGCCGTTGTCTGCTCCCCGCAGATGCCCGGCTGCACGATTTTTGCGCCGCCCGCATACCCGGGGATGTGGTGCGGCACGATGCTCCCCACGCCGATCTTGAAGTCGGCCTCGAAGGCCTCCCGGTTGACCGTCACGTGCGTGCCGTTGGGGGTGGTGCCCAGATCGATCAATTCAGCTTCATTCTTGTAATCGTGGTTCCTGACGGCCACTCGCTTTACGACCTCGTCGCCGAATTTTTCCACGATTTCGCTCTGCGTCATGAACCGGTGGGTGCCCAGGGCGATGATGACGGTAATCTGCGAGTCCCGCACGCCGGCGGCGTTCATCTCGTCCAGCAGAACGGGGAGGATCCGGTCCGTGGGGGTCAGGCGGGTGTTGTCGTCGGCGACGATGACCACCTTGCCGGTGCCCCGGACCAGCTCTCGCAGGGGTTTGGACCCGATCGGGTTCGCGAGTGCCCGGATCACTTCTCTTTTCACATCGGCAACAGGCCGGACGTCTTTCGGTGAATAAACGCCGATCAGGTTTTTTGCGGGCACATCGGCATGGATCGTGCCCTTTCCATAGGGCAGCTCGATCTTCACGTCCATTCTCCTAAGAAACGGCTTTCTCGTTTCCCCTCCCTCGACGGGAGGGGATCAAGGGGAGGGTGAATGATTTCAAGACCCCCTCACCCCTGCCCTCTCCCGCGAGGGGAGAGGGATAATGGAGCGGTTCCGGCCCGGCTTAGCGCCAACCCTTTCAAGCGCGACCCGCGGTCAGTGAAAGAGATAGTTGGGGACCCACAAAACGAGGCCCTGGAAGAAAATCAGGACATAGAGCAGCACGATCATGTAAATGAGATAGGGGACGCTCTCCCTGGCGATATCCAGGATGCTCACCCCGGCAATATAGGCCGACAGCATCATCGTCGTGCCGACGGGCGGCGTGATCAGGCCGATCGCGAGGGCGAACACCATCATGACCCCGAAAAAGATGGGGTCCACCCCGACGGTGGTCACCAGGGGCAGCAGGACCGGCCCGAAAAGCAGGACCGCCGGAGAGACGTCCAGGACGCAGCCGACCAGCAGAAAGACCGCCCCGAGGATGACCAGCAGCGTAGTCGGCGACTGGATGACTGTTGAAAGAGAAAGCGTCAGCTGCTGCGGGATCATGGAGTAGGCCAGCAGCCAGGTCAGAAGGCCGGCCGTCGAGATGACGACCATCACCACGGCCGAGGAGACGGCCGCATTGAGCATCGAATCGTAGAATCCCTTCCAGGTCAGCTCCCGGTCGATCAGGCCGACCAGGATGGCATACAGAACCGCCGCGACGGAGGCCTCCGTCGGCGTGAAGATGCCGGTCATGATCCCGACCAGGATGATGGCAACCATGATGAAGGCGGGCAGCCCCCGCCATACTGCCTTCAGCAGCTCGCGGGCGGTGGCCCGGGGGAATTTCGGGTAGTCCCTGCGCTTGGAAATGTACGTCGTGATCACCAGCATGCCCAGGCCGATCAGGATGCCCGGCACCAGCCCCCCGAAAAAGAGGTCGCGGATGGAGAGGCTCGTGGCCGCCCCCGTCAGGATCATCGGGATGCTCGGGGGGATGATGATGCCCATCGTGGAGGCGGTGGCGTTGACGGCGCCGGCAAACCGGGGTTTGTACCCCTGCTTCTGCATGGCCGGGATCAGGATGGAACCCAGGGCGGAGCAATCCGCCACCGACGAGCCGGAGATGCCGCCCATGATCATGTTGGAGACGACGGTGACGTTGGCCAGCCCGCCCCGCAGGTGGCCCACCAGCGCGCGCGCCATGTTGATGATGCGCTGGGCCAGGCCGCCTGCGCCCATCAGGTTTCCGGCCAGCATGAAAAACGGGATGGCCACGAAGGGAAAGGAATCCACGCTGGTAAACATCCGTTGAAAGGCGACAAGGGGAGGAAGAGGGGTCTCGAGGGCAATGTAGGCCAGGGCCGTCAGCCCCAGGGTGAACGCCACGGGCACGCCGATGAGCAGAAGAGCGATGAAGATGGCTGCAATGATCATTTCGCTTCGCCTCCCGCCCCGGCGGGTTGCGCGACGGCATCGCCTTTGCGCTGCCCGAAGAACTCGAGGCCGGCCTTGATCATGACCTCGAGGTTGACGATGAACATGAGAAGCCCGCTGACCGGCAGGGCGGCGTACACATAGCCCATCGGGTAGTGAATGGCGCTGGAGCGCTGCACCATGGTCTTCTGCGTGAGCGTCCAGCCGTGGACGATCATCATGTAGAAGAAGTACGCCAGGATGACCGCCCCGACGAGCTGCAGCAGCGCCTGCTTGTGGGGGCTGAGCCTCTCCTTGAGCAGGGTGATGCTGAGGTGATGCCCCCTTCGAACGCAAATCACGGATGCCAGGAAGATCATCCACACCATCACGTGACGGCCCAGCTCCTCCGTCCAGTACAGGGACTGGTGGAACAGATACCGGGCGAAGACCTGCGAGCCGATGGCGGCCACCATGATGACGAGCAGCAAGACGACCGTCCAGCGGATCGTGGCTTCGAGCATATCCATAACCCGTGTCATGTTCATTCCCTCTTCTCCCCTTGTCGCATGAGTGTCAGGCTGGCGATCAGTACTTTTCGCCTACCTTGCGGATGGACAGGTAGAGATCCTCGAAGCCCTCGTACTTCAGGAAGCTCTTGTAGACGTCCTTGGCGGCCTCGCGCCAGGGGGCGTTGTTGATCTTCGTGACCTTCATTTTCGCGAAGAGCTGCTTCTCGATGTCCGCGTTGATCTTCTTGAGCAGCTGGTCGTTGAAGCGCGACGCCTCGACGGCCGCCTGGGTGAGAGCCTTCTGCTGGGCGGGGTCGAGCTTCTTGTACGTGGCGTCGTTCATGACGATCATCATGAAGCCGACGAGATGGTCCGTGATGGCCAGGTACTCGGTGACCTCGTAGAACTTGTTGGCGTAAATGACCCCGAGGGGGTTCTCCTGCCCGTCGACCGTCCCCAGCTGCAGGGCCGTATAGACTTCGGTGAAGGCCAGCGGCGTGGGTCTGGCCCCGAGGGCCCTCCAGGTCTCCAGGTGGGCCTGCATCTCCGGTACGCGGATCTTCATGCCCTTGACATCGGCAAGGCTCTTGACGGGTTTCTTGGTGGTCAGCTCCCGCGGCGTGCGCATGACATGGTAGAGGATGCGAATGTTGGTCTTCGCAATCAGCCGGGCCCGGATCTTCTCGCCCACGGGCCCTTCCATGACGGCCCGCACGTGCGCGTCATTCTTGAAGAGGAAGGGAAACTCGAGAATGGACATGGCCGGGTCGAAGTTCTGGAGGATACCGCCCAGGATCGCCCCGTTCACCGTGCCAACCTGGATCCCCTCGGCCACGTCCCGCTCGCCGCCCAGGACGCCGCCGACCACCACATTCACCTTCAGGCTGCCGTTGCTGAACTTCTCGGCCAGCTCGCCGAACTTCACCAGCGTCTGGCTCTGGTGGTCCACCGGCGCGTAGGCGGAGGCGAAGACCAGCTTGACGGGATCGGCCGCCCATGCGCATGGGGCGGCGGACATTGCCAGGGCCAACGTAAACATCAATGACAGCAGGTAAAACCGTTTCATAGCATCCTCCTTTTTCGTTTGAAGGTTTTGAAGACGGCCCACAGCCGTCTTGCATCCGACTATTCCCAGGGCCTCAACCGCTAATTGCGGGTCATCTTGACGGCGTATTCGATGGCGTGCACCAGGCTCAGTTCAGATGCAGTGCCCTTGCCCGCCTTGCCGAATGCCGTGCCGTGGTCCACCGAGCTCCGGATAATCGGCAACCCGAGGGTGATGTTCACCCCGCTGATCGAATCCCATTTCTGCTTTTCGTCGTTCCAGTTGAAACCGACGACCTTGAGGGGGATGTGACCCTGGTCGTGATACATGGCGACGACGATGTCATACAAGCCGCCCTTCGCCTTCGAGAACAGGCTGTCCGGCGGAATGGGCCCGTCGGCGTTGATCTTCAGCTCCTTTGCTGCCTCGATCGCGGGAATGATCTCGTCGATTTCCTCTCTGCCGAACATGCCGCTCTCCCCCGCATGCGGATTGAGGCCGGCCACCCCGATCCGGGGATCGGCAATCCCGATCTTCCGGCAGGCCTCCCAGGCCAGCTTGATGACTTTCAGCACCCTGTCTTTCCTGACCCGTGCACAGGCCTCTTTCAGGGACACGTGCGTCGAGATGTGAACGACCCGCAGGTTTTCATGGGCGAGCATCATGGTGTAGTCTTCCGTGTTGGTGTAATGGGCATAAATCTCCGTGTGCCCCGAATAGTGATGCCCGGCCAGGTTGATGGATTCCTTGTTGATCGGCCCGGTTACGGTCGCGTCGATTTCCTTGTTCCGGGCCAGCTCGATCACTTTCGTGATGGCTTCGAAGGCCGCATGGCCCGACATGGCCGAGACTTTCCCGTACTGCAGCTTCGCCATGTCCACGTTTTTCAGATCGTAGACATCCAGGGTTCCGAACTGAAACAGGGCATCCTTGACCGCCGAGATCGAATGGATCTCGAGATCCAGGGAAGTGATCCTCAAGGCGTCCCGGATGGCGTTCGCGTCGCCCACGATGAGCGGCCTGCAGATCTCATAGGTCTCCTTGCGGGCCAGGGTTTTCACGGCAATCTCCGGGCCGATGCCCGACGGATCGCCCATGCTGATGCCGATGATCGGTTTGGTCGTCATTCCGGGTTCTCCTGATGAATCGTATTGCGTCACAACGGGAACGACCGCGGAGACGAAGGGCTCACTCGGCGCAGTCCGTCCCCGGGGATGTTCGAAACAGCTTCAGGAAGTCGACGGCCTTGCACAGCGCGTCTACCGCGCCGAATGCGCCGGCTTTGGTCACAACACCCAGGCCGGGGCATTGCCCGCCCTTCAGAACGCCCACGGGAATGCCCGGGGCGACCTCCCGGATGACCGTGATGCCGCCGGCCGACAGGCTGCCGCAGCAGCTCACGGCGATGTCGCCCCCGGTCAGGACCAGGCCGCCAAGTTTCGCATTCAGCGCGATCTGACGGCAGAGGCCGCCCAGGGCCTCTGCAACCGCCTCGGAGCTCTGCCGCGGGGAAAGCCCCGACGCGAGGCCCTCCTCGATTGTCCGGGCAACGACTTCGTCGCTGTGCCCGGAGACGATCACGACGTCTTTACCGGTCCTGACGGCGTTGACCGCCGCCTGGAAGCACCGGCCTGTCTCCGCCTGTGTCGTTGCCGGCTTTAAAAAAGCGCAGGGGTCCGCTTCGATATACGCCACGTCTGTGCGCTTCCGCAGCATCGCCACCTGGCCCCGCGTCACGCCGCTCACGCTGCCTGCGATCACCACGACGGGCTTCCTGTCATCCGTTGCGGCGCCCAGCCCCAGCGCCAGGGGCAGGGACTCCGCCAGTCCCGCCGAGCCCACCCAGAGCACGGGTTTCTCGAGCCGAACGGCGGCCATCGCGATCATCGTCAGATGATCGTCCTGCCACGCGTCGCAGACCAGAACCTCGCGGCCGTCCGTACAGAGCTGCCTCATCGCATCCAGGATGCCGTCGGAGCCGGCCATCACGCTCTTGATCCCGACATGCCCCACTTTTCGCTTGGTCTGCCCTGCGATCAGGGTCGGGACGTGTGATTCACCGACGGGGCACACGGGGTCCCTGGCGATCTCCGTCGCTTCCAGGGGGGCCTTTCCCAGGAAGTGGAAGCCGCCCACGGTGATTCGCCCGTTTTTGGGGAAGGCAGGGGCCACGACGGCAAGCTCGAAGCCGCAGACATCCATGAGGGCGTCTATTTCCGTGCCGAGATTGCCGCGCAGGGTGGAATCGATCTTCTTGTACAGGGCCTGAAACGGCCCCTGGTCTTTGAAGAGGCTGACTGTCCGTGCCACCTTTTCATACGCCTCTGCCGGGGACAAGGCCCGGCTCTGCGTGTCGACAATCAGCACATCTTCGTGCAGGTCGGAGGGGGAACCGGGAAGGGATATCAAAACGAGGGTTTTCAACCCCTGCTTTGCAAACTGGACCCCCGTGTCGTTGGCGCCGGTCAGATCATCGGCAATGACCACGATTTTATTACCGGCTCTAGGATTTGCCATAAGAGGTGCATTCCGGGCGAAAATGACGTGAACTGGGTATTGACGATTAAAATACAATCATTTGAAGCGGAAGGCAAGCTCAACGAGGCCGCAAGGCAGGAAAATCCCCCTATCATCCCCCTTTGCAAAAGGGGGAAAGAGGGGGACTTTGATATCGGGGCCGGGGTGTGGGGACAGGCCGCTGCGCGGCGACACAGTGAAGACGTGTTAAGTGTCAGGTGTCAAGGCCGCTTCGCGGCAGCGGGAAGATGGGACCGGGAATCAGTGAAGAAGTGTTATGTGTTAAGTGTCATGTGTTAGGTATGAAAGTGCCTGAGTGTCTGAGTGAAGACAAAAATGGGAATCGGGATTCAGGCTTCGGGAGTCGGGATAGTAGATTTTGACAAAATTCGCCATTTTCTATATGACTACCCATGCAGGGCCTGGACGGTTGGGGTTCCGATCAATCCATAAAGGAGAGCGTGCCATGCAAACTGCGGATCTGGAGAAGTATTGCGCGAAGGCCGTCGCGGAAGGAATGAACCATGCGAAGGTGATCGACCCGGGCAGCGTTGTCACGGCGGCATGGGTACGGATGAAGTGCCTCTTCGGCTGCCCCTACAAGATCAGCCACTGCTGCCCCCCGAATACCCCCACCCCGGAGGAGACCAGGAAGGTCCTCGACTGTTACAAGCGCGCCATCCTGTTTCACATCGAGGCCCCCAGGACTCCCGAGCGGGGCAAGCGGAACATGGCCCTCTTCGACATGCTCGTGAAGATGGAGGGCGAGATCTTCAAGGACGGCTATTACAAGTCCTTTGTCTACCTGGCGGGCCCCTGCCCCCTGTGCAAGGAGTGTTCGAAGGTCAAGGACGCGCCCTGCATCCAGTCCGGCAAGGCCAGGCCGTCCATGGAGTCATGCGGGATCGATGTATATCAGACGGCGAGGAACAACGGATTTTTTATCCAGACCCTCAAAGAGAAGACGGAGACGCAGAACCTTTATTGCCTGATGCTGGTCGACTGAAGCAGGCCGCTGCGCGGCAGTGACCGGTCTATATGAAAGGAGCTATGGAAAAAAACGTCGTTGCGAGCGCAGCGAAGCAATCTTCGTTATAGAATCAACGCAAAAAACTTAAACGTGGATCGCCACGCCTCGCGAGGCTCGGCTCGCGATGACCTTTTTTCAGAAACCGCTGGATCACTTTCATGATTCTTTGTGCCGGACTTTCATGGGCATGAAAGTTGATTAGGTAATTGGTTGAAAAGGGGGACAGGGCTTCGGGGTTCAGGGGTAAAGAGAAAGAACTTCGATGACAATCGCGGTTTTATGATGGGGTTTGAGCGGCATGGATCCAGCCGGACCTTATGGTCAGATTCTCCAGCAATTCGCCGATTTCGTAATCTGAAGCAAACAGGTCATCTTTGCTTTCCTCGTGATCTGTCGTGGATACAGTTTCGTGCTTACTGACGTATAGGTTTTTCATCGCATTCGTAACTCGGGCGTCGGGATTGAACCGGGACATTACGCTCAGATTGCGGAAATCTGCAACAGGATCATAATCAGAAACAAGCAGGCCGCGTGTGATCTTCCGGCGTTTATCTGCAGATACACTGCGATGCCCGCTTACATATATTTCTTTTTGCGATTCAAAAATATCGATATCGCCTCTTTGCTGAAGCGCCTTCAAGATCCTGTGAACACTTTCGACATCGCCGTTTGCCAGGAGATCCCCGAAACGACCTGCGAGGGCCAGGTTGTCTACGATGAGAGATTTATCACGCACATTCCTGCAGGCCCTCGACGGGATGCGGAAAAGCGAATAGGCAATCATTGATATCATAATCATTGTCAGCAAAATCGACGTCATCACCATATATCCTCGCCCAGGAATTCTCCTGGATGGCGTACTTCCCCGATTAGGTTTTCCCTGGATTTGAATCAGAAAAGCAGAATGAATTTTGAATATGTAACAGATTTGAAATCTGTTCCGTTCCAGGAACGGCCATGTGATTCCGGATGATCCAGATGAATCGGATACTGCAAGAAGATCACCAGGCAGGGGGACAGGAGAATAATTGTCTTAAGTATATGTAAGCACGGGAGAATCAATAAACCAATCGGGATGCAGAAGTATTAACCTGCATCCCGATTCGACATTTCTGTCGGATATGGGCGATACCTTCGACATCCGCCTCAGGGAATGATCAGGGTCGCCCCCTGTGTCGCCCGGGATTCGGCTGCACGATGGGCCTCGCCGATGTAGTCGAGGCTGAATCGGGCGCCGATCTGCGCCTTCACGAGGCCTGATGAAACGGCCTCGAAAAGAACCGCGGCGTTGGCCCGGAATACTGCGGGGTCGGCGTTGTGCGGGAATACCGATGGCCGGGTGAGAAACAGGCACCCTTTCTTATTGAGCAACTCCGGTTCGATCGCCGGCGCGGGACCCGAGGCGGCGCCATAGATGACCACCATCCCGAAGGGGGCCGCGCAGTCGAGCGATTTGAGAAAGGTATCCTTTCCGACGGAATCGTAGACGACGTTGGCTTTTTTGCTTCCCGTCGCTTCCAGAAGCGCTGCCGGCCAATTCTCCCTGGAATAGTTGACGGCGATGCTGCAACCGGCCTCGCGGGCGATGGCACACTTCTCCTCGGAGCCGGCCGTCCCGATCACAAGGGCGCCCAGCCCTTTCGCCCACCGGCACAGGATCTGCCCCACGCCTCCTGCCGCCGCGTGGACGAGAACGATCTCGCCGGGCTTGACCGCATGGGTCTTCTTCAACAGGTACTGTGCCGTCAGCCCCTTGAACAGAAGCGCTGCCGCCTCCTCATCGGACACTCCCGGGGGAATGCCCACCAGGCGCTCAGCCGGCACGTTGCGATAATCGGCATAGGCGCCGAGACCGGCATTCATGTAGGCGACCCGGTCCCCCGGACGGAGGCGATCGACCCCGGGGCCCACGGCCTCCACGACGCCGGCTGCCTCGTGACCGAGACCCGTCGGCAGCGGAAGCGGATAAACGCCCCTGCGCTGGTAGATGTCAATGAAGTTCAACCCGATTGCGGTCTGGCGCAGTCGCACCTCCCCGGCCCCGGGAGGGGGCAGCTCGATCGCCTTCACGCTCATTTTCTCCGGGCCGCCGAATTCCTCCAGTCTCACGGATCTTGCTGTCTTCATCGCGCTGCCTTTCCGTTTATGGATAGTGAGGTTTCCGGGTACATCCTACCCGGTCATGTTTGGTTCATGGGTTGACAAGGGAGACATACCGATGAAGAAAAAGTGTTTCTGTGTCAAGTGTTATGTGAATGAAGACGAGATCCGCAGGACGGGTTTGATGGTGGAGCCGCGCATGGAATCGGCGATGGCCCTGTTGATCTGCTTGAAATCGTAGAACTTCACGAAGCGGTCGAAAGGGAAGAGCCCCTTCCGGTAAAGCGATATCAATTGGGGGATGAAGAGCTGCGGCACGGCGTCGCCCTGGATGATGCTCAGGGCTTTGCGTCCCCCGGGCAGGCGGCCGGGGCCGCTTGCCCCGGTCAAAAGGGCTGCGGTTCCTTTCGGGTTCAGCAGCTCCATCGAAAGCCGAAACATCTCGTCGTTTCCGGTACCTTCCACGGAATAGTCTACGCCGCTGCCGGTGATGTCCTTGATGCGGGATGTGACGTCCTGCCTGCGGCTGTTGATCGTGTGTGTTGCGCCCAGCTCGCGGGCGATCCTGAGCCGCTTCGGGAGGATGTCGATGCCGATGATCGGCGCTGCCCCGACGATGCGCGCCGCCATGATCGCCGCAAGGCCGACGGAGCCCGTCCCGAAGACGGCGATGCTTCTGCCTGTCTTGACGGCCAGTGAGTTCATCACGGTGCCGGCGCCGGTCTGCAGGCCGCAGCCCAGCGGGGCCAGCAGCTCCAGGGGCAGGCCCTTTTTCACCTTCACGAGATTGCGCACCGTTGCGAGCGTGTGGGTGGCAAAGGAGGACTGCCCGAAGAAATGCCCCTTCACGCCGCTTCGTTGGTAGGCATTGCCGCCGCCGGGACGCCGGAATCCGAAGTTGAGATCGTAGAGCTCCCGGCAATCGGCCGGGCGCCCGCTGCGGCATGCCCCGCAGGCGCCGCAGGACTGGTAGGACAGGACGACGTGATCGCCGCGTCGGAAGCCTTTCACGTCCTTCCCGACCCGCTCGACGATGCCTGCGCCCTCATGGCCCAGGATCAGCGGCCCCTCCGACGCATCGTACCATTCGTTGACATAGCTGATGTCGGTGTGGCAGATGCCGCTTGCCGTGATGCGCACCAGGACCTCGCCGCCCCGCGGGCCATCCATTTCGAGGGTCTCGATCGACAGGGGGCCTCCCCTGCGGCGCAGGACGGCCGCCCGGACCGGGTAAACGGCCAGGGATCGAGAACCCAACGGCATAAGAAAAACCTCCCCTGCCCTCCTGGTAAGGAGGGAGAATGCAGGCCATCCGGCTTATTTGAAGATCTGTTTCATGACATCCCCGACACCCTTCATGAGCCGGCCGCCCTGGATGATCACCGTCCCGCCCGTTTCTATGACGGACAGCCCGAGGTTCCTGGCGAGGCCGACCGTGAGGCGTGTGACCATGCTTTCCCGCAGGCTGAATTGCGGGTTGTCAAGGCTTCCCTCGAGAACGAAATCAATCTCGATCCGGTTGTTGTTCGTCTTCAGCGCGTTCACGACGAGGTTCCGGGGCACGCCCAGAAACTGATCCGCCAGGCCCTTGCCGCCGACGAACTGGATATCCCGCAGCACGGAGTGGGATGGGGCATAAAGCATCCTTTTCCTGATGCCGAGATCCACGTCCAGATCGAGAAAGCCCCTGGAGATATCGACGTCCCCCTCCTTGAGCAGGTAGGGTTTGAAGCTGGTAAGATCAAGATTGCGAAGTGAGATTTTGGCGCTTGTGTCGAGCGTCTTCAGCACCGTGTTTCCGGAGGTGGTCAGCACGCCCGTGCTGTGGTTTCCGGGCAGTCGGGCGGAAAGCCGCCAGGCCGTGTTCCGGTTGTCTGCGGGGAAGGAGAGATGATCGGCGGTGAGGTCAATGTCGGTGATCCTCACGGGATAGGGCCGCCGGGCGATTTTTCCGTCGAGGTAGAGCAGCTCGCCGCCTTCGACCTTGAGGTTCTTCAACACCACCGGCACAGCGGCCCCCTCTTTCTTTTCTACCTGGGCCTTCAGCGCAGCGCCCGGCAGCGGGGACGAGATCTTGCCCTTCCGGTCACTCTCCAGGCGCAGATAGGGCTTGATCAACACGAGATCCGACAAGGTGAGGCCTTTTGCCGCCACCCCTTCCGATGCCGCCGTGAAGCTCATGCCCTGCACACGGGATACGGGCCCGGCGGCGCCCCCGTCCAGAAAAACGAGATTCTGTCCCTCGAACTTGCCGCTGACGGCCAGCGTTTCGAAATGGATCGTCCCGCTTCCGCTTGCGGACCCGGAGAGCAGATGGCCTGCAAGCTGCGCCTGGAAGACGAACTTCGAGGGCCCATCCTTGAGCGGGAAGGCAACGTGATCCAGGCTCAGGTCGATCTTCCGGAGCTCGATACGGTTCGGCTCCGGCCGCCGGAGATCCTGGAAGAAGAGCGTGCCGTCCTTGATCTCGATCTTGTGGACAGACAGGGGACCGGGCTTCGGGGAGGAGGGGGTTTCCGGTTTCTTCCCGATGTCAATCGGCATCACCCACTGCCCGCTCTTGTCGATCTGCAGGGTCAGGGACGGTTCCTCGAGAACGACACTGGCAAGGGAGAAGCCCGGTTTCAAGAGGTCGAGGATTTCCGGTTTCAGGATAATACGCTTCGCCTGCGCGGCGAGCCGGCCGTCCTTCATGAAACGCGGCTCGTTGAGCTCGACCTTGTTCCAACTGAGAGAGAGGCTCTCGACCGCAAAATTCTCGCCCAGGGCCTGCTCCAGCCGGTGCTTGATGAGCCGGTTTGCCTGGCTGACGAGGACAACGATCGCCACCGCCAGCACGACCGCAACGGCAGCGCCAATGATCAGGAGTTTTTTTCGTAAGCGAGATTCCATCTTGTCCAAAGACCCGCTCCGGCCGCTCTGTGAGGGGGGAGATCAATCCGATCCCGTTGCTGCAGAAGGCCGGCTTCATGTGATGAGAAAGTATACTACGATGCCGAGAGTCATTCAACCGGCAGTGTATGAGTGCAGGCCGCGGAGCGACTCTCGTGTCTATTCCGTCTGTCCGGTCTATTCGGTCTATTCCGTCGGAGCACTACGCAGCAGTGATTAGTGAAAAAGAAGTGTCTGAGTGACTGAGTGTTTTAGTGTCTGAGTGAAGAAAAGAAGGGAATCGGGCTTCGGGATTCAGGCAAAAACAGCAGCAGGGCAGGAAAATCCCCCTGCGTCCCCCTTTTATAAAGGGGGATAGAGGGGGATTTGTATTTCCGCAGTTTGCTGCAGACCGCCGCCAATGAACTTCCCAGCCAACTATTGCCCGGCCGGGCAGGAGGTGGGGCGGGTGACGATGGCCTTGAGGAGCGAGGGCTGGGGGATGCCCGCGGCGTTGGTCATGGCGTGGAAGAGATGGGTGTTGTCGATCAGCGGCGTGCAGGGGTACCAGCTTCCCTCGAAGAGCCGCAGGTGCTTCGTCAGGCTGCCATCCCCCATGGCGTAAAGCGATACGGGCTCGTTGAGGTGGCTTGTGGCACTGTAGCTCACCTCGCCCCCCGGGTAGCCGGGGCACCATGAAAGCCTGTCGGGGCAGAGGCCCGGCGACTGGGCGGGAAGGCGCCCCTTGCCAAGGCGCTTGCCGTCGTTGAGACGCATGGAGCCCGTGACGTGGTCGGAGGTGACGATGAGCAGGGTGTTGGCCCAGGTGATGTCGTCGCCCGGGCGATCGACGAACTCGACGGCTGCCCTGACGGCCTCGTCGAGGTCCCACATGGCGCCGATCATCCACCGGTAGTCATTGGTGTGGTTGGCCCAGTCGATGTCGCCCTGTTCGACCAGGAGAAAAAACCCGTTTTTGTTTCTGCTTAACACCTTCAGGGCGGCCCGGGTGGCGTCCTTCAGCAGCGGGTTCTCGCTGGTGGCCCGGGTCAGGGCGGCCGAGCCGTTTTCGGTGGGGACGGGCGGCTCGAAATGGCCCTCGGGGCCCCCGAAGAGCCCGAAGAGTTTCTTCTTCTGCGCCACGGCAAGGGCCGCGGCCTCTTTCAGGGACTTGCCCGCATCCACGCCGTCCATGCGCTCGACAAACACGTAGGGCCCGATCCTGCCGTTTTTCAATTCATCGTACAGTGCCATCGACATATGACCGGCCCCGCTTCGGGCGGGGTGTCCCCCGCCGATGACGACCTCAGGCTGAGAGGTGCGGAGGATCTCGCCGGAGATGGCGTGGAGGTTCCGTCGGCTTTTGTTGTGGCTCACAAATGCTGCCGGGGTGGCATCGGGGAAGGGCACCGTGGTGACGATCCCTATAGAGTATCCGCGCTTTACATTGAGCAGTTCGGCGATCGTCGTGAGGGCGCCACGATCCGGGTCGCCGGGAAGCCAGGCGATGTTGCCGGTGTCGGTCTTGTGGCCCGTGGCCCAGGCTGTGGCCGTCGAGGCCGAATCGGCGCCATGGGGTTTCGGGCCCTCCGGCGCGCGGCAGGCATAGCGGGGGCCGTTTCTCCGCGCGTCCGCTTTTGCGGAGGGTACCGCGTCGCAGCCCACCTTGGGGTTTATGGCCGAGGGGTTGTAGGGCGATGCGCCGTAGCGGGGCGCCTGCCTGTTATAGATGGTCACATCCCAGGTGGCGACAAATCCCCGGTACGGGAAGGCATGGAAGGAAAGGCCGTCGTCCCTGCCGGTGAGGTAGCGGCCGGCGGCGATCTCGTTTTCGGGCTGCATGCCGTCGCCGATGACGAGGATGATGTGCCTGGCGACGGGGGCGCTCTCCTTCGCATGAACTGGGCCCGCAAAGGCGGCGTTGAGAGAAAGGGCGCACAGAAGAAAAAGAGGCGCAGCGAGTCTGGGTTTCATTCGCGTTCCGCAAGGGTGATGTCCGCGGCAGAGAGCCCTCTCCCCTTCCACCGAAGGCCGGGATACCCGCCGCGCGGGCGGCATTATAACACAAAGCAACAATAAAGAAGTGATTGAGTGACTGATTACTTGAGTGAAAGAAGAAAGTGACCGGTGACCGGTGAAAAGATAGAAGGAACAGGGATTCGGGTTTCAGGACACAGGGGTACAAGAGCAGCAGACCGCAGGAAAATCCCCCTCTTTCCCCCTTTGTCAAAGGGGGATGAAAGGGGGATTTGTATTTCCGCTGTTGACTGCGTGCCGCCGCTTCGCGACATAACCCGGCCGACAGAAAAGATGTGTTATGTGTCGAGAGTTATGTGGAGAAGAAGAGCCGCAGAGCGGGGCAGACACGTTAATTCCGCCGGTTCAGAAACGCCGCGGTTGCGCTGGTTATTTTATCCGTTTCGCGCAGAACGCTGAAGTGTCCGTAATCGCCCTGCAGCAACAGTGTTTCCGCTTTCAAAGAACCGGCAAGGGCCAGCGAGGGCTCCGGGTTCACCAGGATGTCGTTGCGGGAAACAATCACCAGGAGCTTTGTGCGGATGGCCCCGGCGGCCTCTTTTTCCGAGGTGACGGGGCGCCTGTAGATGTCGTGCCCGATCATCGCCTTGAGCTGCCAGGCCCAATCCGTGAGGCTGTATTTCATGAGGATTTCCTGCGCTCCGTCCAGGGCGCGCGTCAAATCAGAGCGGGACAAGTTCATCAAGTAAAATTCGGGGGTCAGCGCGGCCAGGGCCAGCAGGGCGGCTGATGCCTCCGGCCCCAACACCTCGCCGTCACCGATGGCGTTCAGGGTGTCGATGCCGCGAAGCCCGGCATCGAAGAGGATCAGATCCGAAGAGGCCGCGCGCGGCGTGCCCACGATGGAGACGGCCTTTTGCGCAAAGTCCGGCCAGGAGAGCACCCACTGGAAGGCCTGCATCCCCCCCATGGAGATGCCGATGACGGCGTGCAGCCGGCCGAGCCCCAGGTACGTCGTCAAAAGCTGATGCTGCGCCTTCACCATGTCCCGCACGCTGAATTCCGGGAAGGTGCGGCCGGGTTGTTTTTTGCTGTTGGAGGGGGAGGACGACACGCCGTTGCCGAAGGCGTCAACGGCCACGACAAAATAACGGGACGTATCGGCAAGCCTGGACGGCCCGATGAACCCGAGGTCGACGAGATCCTTCGATGTGCCTGAAAACCACGTGGGGAAAAGGATCGCGTTGGATCGCTCCCGGTTCAGCACGCCGAAGGTGCGATACCCCAGTCGGCAATCCCTGATCACCTGGCCGCTCTCGAGACGAAAATCACCCAGGTCCGCCAGGCGGAGCTCGCCCTGCGCGTGCAGGTGCTGCGGGGCTGCAAGAAAAACAAGCAGCATCAAGGGTACGGCTATTCGAGAAAAAGATTTCATGGAGACCATCCCTGTGTACGAGACAATCGTACTATGCTTCGGGGTGGGCGGCAAGAAGAAGTGCCGGGCTGCTTCGCAGCAGTGACAAAAAAGGGCTTCCGGATTCCGGATTCCGGCATCAGGTAGATAATAGCCAACAGCCTACAGCAGACAGTGAAGATTTGGCAGGAGTAGCAAGGCCGCTGCGCGCCGGCGGAAGAAGTGACGTAAACAAGCGATTCCGGATGCGGGGAAAGGAAGCGGCCAGGGCGAAAGAAGGCTTCAGGGCCCGGGGTGTCGGGGGAGCGGGGATTGTGCCCCCGAGCCGCTGGTGTTCAGGAAATCAGGCCGGGCTGCATGATCTGCTGGAGGCGCACCCGGTGGTCTTCGAAGACCTCGTCGCCCTCCCCGGTGCTCAGATCCATCATCTCGCCGAATCGCAGGTGCACCTTTGCGAAAGGCTTCGGCAGCATGAAGCGGTCCCAGCTTTTGAAATACCAGGCCCGATCGGACGAGGTGTAGATGGGGACAACGACGGCCCCTGCGGCGCGGGCCAGGCTGACCGCCCCCGCCTTGATGATCCCGGCGGGCCCCTTCGGCCCGTCCACGATGTGGGCGGCAAGACCCGTGAGCTGCAGCTGCCCGACCATCTCTTTCAGGGCCCGTCCCCCGTTTCGCGAGGATGAGCCCCGCACGGTGTGCCAGCCCGACTTCTCGGCGATGCCGGCGATGATGTCGCCGTCCTTGCTCTGGCTGATCATCAGGGCGGGGCGATAGGACGCGTAGGTCTTGAAGTGGTGGATGGCCGCGAAGAACTGCTGGTGCCAGCCGCACAGCAGGACCCGGCCGCCTTCCTGCAGGTAGTTGAGCCAGGGCCTCTCGTTTTCGATTTGCACCCGGAAGGTCCAGCTGTAGACCCGCACGAGGTGATAAAGAAGGCTTGGAATACGGCTTGTGAGCCAGTATCGATATCTCTGCAGCATGGGGGAATCTCCTGGTTACGCATGCAACAAAAGACCGTCAGAGCCCAACGAGCACGACGGCCGTTCCCTGCGTTTCAACATGTACGCATCGATGCCATGCGTGCCGCCCTGCCGGGCGGCGGCTTCATTGCATACAGGCTAGGGGGGTTGCCGCCGGATGTCAAGGCAAATCGGCCGCGCTGCGCGGAAGTGACGGAAGTGCAGGAAGCGATAGAAGTGACAAAAAGGGATGTGGACGCAGGATCGCTCAAGTCCTTCGTGCGGCCAGGAAGGCCCAGAGAACGGCCAGGGTGAGGCCGGAGATCGTCATGTAGAGGCTCAGCAAGCCGGCGTGGGCCAGGATGGAGGTGGCCAGCAGAGGGCCCAGGGAATTGCCCACGAAACGCGAGGAGTTGAGAAATCCAAGGGTGCTCCCCCGCGAATCGCCCGCGTAGGTGGAGATGACGAGCGGAAAAACCGCAGCGATCATGCCCGTCTGGAGCATCCGGATCGCGGCAAAGCTGTAGATGCCCGAGCTGAAGTAAAGCAGGGCCTGCAGGGCCGCGGCGGACAGGCAGGAGAGGGTGATGAGCCTGCCCAGGCTCACCCTGCCCGAGAAGGTGGCCATCAGGTAATTGCCGATGATGGCCGTAGCCGTATAGGCCATCATGAGATGCCCTGCTGTCGTGATGGCCGCCTCTTCCGTCAGCTGGAAGCCCTCCAGGATGTGGGGCAGGATGCTGGGCAGAAAGGTGAGATGGATCGTGCCCACGATGCCCAGGGCCCATCCCCACAGTACCCCCTTTGCACGGGGTCTTTTTTCTTTCAATCCCTTCGGCTGGACGGGGATGTCCTGAATGTAGAGATGACCGTACAGCAGGGCCAGGAAAACCACCACGAAGGCAATGATGAAGGGCGCGCGGTAGCCAAAGGCCGTCACGGCATAGGCGCCCAGGGGCGGCCCGACGAGTTGCCCCGCCGTCAGGGCGTTCTGGAACAGGCTGATGTGCCTGTGGCGGCTCTTCTCCGTCGTGGATGCGGCAATCAGCACGAGGCCGATGGTCGAGATCCCGCCGAGAAAGCCCTGGCAGAGCCGCAGGAACAAAATCAAAGGAAGGCTCCCGGCAAATCCCATGAGCAGAAAGATCACGCCATTGAAGAAGGCCCCGGCCTGGTAGAGCAGTTTTGGCCGGATGCGCGTGGTGAGGCTTCCCCAGAAGGGGGCGGCCACAGCCGTGACCAGGGGCGAGATCCCCATGATCAGACCAATCCAGAGCATCGTCTCCTTCACACCGTAATCGCTGATTTTCAGGATATAGAAGGGCATGAAGGACATGATGCAGTTGAAGGAAAAGGAAACCCCGAACTGGGAAACGGCGATAGAGACGATGCCTTTCTCGAGACCCCGGGCAGGCGGGATGGTTTGCGATGTCGAAGGCTCGGCAGGATTCATGTCGGAAACAATTCACCCATTTGTATAAATATAACACAGCAGGGAACTCCGCGGCCAGTGGTGAAAATCCCCCCCTGCCCTCCTTTACAAAAGGAGGGGGAAAGAAGAAAGCAGAAGGAACGACAGGGGTACATGGGAAAAGAGGGACGGGGCTTGCCTTCGCCGATGCCGGTCACAGGAGAGAGGAATGAGCCGACGGGTCAGAAATGGGGTCAGGGTCTTTGGGAAGGCAAGCCCCGCAATCAGGCACTTTGAAAGAACGCAAGCCGCTTCGTGATGTCCCCGGCCGGCCTCAATCCATCATGGAAGGCAGCCACAGGGAGATCTCCGGAAAGCCCATCAGCAGCGCCATGACGACCATCTCGGCGATCAACAAAATGCAGGCGCCCTTGAACACCTCCTCCAGGGGGAGCCTGGAGACCTGGCTGACGATGAAGCAGTTCAGACCCACGGGCGGCGTGATGAGCCCAATCTCGGCCAGGGCCGTGATGATCACCCCGAACCAGATGGGGTCGAAACCCAGCGACATGACCAGCGGGAACGTGATGGGCAGGGTGAGCAGCAGGATGGCGATCTGGTCGAGAATGCAGCCCAGGAAGAGGTACAGGACGACGAGGCCGCCCATGATCACCCAGCGGTCCAGGGAGGAGGCGGCGATCACCTTGACGAAGTCCTGGGCCAGTTGGGTCAGGGTCATGTAGTAGCCGAAGATCATCGCCCCGATGATGAGGACAAAGATCATGACGGTGCTCTTGATCGTGGCCAGGCAGGCCGCGTAGATCTTCCCCCTGTCCAATCTTCCCATGGCAAGCCCCATGACGAGGGCGGCCGTGGCGCCGAAGGCGGCGCTCTCCGTGGGGGTGGCCACCCCGGTGTAGATGGTCCCGACGACGACGCCGAACAGCACGAACATGGGCCAGACATACTTGAGCGAAAGCATCCTCTCGGGCCAGGACCAGGCCTTCTGCGGCGGGGAAACGGAGGGATCGATCTTCACCCATACGTAGATGGCGACGGCAAAGCCAATGGCGGTGAGAATACCCGGCAGAATCCCGGCGATGAGAAGCTTGCCGATAGAGGTCTCCGTCACGGAGCCGTAGATGATGAAGACGATGCTGGGGGGAATCATGATCGCGAGCGTCCCGGCGATGGCCACGACGCCGCCCGACAGGGAATCCTTGTACTTGAGGCGCTTCATCTGCGGAATGGCCACGGAGGACATGGCGGCGGCCGCGGCGGTCGACGAGCCGCACATGGCGCCGAAGCCCGCATCGGCCATGACCGTGGCGATGGCAACCCCGCCGGGCAGGTGCCCCAGCCATTTGTAGCCCGCCTCGAAGATGTCGTGGACGATCTCGGATTTGACGATGAACTCGGCCATCAGGATGAACAGGGGCACCGTCGTGAGCGTGTACGAGGCCGCCGTGCGGTAGGGGGAAGTCCCCAGGATGCCCATGAGGCTGTCGAAGCCCCCCATGTAGAAAATGCCGATCGCACCGGCCACCCCCATGGCAAAGGCGACGGGCATTCCGATCACGATCAGGAGAATCATCCCGATGAGCGGCAGGGTCATGATCAGCTGTTCCGGCATATCTCGTCTTCCCTTCCTCTATGGGTCCCCCCTTTTAAAAGGGGGGTTGGGGGGATTTGTTTTCACGCAACCCGGTCTTCGATGGGCGTCTCCCCGTGCTCTTTCCTTGCCTGCCCGAAGAACACCTGCAGGATCCGCAGGCACAACAGGGCGCAGCCGATGGGGACCATGGCGTAACAGGGCCACATGGGGTAGCCGATGGAGCTTGTGGAAATTTCGTCGATCCGGAAGGCCTCGGCGAAGCTCCGCCAGCCCGCAAGGGCGATGAGCGCAAAGAGGCCGAAGCTCAAAAGCAGGTTGAATTTCCCGATGAGGAATTTCACCCGCGGCGGAAAGAACCGTTCGATCATCGTCACGTGCACGTGCCCTTCCTGCATGAAGGAATAACTCAGGGGCAGGAAGATCAGGGCGATCATGAAGTAGTCCTCGATGATCTCGCCCGTGCCCGGGATCGGCGCGTTGAAGAGATACCGCCCCAGGGCGTCGGCCGTCGTCAGCCCGGTGAGCACGAGCAGGGCGAGACTGGCAATCCCGATGAGCAGCTTCTCCATCAGGCTCATCGCCTCGTTGAACCCGAAAGATCGTCGGTTTTCCACAGTCCCGTTCTCCTTTCCGGCGTCACGAATCACCGGATGGATGCGCAAGGCATCCCGGACGCTGCCGGCAATCGGGGGGTCATGCCAGGGCGCCGGGATGCCGCCCCTGAATCCGCCTTACTTCTTCTTCAGGGTGTTCATGGTTTTCTTGAACTCCTCGAGAACGCGCTTGCCCGGCAGTCTGCGTTTCTCGAGGCCGTCCACCCACTGCTGCTCCACGGAGACCGTGGCCTGGGCCCAAGTGGTCTGCTCCTGCGAATTGAGCACCGACACCTGCATGCCGGCCTTTTCGTATTGCGCGTAGAGCTCCGTCGACTTGCGGTCGGCCGCCTTGCCGAACTTCCGGGTCTGCTCGAGGCCGACCTCCAGGAAGATCTTTTTGATGTCCTCCGGCAGCGCGCGCCAGGTCTTGCCGTTGACCGCATAGGCCATGACGAAACCCGTCACGTTGGCGCCCCGCGTGGCGTACTTGAAGACCTCCTGCAGCTTGTAGGAGGCGATCGCCTCGACGGGGAACAGCGCGCCGTCCACGACGCCTCTCTGCGCCGCCTCGTAGAGTTCCTGGGGGGTCTTGAAGATGGAGACGGCGCCGAAGGCCCTCACCGTCAGGTCCTGGGTGCCCCCGGCCGTGCGGAGTTTCATGCCCTTGAAGTCGGCGGGCACGCGCGCCGGTTTCTTGCTGTTGAAGATCTCATAGGGTGCATAGGACAGCGAAAGGACGGGAAAGACGTTGTGCCGGCCCCACTCCTCCTTCGCCAGGATGCCGTGTACCGACATCTGCCAGTAGGCCTCGCAGGCCGCCGCGGCGCTGGGGTAGGCCTGCGGCAGCTCGAAGACGCCGCTCAGGGGCATCTTGCCCGAGAAGTAGCTGGGGCCGATGTAGGCCATGTCGGCCACACCGCTCTTCAGCAGCTCCAGCATGTCGTTCTGCTTGCCCAGCTGACCGGAGGTGTAATGGGTGAATTTCACCCTGCCCTTCGACCTGGCCTCCACCTCCTTCATGAAGGGGGCCAGCCCCTCGACGACCTGGATGTGGCCTGCGGGCAGCCCGTCGGCCACCTTGATCGCGATGACGTTCTGCGCCAGCGCCTCGGGCGCGGGGCCCGCCAGCAGGATGCCCAGCAGGGCAGCAATGACCAGCAAGCCTGTCGATGCGATTCGCTTCTTCATGTCCCTCTTCTCCTTTCCTTCATCCCTGATTTCATGGAAGCCGTCACGGTGAACGAGGCCGCCCACCCTTTCTTTTTTCTCTATCCGTCTCAGCCGGCCTGTGCAACCCCTTTGTCGAGCAGGCCCGATATCTCCTCTCGGCTGTAGCCCAGCTCGCCGAGGATCTCCCCGCTGTGCTCACCCGGACGGGGAGGAAGGCGCCGGATCTCCGGCGGCGTTTCGGACCACTCGGTGGGCGAGCGCATCAGGCGGATCGCGCCCTCGCTCGGGTGCTCCACGACCCTGTAGAAATCCGTGGCGACAAGATGGGGATCCTGCAGCAGCGAATCGAGGGTGTGCATGGGGGCAACGGGGATGTCGGCCGACGTGAGAAGATTGATCCACTCGGCGGTGGTGCGGGTCTTGAAAACCTCCCCTGCGAAACCGTAGAGCTCGTTGATGCACTGGGTGCGGCCCGCCAGGGTCCGGTACTGCGGGGTGGAGCGGAAGACGTCGGCCTTGCCGGCCAGCGCAAAGAACATCTCCCAGTGCTTGTCGTTGTAGATAACGGCGCAGACGTAGCCGTCCTTCGTAGCGTAGGGCCTGCGCTCCGACGCGAGGATGCGGGCATAACCCGTGGGCCCGAGGCTGGGAATGAAGGTCTCGCCGTAGAGGTTGTCGCCCAGGATAAACTGGGCCATGGTCTCGAACATGGGGATGTCGATCGCCTGGCCCTCGCCGGTGCGCTCGCGGTGGAAGAGGGCCGCCGTGATGGCGCCCACGGCATAGATCCCCGTCGTGCGGTCGCAGAAGTTCACGGGAATATAGCGCGGCACGTCGCCCGACATCTTCGCGAACGTGGCGGAGTATCCGCTCAGGCCCTGGATGAGATCGTCATAGGCGGGCTGAGCCGCGTAGGGCCCGCCGCGGCCGAAACCGAACATGCCGGCGTAGATCACCCCGGGGTTGATCTTGCTGATGTGGGTATACCCCAGTCCCAGGCGCTCCATGGCCTGGGGCCGGACGTTGTAGGCCACCACGTCGGCCTTGCGGCAAAGGCGCAGCATGACCTCGAGGCCTTCGCGCTTCTTGAGGTCCAGGACGATGCTTCGCTTGTTTCGGTTGAGCTGCAGAAAGAGCGGCCCCATGCCCTTCGTGCGCGAGGGGCCCGCGAAGCGCATGGGATCGCCCCCGGGGGGCGCCTCCACCTTGATGACGTCGGCGCCGAAATCGCCCAGGATCTGTGTCGCATAGGGCCCCATCACGATGGTCGTGAGGTCGACAACACGGATCCCTTCAAGAGCTTTGCGCTGCACCTTGTCTGCCATTTCGCTGAACCTTTCTCATTCCGCCCGCCGCTCAGGCGCGGACCGCCTGTGCGGGGTTCTCGTTGTAGGGCGGCGAATAGATCACGAGGACCTTCACCGGCTCGTCGCTCACGACGGCAAAGATATGGGCCTCGCCGGCGGGAAAGAAACAGCACTCGCCCGGCCCGATCTCGCGCCTGTAGCCCGCCACCTCGACCCGCGCCCGCCCCTCGAGGATGTAGCAGACCTGCTCGAGCCCGGGGTGGACATGGGGCAGCGCGCCGGGCCCTTTCTCGAGGACGCCCAGGACAATTTCCAGATTCTTCGCGCCGTTGTCGCGGCCGACGAGGCGGCGGTTCTGCGTGCCGACGTGATTCTTGGGACTGTAGGCCGGGACATCTCCCGGCTTCACGAAATATTTCGACTCCATAGAAACTCCTCCTTCCTGTGTTCCGGAACAGGGTCGCGCCTTACCCGGCGCCGCGTCAATCCTGCATCAGGGCCGGCAGCCACGTGGCCAGCTCCGGGAAACTGCAGACCAGCAGCAGAAACACGGCCATGATGACGATGAAGGGGATGACCCCGCGGGTCACCTCCGCCGCCGTCGCCTTCGCGAGATTCTGCAAGATGAACAGGTTCAGCCCCTCGGGGGGCGAGATCAGCGCCATCTCCATGTTGACGACCATGACGACGGCAAACCACAAGCCGCTGAACCCCAGCCCCGTAATGAGCGGGTAGAGAATCGGCAGCGTGATCACCAGGATGGATACCGCCTCCATCGGCATCCCCAGGGCAAACAGGAAGACGTTCACCGCGAGGATGATAACCCAGGGGGCCACCTCGATCGACTGGACCCAGGCCAGAACGTTCTGCGGGATCTGGGACATGAGGATAATCTGCTGGGTGAGGTTGGCGCCGATGATGATCATCATGATCATGGCGTTGATCCTCGCACCCTCCATCAGGGCTTCTTTCAGGCCCTTTGCGGTAAGCGACCGGTATACGAGGGTGCAGATGAGCACGCTGTAGAAGCAGGCGATCCCGCCCGATTCGGTGGGAGTGAAGACGCCGGTGTAGATGCCGCCCATGATGATAACGATGGTTCCCAGCCCGCCGGAGGCCTTGAGGCCCGTAGCCAGGATCTCCCCGGCCCCGGCCCTCGTCTCGCGCTGGATCCCGGGGTCGCGGCCCGCCTTCCAGCCAACATAGAGGCAGAACATGAGCGACAGGATGAGCCCGGGGATCACCCCGGCGATGAAGAGAAAGCCGATCGACTCGTTGGTCATCGCCCCGTAGAGCATCATGGCGATGCTGGGCGGGAACAGGATGCCCAGGGTCCCGCCCGCAGCGAGAAGCCCGATCGACATCTCCCGGTTGTAGCCCCGTTTGAGCAGCTCGGGCAGGGCAATGAGGGAAAGGGCCGATGCCACGGCCACGCTCGATCCCGTCATGGCGGCAAAGAGGGCGCAGAAAATAACGGAGGCAATCCCGAGGCCGCCCGGCAGGTGGCGCACCAGGACATTCGCGAAGGCGAAGATTTTGGGCGCCACGTTGCCCATGCGAAGCACGCTGGACCCGAGGATGAAGAGCGGGAGCGCCACCATGACGAAGTTGTCCATCGTTGCGTAGGCGACGATCGGCACCTGCACGAGCATCGGGGCCCCACCGAAGAGAATGTAGAGGCCGAACATGCCGAAGAGGCCCAGGGAGAAGGCGACGGGAAGACCGCAGATCAGCAGCGACGTGAACAGCAGAAGCAGGCCCAGGTAGAGGTTCACCTTGAGGAGCCAGAGGCCCATCAGGACGCCTGCACCCATCAGGACGATGCTTACGGGTCCCGCCCAGAAGGATCGGACCGTCGCCTGCGGCGTCGATTCCCCGGAGAGAAACCGCCCGATGAGACGCGCAGCGAGGCGAAGGTATTCCACGAGCAGCAGGGCGGCCCCCAGCGGGATGAAAGACTGGGGAATCCAGACGGGAACGCGAAGCAGGGTGGGCGAATGCTCGTGGGCCTCGAAGGTTCCGAGGGCCATCTTGATGCCCTCCCAGCCCAGGACGGCCACAAACAGAATGGCCATCAGGGCGGCGAGGATCTCCAGGGCCAGAGCGGTGCGTCCGCGGAGGTGTACGGAAACGAAATCGACCTTGACGTGGGCGTTTTCCTTCAGGGCATAGGCCAGCGCGAGAAAGCCGCTCAGGATCGTCAGGTAGATGGTGACTTCCTGGACCCAGATGGTAGGCGCATTGAAGATGTAGCGCATGACGACTTCAAAGGTGATGAAGACGGCGTTGCACAGAATCAGCACGCCGCCGATCATCCCGAAGCCGTCGACGATCCGGTCCAGGATCGAGGCGGAACCTCCGCCGTTGACATGCTCCATGATCTGTTCTCTTTCGCCGCTGGGCGTGGGCACATCCGGGAACACCGTCCGGGACGGGCCCCTTCCGCGTTCGATTACTTCTTCCGGTTCTTTTCGACCTCGGCAACGAGCTTCTTGCCGACCTCGCCGTTGCGGTCGAGGTACTGCTGCAGGATCGGCTTGCAGGCCGCGGCCCATCGCTGCCGTTCCGAGTCGGGCACATTGTAAACCTCGACCTTTTTCTCCTGGAGTGACTTGGCGCACTTCAGCGAACGGTCATTGGAGAGCTTGAGGCTGTAAGCCTCGGCCTCCTTGGATGCGGCGGCGATGATCTTCTGCACGTCCGGCGCGAGCGCCCCCCACGTCTTCATGCTCATCAGCACGAGCGGCGGCGACATGAGATCCGAGGCAGGCAGATGCTGGTAATGACGGATGACCTCGTAGTACTTCTTGTCCCAGGCCAGGCAGGGGGCCGTGTTGACACCGTCGATCACCCCGCGCTGCATGCCCAGGTAGACGTCGCCCGTGCCCATGAAGACGGGCGCTGCGCCCAGGGACTTGATGATCTCGGCCGGCATCTCGCCGTGGGCCCGGATGCGCTTGCCCTTGAACTCCTCGATCTTGTGCAGGGGCTTCTTGGAGGCGTAGCCGAAGGAGTAGCCCCAGGTCTGGCGAAACATCAGCTTTACGCCCTTCTTGGCCATTTCGTCATCGAGGATCTTGCGAAAGACGGGGTCGTCGAAGGTACGCGTGACGTGGTCCATATCATTATAAAAGAAGGGCAGTTCGATGATCCCCAGCGCGGGAATCAGTCCCACCCAGATACCGGTCGTGACCTGTGCGAAGTCCACGGCCCCAGAGGGCAGTGCCTTGGGCAGGTCCTTGTCGTTGAAGAGCTGCCCGGCCGGGTAGACCTCGATCTTCACTTTTCCCTTGGTCCGGTCCCCCACGAGTTTGGCAAAGTGCAGGCAGGCCTGGGTGAGATCGTGGTCGAGAGGCTGGATTGCGGCGAGACGCAGGATTTTCGTATCCTGTGCTATGGCTGTCGGAGCGCAAAAAGACGCGACAAAAGCCAGCACCAGCAGGCTAGTCGTCAACCACTTCAACATACTTATTTTATTCATGTTATCCCTCCACTTTCCTCGATGTTTATGCGTTCTGATTTGATCCCTTCCGCGCCTTCCTAGCGCAAGATGCATGCCCGCTGACGGAGGGCCAAGCGAGGTCTTGCGGCACGAGCCGGCCAGAAGAATAAAAAAGTAACGATTCCAAATTGTTATGTCGGAATGAAGCAGGCCTGGCGGCCCCTCATTTCACAACGGGCCACGAGGCAACAGGCCGGATGGCGGGAAAAGAGACTTTTAAGGGTCTAAATAATTGGAATCGTCTTGCGGAATGATCGAGAAAAGCGTATTTAATTATTTGATATTATATCAATTCTAATTAATTAGACTTATTCAGGCAAGAGTCTAATCTATTGGATTTTTACTTTTTTATCTTGAGCCCCTTTATTTTGTTATACAGGGTCGCCTTCGAAATCCCCAGGTCGCGGGCAATGCTCTTTTTCGCTTCCATGGACACGCCGTAGTATTTCAACCGCCCGGTGATCACCTTGCGCTCGTAGTCCCGGACCAGCTCCGAGAGTTTGCCGGCCTGGAACGCCTCGGGCATCGACTCGGGATTCAGGGCTCGAGGCAGATGACGCGGCAGGATCACCGCATCATCGGCCATCTGGGCGGCAAATTCCACCGTATGGATCAGTTCCCTGACATTGCCCGGCCAGCCGTGCTTCGAAAAGCACTCGTAGGTCTCCGGCGCGAATTCCAGGCGGCGCATCAACTTTTTGCCGCACAGGGCAAGAAAGTGATCGGCCAGGACCCGGATGTCGATGTTGCGCTCCCGCAGCGGCGGGATATGAATGTTCAGGACCCAGAGACGGTAGTAGAGATCCTGCCGGAAGGCGTTCTCCACGGCCATGCGGCTCAGGTCACGGTTGGTGGCCGTGATGACCCGGACGTCGAGCGGGGTCTCCTGCGTGTCGCCGACCCGCCGGATGGTCCGCTCCTGCAGGACCCTCAGGCAGCGCCCCTGCATCTCCGGGGTCAACTCGGCGATCTCGTCGAGAAAGATCGTCCCGCCGTCGGCGATCTCGAAGAGGCCGACCTTGCCCCCTTTTCTGGCGCCGGTGAAGGCCCCTTCGATATAACCGAAAAGCTCGCTCTCCAGCAGCGAGGGGGAGAGGGCGGCGCAGTTCACGGTGACGAAAGGGCCCGCCGCGCGATCGCCGGCATTGTGGATGGCCTGCGCAAGAATCTCCTTTCCGGTCCCGCTCTCTCCGGTGATCAGGATGTCGTTGCCGCCGCGGACGAACCGCTTCGCCAGATCGATGACCGTGCGGATATCGTCGCTTGCGCCGATGATGTCATCAAAGGTGTGCCTTGCCTGGTAGGCGTGGTGGACGATCGCCTTCAGGCGGTCGGTCTGCCGGACGATCCGCTGCAGCTCCTTTGAGAGGCGCTCGACCTCGGTGATGTCCTTGAAGATGCCGATACCGCCCTTGATCTTGCCGTCGAGCACGATAGGCGCCAGGTCCACGACATACTCGATATCCCCCTCGCGGCGAAACACGCCCGACAGGGGCTTGCCCGAGCGTACGACGTCGGGGAGCCTGGCCCCGGGGCGGACGTCGCGCAGAGGCTGGCCGATGATCTGCTCCCGGGTCACCCCGGTGATACGGGTGTATTCGCGGTTGAGATACCGGACGATGAAGGCGTCGTCGATGATCATGAATCCGCTGTTGATCGAGTCCAGGATGCTCAGCAGCCACTTGATCGTGCTCTCCTGGGACTCGAGGACGTCCTTGAGATTGTCGATGTCGGTCTGGGGGCCGATGGGCTCCACGATGACGAAACCTCCTGGTTCGGGATAACGCTCATGCAGCAGTAACACATCCGGCCGTTTCCTTCAATGCGGGACGCCGCCCCATAGGCGCATGTCCTATGGTTGAGTCAGACACCGTCTGCCGAGGCGTGACCGGGCACTCCTACCCCAGATTCAGACGGGCGCCGATTTAATTAAAACGAAAAATATCGATAATAGGTTTAACGAAAGGGAGCAAAGACCATGATGAACAGAATCCACACCGCAAATTCAAGCAGGGATTACAGCGACTCCCGGATGGGCCTGTTCGGAGAAAAAGAGGCCGTGGTCTGGGAAGACCCCCTTTTGAAGCCCCGGAAAGATATCGTCTACCGGTAAGCCCGGTGGCCACAAAACACTCAAGGAGATGCGACCATGAAAGAGAAAGCCAGGAACGTGAAGACCGACAAGAAGTACTGGACCGACCCGATGAGCTTCCCGGTATACACGCCGAAGCGCGGCCGGTAGGAAGAAAACACGAAATGTCCAGGCGAGGTGCCGACATGAAAAAGGCAGAGAAAATCGAAAAGGGTATCCGGACATTCCGGCGTGGCGGCATCTGGTACGACCCCATGTGTTTTCCGGAGTTCGAGAACAAGACGGACCGATAACGACACCCACAGCCATCAAGGAGGCAGTGAGATGAAAAAGACGACGAAAGAAATCAAGAAGGACAAGAAATTCTGGGCGGATCCCATGTGCTTCCCCGTGTTCACCACGAAGTGAGCAACCGGCCTTGGGCCGCGAGTTACACAGCTGCGAGAAGTTCCATCAGAAAAGGCCCCTGCCGAGAAATCGCCAGGGGCCTTTTCTGTTTATGATGTCCGCGCGTTCCGCCTCGTCCTTTGAGCATGAACCGCAATGGCGGCGCGCGCATTTCGTCATGGGGACTGCAGATCGGCTTCGACGTTGATGACGATGTCGAGGTGCTTGCCGACCATGAACTGGTTCTTTCCGAACACGTTGTTCCAGGTAATCCCGAAATCCTCCCGGTTCAGAGTGACTCCCGCCTCGAAACCCATCACCGTATAAGAGCCTGTCTCGTCCGCATAGCCGTTGGGGCCGAAGCTCGCCCCATGAAGAAGGACGGGCCGGGTCACGCCCCGTATCGTGAGATCCCCGTAGAGCTTGAAGAGATTGCTGCCAGCGCACTCGGCCCTTGTGCTTCGGAAGGTGATGGCAGGGTGCCTCTCGACATCCAGGAAGTCGTCGCTCCGGAGATGCCGGTCCCGAGCCTCGACACCGGTATAAATCATCGCCGCGTCAATCTCGATCTCCGCGGCGGTTGCCGACAGATCCGCAGGGTCGAAATCGATCACGCCGGTGATGCGGTTGAACTGGCCGTGGACGAAGGTGATCATCATGTGCCGGGCGGTGAAATGGGCCACTGTGTGGTCCGAATCGATCATCCATCTGGGCATCGCAGCATCTCCTTAGAAAAGCTCTGTGAATATTTCGCTCGGGCGGAGGGCGTCTCCGAGCCGATCATCTCCCGATGTGACGTATTTCGCCTGCAAACAGGGGTTTTACCCGCCGATGCGCCAGCACTGGGGGTCGTCGGCGAAGAGGTCCGCGCGGCCGCGGGCGCGGCTCCAGGCATAAGCCACGGCGCGGCAGCCGCGACAGGAGGGCCAGAACGAGCACCGGCCGCACTGCCCCTTGTAGCTTTCGCGGTCCCTGAGGCGCCAGAGCGTCCTCGAGGTCGCCCAGATGTCGCGCAGGCTTTTCCGCTTCAGGTTCCCCACGGAAATCCCGATGCGCCGGCAGGGCATCACGGCGCCGTCGCTCGCGATGGTGACGCCGGAGAACCCGGCACTGCAGCCCGACAGGGTGAGCCCGCAATCCGCCGGGGGCACATCACCCCGGAGCGTCCCCGCCAGGGGATCGCCGGAGACGACGGCGAAGTCGGGACCGTTGAGGGACAGGGCCTTCCCGTAGGCATCGCGAACCTCGCCGGGGGACAGGACGCTCTCAATCATCGCACCGCCACTTCCGCAGGGAACCAGGCGGGAAAACCCGATGGAGCTGAACCCGGCGTCCCGGGCAATCCTCACCGTCTCATCGATGAAGGGCGCATTGAGCCGCGAGAGGGTGACATTGGCGCTCACGCGGTTTGCGGCCTTTGCGAGGCGCTCGGTCCCCTTCAGGGCGGCTCGGAAACTCCCCTCGCCCCGGATCGAGTCGTGGAGCGCAGGCGGGCCCTCCAGGCTGACCTGGATGTCGAAGACTCCCAGGTCCCTCAATCGCCCGGCGTCCTCATCGGTGACGAGGCAGCCGTTGGTCATGACGGCCACGCGGCAGCCCGAGAGCCTCGCATGGCGCACAGCATCCCAGAAACCCCGGTACAGCAGGGGCTCGCCCCCTGTGAAGTGAATCGACGGGGTGACCCGGATATCCTGCTCCGACTCCCAGGCCTCGAACATCCGGGCGGCCCCGTCAATCTCACTCATCACGTCGCCAGCGGTCATCTCGGGCGGCCTCTTGCGGGCCTGGTAACAATGACGGCACCGCAGATTGCAGCGCTCCGTGAGATGCCACTGGATGAAGAAATCAAAGGTTTGAATTGCCGAACCGGCAATTATTGATTCTTTCACTTCTTTCAGCTGAAGCATTGTCTGCCAGATTCCGCGGACCTCATCAGGGCCCAGAACTTCGCCTCGCGGCGCCTGGCCTGTTCGCTCAGCTTGACCTTCTTTTTGGTCCTCATCTGATTCACCTCCTTTCCTTCTTGCGTGCCTGGGGATGGATCTTCATTCACTATCCGCCACCCCATCCCAGCAGTCAATCGGTCTATGGAGGATTGATTGAAAGGGTAAGGCTGAGGGGAAATTCAGCCTATGGATGATTCGGCTCGCCCGGAGATCTGCGGCAACTTTCAGACCCCACAAGCCACGGTGAGCTGCAAGCCTTCAGGATTCTAAGAATAAAAGAGGAGCAAAATCAGATTCATCCCGATTCACCGGCTCGGACAGAGATGAGACCCTTTATCATCAACGCCAATGGAGGTGAGTGTCATGGCAGAAGCAATGAAAAAGATCGAATGCCCTTCGCCCTGCAACTTCTCCGTGAAGAGCCACGATGAACAAGAGATCGTCGAAATGGTCAAGCTGCATGCGAAGAAAAGCCACAACATGGAGATTTCGGAAAAGGAGATCAAGGCGATGATCAAGCCGGCCTGAAGAAGATGAAGAGGGCATGAAGGGGGATTTTGGACCGTCTCGCCGATCGAATAGCCGCCAACGAGATCCGCCTCGGGGACTAATATTCGCCGACGCTGATGGGCCCTTCCTTGTGGATCTGCCTCAGGCGGCGGGAGTAGCCCTCGAGGATTGCCTTCCGCTGCTCGTCCCGCAGCCGGACGGGTGCATAGATGATGTGAGGCGCCAGGACGTCAAAGCCCGTGAAGTTCAAAATCCCCCGGTGGATGGGGCGCAGCACGGCGTGGATGTCGCCGTTGAAACCGCCCTTTGCGTACGCCTCGGCCGGACCGCCCGTTGTGAGCGACAGCATGGCCCGCTTTCCTTTGAAGACACCGTTTTCGTAGAGCCGGCCCCCACCGCAGGTACGTCCCATGGCAAAACAGCGGTCCACCCAGCCCTTCAGGATAGCGGGCAGCCCGAACCACCAGAGCGGGTGCTGCAAGAGCATGAAGTCGCACCACTCCATCTTGCGGATCTCCGCCTCGATGTCCGGGGCAAAACCGCCCGATTCGGTTGCGTGCATGTCCTCGATCTGGGGCTTGAAAGTATCGGGGTCCTTGACGGAGGTGTAGTTCTGCCGGCTCACGACGGGGTTGAAGCCCATGGCATAGAGATCGGAGACCTGCACATCGTGGCCGCCTTCCCGGAACACGTCCTGCGCCGTGCGGAACAGCGCGCCGTTGAAGCTTTTGGGTTCCGGGTGTGCGTAAACGATGAATACCTTCATGGGGCACCTCGATCTCGTAGTTTTCGTTATTTCGTTGGTTCGTTTATTTCGTTTTTCAAATCCCCCCAGCCCCCCTTTACAAAAGGGGGGACTCTTTTTTCCATCCCCCTTTTAAAAGGGGGACCGGGGGCGCATCCCGCCAGGGGGCGCAACCATGTCTGGTTCTTTCCTCACCGGGCCGCCCCGCTATGCGGGTCAGGCGGCAAAAAGGGGGATTTTCTTGTCTTCTGGCCTTGCGGCTTGTGGCTTGCGGCTGCCGGTCTGTCCGGTCTAGTCCTTCTTTTCAGGGGGCTCGCAGGGGTCCTCGCCGTTGCGGGCGACGAGCCGGGGCCGGAATCTCTTGATATCCCAGCGATCGGCCAGGTACGGCAGGGCAAAAAGAATCGCGACGATGACAAGCCCCAGGATGAGGGCCGTTGTCGAGCTGACCTTCAGGACGGACCCGAAGGAGTGGTAGATGAAGGTCATGGGCAGAGAGCCAAGCAGCGTGGCCAGGGCGAAGCTTCGCAGGCTCATCCGGGTGAGCCCGGCACCGTAGCTCACCACGTCGAAGGAGACCAGGGGCAGGAGCCGCGAGAAGAAGATGATCTTCGCCAGGAGCCCCTCGGAGCACTCGCAGCAGATGACGACCTGTTTGCCCACCAGCGACTCGACAAAGTCCCTCCCCAAAAACCGGGCAAGGAGAAAAGCGATGACCGCCCCGGCCACGGAACCGACGACGGCGTAGACGGTGCCCATGACGGGACCGAAGAGGGCGCCTGCGATCACGAAAAGCGGGGGGCCCGGGATGGGGATGATGACGGCCGTGACCGCCATGACGGCCATGTAGATCAGCGGCGCCAGGGGCCCGATGGACTCCAGAAGCGCCTCCATGCGCGCGGGCTCGAAGAGGGCCGAGAGATTCCAGCGGTACCAGGCAAAAAACAAAAGCAAGATCAGGGCAAGGGCCAGGGAGCCCTTGAGGATTTTCGAAAATCTCATACGGACAGGGTAGCAGACGGCAACGGGCAAAGACAAGGGCGATCTTGACGCTGCGGCGTCACACCCTGCGGCCTCCTCGCAACTGACCCTGCAGATCCCGGAGCCCCGCCCAATCGGAGGCCGCCGCAAGCTTTGCCTGTTCGGGCCAGGTTGCGGGATCGGCAAGGCGGAAGTGCGGCCCGCCCGCCTCCAGGATTCGCTGCAGCTCCTCGAGGCGGCTCTTCGCCAGCCGGGAGAAGGACCCGATGCCGTTTGCGGCGAGCAGCCCGGCGATCTTGGGACCGATCCCGTCGATCTCCGTCAAGTCGTCTTTGGCTTTGCCGTCGGCGGCGCCTGTCCTCTGCCAGATAAGCAGTCCGGCGATACTTCCGATCGCCAGACCCACAATGACTCCGCCCAGAAAGTTTTTGCAAGACATCTCCGGCCTCCATTGTTCAAGTCTGCAGGTCACGGTTCAAGGTGGACGAATCGCGCGTTGAGTTCCTCCCGGACCAGGGCCTCGGCGGGATAGGGGACGGGGTCGGTCTCGAAGCGGCGCTGGTGGCTGTAGGCCATGGCCTCCAGGGGGCTGCGGACGTAACCGTATCGCAGAAGCCCCCGGGCATAGGCCAGGAGAAACCTGTCGAAACCGAGGCAATCCCATTGCACCGCGTGAATCAGTTCGTGGAAGTGCAGGGATTCGCTGAGGTCATACCGCCGATCGACAAAGTAGGTGTCGCCGTAAGTGATGCCGCCCCAGCGTTCCGACTCGAAGCCAGCGAAAAGCCGGAGCCCCATGGCGGCCAGCGGCGGCACGGGGACCCGCTCGACGGCCACGCAGCGGACGCGGTCCAGGAACGCCGCCTCGAAGTACCCGGGCAGGCGCCCGAAGCCGCAGGTCTCGATGAACGCGGCGACGGGCCGGGCCTCTTTCGCATGGGCGGCCAGCGTCCGGTCGATCCAGGTGCGGATCATGAGAATGCGGGGCAAAAGATTCAGGAGCATGGGAAAATCGTCTGTCTGGTCTCTTTCGTCATGCCGCGGAGCGGCAGCCGAAAAGTGTCTAAGTGCCTTAGTGTTTGAGTGAAGAGGAAGAAAGAATCGGAAATACTTCATCTTCGTACTTGCTCTTTCTTCACTCAGACACTTAGACACTTAGACACTTCTTTTCACTGTCCATCCACCCGCCGGAAGTCGATGAACCCCTGTTCCACGTCGGTGCGGATGAGTTCTACGCGAAGGCGGTCGCCCACATCGAGACCGCCGAAACCTTCGACGAGCCTTCCCTCGACGGGCTGGCCGTTGATGCGCACCCAGGTACCCTTGGGGGCGGCACCGGTGACGATGGCGTCGAAGGACTCGCCGATGCGCGCCTCCAGCATCAGCGCAAAGGCCGACTTGCGCACGAGGCGCTCGACCTTGTTGGCGTCGTCCTCCTTGAGAGTGCAGTGACGGGCGATGGCAACCAGTTCCTCGTCGCCGTATGGCATGGGCCGGCCCTCGATGGCGGCCTTCACGAGCCGCTGCGTGACGAGGTCGGGGAAGCGGCGGTTGGGGGCCGTGGAGTGGGCGTAGTCCTTCACGGCAAGACCGAAGTGACCCGGGGCCTCCCTGCCGGGGAAGTCGGCCATGTACTCCCCCGCGCCGATGAGCTTGATGATGGTCTGGGAGAGGTCGTGGAAACGCTCCGGGTCGCGGGCCTTCTGGGCCGTCAGGAACCCTTCCAGGGCCTTCGCGTCGGGCTCGCCGGGGAGCGCGTCCAGCCCTTCTCCGAGGCAACGCCGATGATGCGGTCCCATCGCTTGGGGGCATGGACCACGCGGCGGATCGAGGGAAACCGTCTGGATTCGAGATAGCGGGCGACCACCGAGTTGGCCGCTATCATGAAATCCTCGATCAGCTCCTTGGCACGGTTCTTTCGCTCGATCGTGTAGGACTTCACCCGGCCGCCGTCGAAGACGGGATTTGCCTCCACCGTTTCGAGGTTGAGGGCCCCGTGGGCCTGGCGCCGGCTCCGGAGCATCCGGGCCACGCGGTCCTGGGTGCGAAGGTTTTCCTCGAGGCCCTTCACGGCCGTCACGACCCCAGGGGCGGGCCCCTGCCCTTCCAGCCATGGCGCAAGGGCGTTGTAGGCGAGCTTCGCGCGGTTGCGAACCAGGGCCCGGTAGACGTCGGAGCCTTCAAGCGCGCCGTCGCCGCCCACGGCCATCTCGACGACGACGGCCGCGCGGTCCTCGCCGTCGTTGAGGGAGGTGAGCCCCGTGGAGAGTGTCTCGGGAATCATGTGGAAGACCCTGATGGGCGTGTAGACGGATGTCGTGTTGTGACAGGCATGATCGTCGATGGCCCTGCCCTGTCGGACCAGGGCGTCCACGTCGGCGATGGCGACGAGGATCGTCACCGCGTCCTTTGAGCCCTCCCGGACGACGGTCAGCTGATCAAGATCCCTGGACTCGTCGTTGTCGATGGAGCACCAGGGGAGATCGCGGAGGTCGCGGACGCTGTCTGAAGAATGAACACGGTCCTCCTTCAGTCCTGCCAGTTCGCCATTGACCCGGGCGGAGAAGTCGGGCAGGAAGCCCCGCTCGATCATCGCCCGGCGCGCGATGCGACGCAGGATCTCGAGATGTCGGCCGGATCTTTTTTTGTCCATCTGGTCTATCAGGTCCTCTGGTCTGTCCGGTCTATCCCGTCTATCCCGTCTGTTCGGTCATGCCGCAGGGCGGCAGCCAATCAGACACTTCTTCTCACTCAGACACTACTTCCCCCTTTGTCCTTTATCCTTTATCCTCGTTCCTAAGAATCGAGCCCTTCGGCGGATACTCCAGCGTACCCTCGAGCTGCGAAACCCTCACGGGCCTGTGATCCGGGAAGGGAAGCTCGCCCTGGTCCCGCCAGCGGCCGACGGTCTCGGCGGCCGTGCGGCTCTTCTCCGCGTCGAGCCCCCCGTCTTTTGCCATGTAGAGGGTCTGTGAGGGGAAGGCAAAGCCGCTGCCGCCCGCCTCGACGAGGTCCATGATCCGCAGCAGCAGATCCTCCTGGACGGCGAGGAACGGCTCCTGGGCTGTCTCGAGGACGTAGGCGAAGATCTCCACGTCGATCGACGATTGCCCGAAGGCGACGAAACGCACGCGCGCCGTCGCGGAGTCCACGCGGGGATGCTGGTAGAGAAGCTCGCGGATCTGCGTCAGGAGGTAGCGGAGCTGATCCGCCGTGGTCTCGTAGCGCAGGTTCAGGGTATGCCTGAAGAGGAACCGGTCGCGCATGGCGAAGTTCTCGACGCTGATCGCCGAGAGCTGGCCGTTGGGGATGGAGACGAGGGTGCGGGCAAGCGTGCGGATCTGCGTGGAGCGAATGCCGATATGCTCGACGGTGCCCTGGTGCTCGCCGGCCCTGCAGAAATCGCCCAGGCGGATGGGTTTGTCCCAGACGAGGAAGAGCCCGCCGAAAAAGTTTTCGATTGACTTCTGGGCGGCAAAGGCCACGGCGATGCCGCCGATGCCGAGGCCGGCCACAACAGCCGTGACGTTGATGCCCGCAAAGTAATAGAAGATCACCACGAGCCCCACGATGACGGCAAGGGCCTTCATGAGCGTCGCCGAGAGGCGGATGACCGCATTGGCAGCCTCGGGCCTGCGCCTTTCAATGATCTCCGCACCGGCATCGATCAGATAGAGCAGAAGCCATGTCAGGCCGACGACGGCTAACGTCGAGGCCAGAAACGTCCAGAACAGCCGGGCGAGGAGCGAGGCCGAGCCGAGGGAAATCGTGTAAACCGCGCCTGACGCAAAAAGAAGCATCAGGGGGTTTCTGATCCCCCTGAGCTTGATCATCACCGCCTCGCCGAAGCGGTTGCGTATCGGCTTGCGAACCAGGGCAATGAGCACCTTCGTGAAGAGCCAGCCGACAAGAAGCGCCAGTGGAATCACCAGGAGGGGGATGAGCCACCGGTACAACGGTTGGCCGGCCAGGAGGTTTTCCGTCAGTACCGCCGGCAGGTGCCGCTCGATCCATGGGATATCGATGTCCTCATAGATCTGGGGCACGAGCTTGAGGGTCTCCGAAGAAAAGAGCCAGACCGGGGGGTTGTTTTCCTTCTGGACGCGTTCGAGCAGGATCTTGTATTCCCCTCTCTTCGTCTTGACAGTGCCCACGAGCTCGCGGTTGTCGGGCAGGTTGTCCTGGAGGTTCCCCTCGGGCTTGCTGCTGAGCGTGGTCTTAATGTTCAAAAGCCCCTGGTCCAGGATGTATTTCAGCTCGCGGGCGAGTTGCTCGGCGCGCTTTCCCGTCTGCCGGGTGTCCAGAAAATCAACGGCCCGCTCGTAGTCCTCCCGCTGCATCGCTTTGAGAAAGCCCAGGACGGTGCCCTGCGGGGTGCTTCGGCCCAGGGGGTCGTCGAAGGTGACCTCGGCCTGCACGGTTCCCTTCACCGCCGGGGCAGGCGCGGCTTTCTCGGCGGCCTGGGCGCCGGTAACGAGACAGGCGGCAAGCAGCGCCGCCATGACGATACGGATCGAATTCATGACCAACAACCCCTTTCCCGGGTGATTATTTTTTCCCTAGCGAATCTTCTCGTTGACGTGCTCGAGCTCCGCAATGACCTGGGCCCCCAGCAGGATGATGATCGCCACGGCCTCGACGCCGAGCAGGAACACCACGACCGAGGCGAAGGAGCCGTAGATCAGGTTCACGAAGGTGTAGGTCTTGTAATACCAGACGATCACGCGGCGGGTGATCTCCCACAGGACCGCGGCGGCCAGCCCCCCGACCATCGCATGGCGGAAGGTGGTGGGCCCGGCGGGCAGAACCAGGTAGAACGCCGTGATCAGGAAGACCTCCGCGACAAGCCCCAGCACATAGACCGCCACGCCGAAGATGAACCCCAGCCCGAACTTGTGCCCGAACACCACCAGCTTCGTGCTTTCCAGCGGCTCCAGCGCGCCCACGATCACCGACAGGGTCAAAACGCCCAGCGTGATGAGCAGGATGAACAGGTAGGGGATGATGCTCGAGATGAGGAAGTGGCGGCGATGGGGCCTCACGCGGCGGAAGATGACCGAGATGGCGTTTTCGAGAACCGAGAAGGCGATGGAGCTGAAAAACAGCAGGATCAGGATGCCCACCGTGCCGATCACTCCGCGGTACTGGATAAACACCCGGACCTGCTCGGTCAGGGCCGCCGCATAGCCGGGCATGGCCAGTTCCAGGAAGGTCGACATGGTCCCGATGAGTTGCTCCGGGTCCATGAAATGCGAAAGCACGATCAGGATGAGGATCAGCATGGGGATGATGGACAGCAGTGCGTAGTAGGCGATGGCCCCTGCCAGGAGCAGGCCCTGGTTCTGCCTGAAGCGGCCCAGAACCCGCATGAGAAAGCCGGTGAGCCTGCCGAATGCCGCAAGTGCCTTGTAAACCTTTATCATCGCCCGACCTGAAGGCCTCCCGGCCGGCCCTGCACCCTGCAGGGCTTGCGGCTGAAGGCAAGCCGAATCATAGGCGATCGCGGCGGGTGTGTCAAAGGCAAACAGGGCGCTGCTCTTTGCATCTTTTTCTTGCCATGAAAAACGGACGGGAAGATAATGATTAAAAGACGTTTGTGACGGGGGTTCCGGGAAGATGGCCGGACGGGGAAAACCGATGCGGCAATCGGACGTCCCCGCCAATGACCGTTCCGGGGAGACGGAAGGCAGGCGGGGGAATCACCTCCTTGCGCCGTTTCTGGCCATGGTGGGCGCCAGCCTTCCCTGGCTCGTCTACGACGCGCTCATAAAGAGCCCTGAAGAATTCTGGACGTTCAATGGATTGATCGTACTGGCCGCCGTGTCGATGGGGGTCATCCTCGTGGGGCTCTCCTGGCACTGGAGCCGCGGCTTACCCGACCGCGATGCCTGAGTACGAAAGCTCATTCCTTGAACTTCCTTTCCTCTGGAAGTCTGTTCCGCATTTTTTTCATTGCGAGCGACCGAAGGGAGCGCGGCAATCCCGAACATGCCGGATGAACGGGATTTTCCCCCTCACCTCAATCCTCTCCCACAGAGGGGAGAGGAAGATTAAGGTTTTTGATTTTTCTTAGGGGGAACAAGGGGGATTTTTATGCTGAATCTTCCGCCGGCGCACAGACGATTGCGCGGGCGCCTTCCAGTTCGAGCCAGCTCAAGAAAACAAATTTTCTCAAGCGGATGAGGATCCGTCTCTCATCGGGCTTGGCCCGCAACCGCGCGGGATAGAACACCTGCACATCGCCGGCCTGCCACAGCAGGTACCGCTCGGTGTTGCCCGACGGTGCGCCGGTCAGCAACCGGGGCACATAACTTCCCGCCACGTCCCGGGCGGAAGGGCACTTTCACCCGCCGCCCATCATGGGCTGGAAGTCCAGGACGATGGTGACGGCGCCGTTGGCGCGCTCCCGGATGAACTTTTTCGCCTCGGGGTCTATTTCGAACATCAATCCCCCTCTCATCCCCCTTTACGAAAGGGGGATGAAGATGAGGTTGCGGGCCCTTCATCGCGCTTTGCCAGATTTCGCTTCAGGGCCGCCAGGTCGTCGACCATGAGATCCTGCAGAGCGGCGTTCTCCTTTTTGCCGAAAGGACTGTCCGGCTGGAAGAGCGCCTCCCGGATCAACTCGCCCGTGGCGGTGACCAGACCGTCAATGCCTCTTTCGCGGAAGGCAGGCGTGAGGACATTGTCGAAAATGGCCTGGTCCGCCTTGTCATACTGGAAGATACCCTGCCAGGCCTTCATGAATACCGCCTCCGTCATCCCCAGCTTTGCAAGCAACTCCTCCTTGCAGGTCCCGTAGAGCAGGAGCAGGGCCGACAGATACACATGCAGGGCCTTCAGGTAACGCCTTCGATCCGCCTTGGGTTGAACCTGCCAGCTTGCCAGGCTTCCCATCGGCCGCCGATCTTCCAGCCGCGCCAGCGAGGCGACGACCTCGTCGGCCGATATGGCCGTGGAAAACCAGACCCGCCGCTGGACTGGGGTTTTCGCCTGGCTTGCCGCCCGGGTGCAGAAGGCCTTGGTGTAACGGCCCACATAGCGGTAGTGGGGGCCCTTGGCGTAGGCCAGGGCATCGTGAAGGAATGTCAGTACGGGCATGGTTTCTCCAGGGTTCAGGGTATCGGGTACAGGGCCCAATGCAGGGTACAAGGGTACAAGGGTACAAGGGTACAGGGTTCAGGGTACAGAAAAAAGATTTGCGAATCCTGAAAATATCGGGACAGGAATTCCGCATGGCCTCTCCAGACCCAACTCGCTTCAAAAAAGATGGGCTGTGGTGAAGGTGAGTTTTTCACCCTCACCACAGCCCAATAGGAGAGAGGTAGATGACAGAGAGAGTTCTTATTTACAGCAGCCCCTGCTCTTTCGCCTGGGCCGTGAGTGATTCCCGGAAATCGGGGTGGGCAATCGCGATGAGGGCTTTTGCCCGCTCGCGGAGGCTCTTTCCCCGCAGCTCCGCCGCACCGTACTCGGTGACGATGAAGTGAACGTCGTTTCGCGACGTGGTCACGGCCGAGCCCGCATCGAGTGCGCAGGCAATCCGCGACACCTTGCCTTTGGCCGCCGTGGAGGGCAGCGCGATGATGGACTTGCCGCCCTTGGAGCGGCTCGCTCCGCGGACGAAGTCGACCTGGCCGCCCACGCCGCTGAACTGGTTGCGCCCGATCATCTCGGCGTTGACCTGGCCCATGAAGTCGACCTGCAGGGCCGAGTTGATGGAGACCATGTTCTCGTGCTGGCCGATAATGTTGGGGTCGTTGGTGTAATCGACGGGATGCATCACCACGTCGGGGTTGCCGTCGACGAAGTCGTAGAGTTTGCGGGTCCCCATGAGGAAGGTGGCCACGAACTTGCCCGTATTGATCGTCTTCTTTTTGTTCGTGACGACGCCGGCCTCGGCCAGTGCCACCACGCCGTCGGAGAACATCTCCGTGTGGATGCCCAGGTCCTTCTTGCCCTTCAGGAAAAGAAGGACGGCGTCCGGGATGGCGCCGATGCCCATCTGCAGCGTCGAGCCGTCCTCAATGAGCTTCGCCACGTTTTCGCCGATGGCTTTTTCGAGATCTCCGATGACGGGCGGCTTGAGTTCGATGAGGGGCTCGTCCTTCTCGACGATGCAGTCGATCTCGTCGAGGTGGATCTTCACCCCAAGGGTGCGGGGCATGAATTTGTTCATCTGGGCGATGGTCACGCGGTCCGAGCGCGACGCGGCCAGCGTGTAGTCCACGGAGACGCCAAGGCTGCAGAAGCCTTCGGCATCGGGCGGCGTGACCTGCATCAGCGTCACGTCGACAGGCAGGATCCGCCAGCTGAACAGGCGCGGGATCTCGGAGAAGAAGCAGGGCGTATGCAGCGCGCGCCCCTCGGAGACGGCCTTCCGGGTCGACGCCCCGACAAACAGCGAGTTGTGCCGGAAGCTCCCTTCCATTCCGGACTGGGCGTACTTGGCGGGCCCCATGGCCACCATGTGGACGATCTCCACGCCCTTGAGCTCGGATGCGCGGGCCACGAGGGCCTCCACCAGCGAGGGCGGCTCGCCGCAGGCATGTCCCACGACGACGCGGTCTTTGTCCTTAACCTGCTTGACTGCCTCGGCGGCCGTCATGATCTTCTTTGCGTATTTCTGTTTCCAGTCGCTCATTGTATTGCCTCACCTTTCTTAAGACTTCCGGGACGATCCGGTCCTCGCCCACCTCCTCGCCGTCCACCGTGGCCGCCGCCACCGTGACGTAGGGTGGATTCCTGGGGTTGAACTTGAATGCACAGCCCGACATGCAGCCGCTCAAAAAGATCACGAAGTCGGCATCGGGGGTGTTGAAGACCACCCGGTGCCCCATGCCCTCGAGGGCCTGCTGAAGCTCCAGGGCGATGCGGCCCCGGTCGATCCGCGGGTTGCAGCCCCCGCAGAACTGAATGCCCACCGTTGCACCACTCATCGCCGGTCCCTTTTCAGAAACCTCAGGGCTTCGGCGACCAGCTCGTCGCTGACGCCCGTCTCGACACGAACATCTACGACCCAGGGACAAGCCTCGCGGATGCGGGCCACGATGACGTCGTTGACCGTCTGCTCGGCACCCATGCACGTGGCACAGGCCCCGAGGAGACGGAGCCGGACGATGCGGCCCTCGTCGATCCCCGTAAGCTCGATGTCGCCGTTGTGGGCATGAAGCAGGGGCCTCACCTGCGCATCGAGCACCGATTGAATGTCTTGTTCCAACAGCTGAGCCATGGATCTATTCATCCCGGTAAGTCGTTGTTTCATCGTTTGGTCGATCCAAATCCCCCTTCATCCCCCTTTGCAAAAGGGGGAAAGAGGGGGATTTTTCTCCGGGGCGCGGGAACCTTCTACGCGGGGATCCCGGCGATCTTCTTCGCGAGCGCCTTCTTCTGCTCGAGGTTGCCCTGGCGGGCGATCATGATCCGCTGCGCCTGGGGGGAGCCTGCGCCGTGCATGGACTCCGTGCGGTAGCCCACGGCCGCCGTCCCGAGGGTGATGTTCTCGATGAGCCGCAGGATGCGCATGCGGTACTCCGTGGGGACCGCCGCGACGCCGCGCAGGTACTTCTCGATGTACTTGCCGGCCACGGGGTGCTTCAGATCCTTCTCGGAGGGCATGGTCACCATGAGACCGCCCGCGATGTCCTCGGCGAGCCGCGCGATCTCGTAGGGGAACCGGGTCACGTTCTGCTTGCAGACGTTGGCGAGCAGCAGGTCGATGAGGTAATTGCCCGAGGCCGTCTTGTGGCCTTCGGCCGAGCAGGCGATGCCGCAGGAATAAAGGGTCTCGTTGAGGTGCATCATCTCGATGAGCTTGTCCTTCACGTGGGAGGCCTTGTTGGCGCCGTTGTAGTCGGCCGCCAGCGCCGCCGCGCCGATCAGCACGTCACCCACGCCGACCTTGCAACCGCCGTAGCTCTGGCGGTGATAGCCGGCGAAGCGCTCCACGAGGGCGCCGGTGAACTCGTACTCGCCGGCCATGAAGACGTTCTCCCAGGGCACGAACAGATCGTCGAAGATCATCATGGCCTCGTGGCCGCCGAACTCCTTGTTGCCCATGTCGAACTGGCCGCCTTCGAGCTTGCGGGTGTCGCAGGACTGGCGCCCGTAGATGTAGAAGATACCCTTGGCGTCGGCCGGCGCCACGAAGGATAGTGCGAAGTCAGCGTCCTCTTTTGACATGGTGAGGGTGGGCATCACGAGGATCCACTGGGAGTTGAGCGCGCCCGTCTGGTGGGCCTTGCAGCCGCGCACGACGATGCCGTCCTTGCGCTTCTCGACAATGCGGCAGAACAGGTCCGCATCGGCCTGCTTACCGGGGTTGAGGCCGCGGTCGCCCTTGACGTCCGTCATGGCGCCGTCAACGGTCCAGTCCTCCTCCTGCATCTTGAGCACAAAGTTCCGGAAGCGCTTGTGGTACTCGGTGCCGAGCTTCTTGTCCATCTCGAAGGTCGTGCTGTCCACGGCGTTGATGGCGTCCATGCCCACGCAGCGCTGGAAGCAGGCGGCCGTCTTCTGGCCCATGAGGCGCTGCATCTTCACCTTCTTCACCAGGTCCTCGGGGCTCTGGTGCAGGTGGCAGAAGCGGTTGATCTTGTTGCCCGTCAGGGAGGACGTGGCCGTCATCAGCTCCGCATACTGCGGGTCCTGCGCCAGCGTGTAGGACATCTTGACGGAATTCATCGAGGGACGGATGATGGGGTGGTCGACGACGTTCTTGACCTCTTCGCCCATCAGGTAAACCTTGAAGTTCATCTTTCGCAGACTCTCTTCGTACTGTTCGGGTGTTTTCAACGGCATAACTCAAAACCTCCTAAATTTTTCCGGGATCCTCTTCACCGACTCGCTGCCCGCCGATCTTGGAAAGCCTTGCCTCAGAGCGGTCCGGCGTCAGGAGGTCCTGGTCGTGACGGCCATACCGGCGGAGGATCGTGAGAGGCGCACTCCGGGCGTGAGGTGCGGAATCGGCTCCCGGTTCGGTTCCCGGCCGGCCGCCTGTTTGGTGTCAGGCGGCCGGCTGGGTCAGTTTTCATTCAGAGAACAGGTTGCGATGGGACGGCAGACCGTACTTACTCTTCGCTGATCCGGCTGTTGAAGACAGGATCCTTGGCCTTGTCGTAGGTCTGCCACTTGCGGAAGAAATCCTTGCCGTAGATCAGGGCGCAGAGCACGATGCCGACGGCAAAGGCGTAGCCCGCGCCTCGGGAGATCAACACGGCGCCGACGATGCCGGCAACGCCCAGGTCGTTGAAGGTGCGTGCCTTGAGGATGCCCACGCGGACGGCCACGTAGCCCTGGACGAGCATGGTGAGCGAAAGCGCGATGGGCAGGATGGGCTTGACCAGCGTGACGATGGGCGAGAAGAAGTAGCCCGTAAAGGTCCCCCAGCGGAAGGAGCCCACGCCGCCGAAGAGGCTGTCCATGGCGTCCTGGCCGTGCTTGTAGCGCTCGCACTCGACGACCTGCATGGCCGCCCACATGGGGCCGCACATGGAGGCATCGGGGGCGATGAGGGACATGGTGATGTTTCTCAGACCCACGATGATGTTGTTGCGGTTGGCGTCGAAGTGGATGTTCTCGTCGCCGTGGCGGAACTCGCGGGCCTCGTCGATGAGCGCGTCGGCCTGGATCAGTTCGCCGAAGAGCACGATGTAGGTGGCGGCCACCAGCGGCGCCGCATCGAGGTACATGGACATAGGCGGGAAGCCGACCCGGTCGGAGAAGGGCGTCCACTGGGTAAACAGGGCCGTGAACTGCGGAACGGTGAAGCCCCACTTGATGTCCGGCCAGGGAAGCTCGCCGAATAGAGGCGCAATCACGATCGCCAGGAGCAGGGCGGGCATCAAGCCCAGGTCGGAGAGGTACTTGAAGCTGACATGCTTGGAGCGAAGCGTTTTGAAGTGGTTCGAAAACAGGATGTAGAAGGCAAAGCCGATGGCGATGGTGATCGTCCAGGGGAAGGTGTCGAAACGACCGCCCTTCTCGAAGACAAGCCTCACGGCCGCAACACCGGCGCCCAGAAGAATACCGGCCTTGAGGGCATCGGGCACGATGCCGACGAAGCGGTTCGCCAGGCCCGTTGCGCCCAAGAGCAGCGAGAAGAGGCCCAGCTCGAATTCGAAGGCGATCAGGGCGTGCAAGCGGGGCACTCCCTCCGGGAACGTTTTCAGCCATAACAGCAACAGCGGGATGGCCGGCGTGATCCACCCGGGGACGACGGGGTCGCCAAGGTGGGCATGCCAGAGATAAAGAAAGCCGTTCAGGATAACGATGGTAATAGCGATTTCAAAGGGCATGCCGAGATATTCAGTGAGGATGGGGATGATCCCAAGGCATACGGCGCACATAATAAGGCCCTGGGTATAATCGGCGACCTCGAACCGGTAATGAATAAAAGGAAGCCGGATCTCAAAAGGCCCGAATGGAATATAGGGCTGCTTCTTTCCGTATTCCCGCTTGATGGCGGGACCTAACCAGCTCATGCGTTAACTCTCCTTTCTGATGGATTGCGAACCAAACCCCATGCCCTCCCTCTCAACGGTCCGGTTCCGTCAGCCCCTGCAGAGGCGGTCCGAAATGAGCACCAACGGGTTTGTACTGGTCGGCTCCTATTACACGGGCCGTGCCGGAAAGAAAAAAGGGGCTTTGCAATACTGCACAAAGCCCCTTTAACACTCAGAAAAAAAATGATGGTGCTGCAATGCAGCAAAAATTCGGCCCCCTCCGTCACGTTGCAATGCTGCACAGTAAGGGGCCGCGAATACCATTCAAATACATTGAATAATTAAGTAATTTCACAAATGCAACAAGTGCATGACTGCAACTACTGTTCCTCTATGTGGTATTTCGTTGCTTTTCTGAAGATCGTGGTGCGGTCGACACCCAGCGCTTCGGCCACTTTTTTCCAGGAGCGAAACTCACGGTAGGCCTCCTCGATGAGATAGCGCTCCGTCTCCTCGACTGCATCCTTCAAGCGCGCCCCCTTCGCCGGCAAGCGTCGCTTCGTGTGGATCGCGTCGGGCAGGCTCTCCATGCCGATCCCGCTTCCCGGCGACATGACGATCATCCGCTCGATGACGTTTTTCAGCTCCCGGACGTTGCCGGGCCAGGAGTAGTTGACGAGCTTGTCCAGGACCTCCGGCGAGAGCGTCTTCTTATAACCGAAATGCTGGTTGAACTCGTCGAGGAAGTGCCGGACAAGAAGGGGGATATCGTCTTTGCGGTCGCGCAGCGGATGCACGTGAAGGGGCACCACCATGAGCCTGTAATAGAGGTCCTCGCGGAAGGTTCCCTCGCGGAGCATCTTCGCGAGGTCGCGGTTCGTGGCGGCGATGATCCGGACGTTGACGGGAATGGCCGTCGTGGCGCCCACGCGGGTGATTTCCCTTTCCTGGATCGACCGCAGGAGTTTCACCTGCAGGGTGAGCGGCAACTCGGCTACCTCGTCGAGAAAGAGCGTGCCGTTGTGCGCGAGCTCGAAGAGGCCGGGCTTCCCCTCCTTCTTGGCCCCCGTGAAGGCGCCCCCTTCGTAGCCGAAGAGTTCGCTCTCGAGAAGCTGCTCCGGGATGGCGGCGCAGTTGATGCTGATGAAGGGGCTCGCGTCGCCCAGGCCCTGCCGGTGGATGAGTTTGGCCACGAGTTCCTTCCCCGTGCCCGACTCGCCCGTGATCAGCAGCGTCGAGTCCACCTCGGCCATTTTGCCCGCAAGCTCGACGATCTGCATCATCGGCTTGCTGCGGAACACGAGGGAGGAGTCCCGGACCTGCAGGGACCGCAGGTGCGTCAGCTCCGTCTTGTACTTCAGGGTCTGCTCCTTCTCCTCTTTGAGCTGCTCCTGGAGGCTCACCAGCTCCGTGATGTCACGGACGTTGGTGACGACCCGGAACAGCTTGCCGTCCTCGTCGAAGATGGGGTTGCCGGTGACGAGGATCTGCTTCTTACCCTTGACGGTCTGATTGATGGTGATGCTCCTGAGTTCCTTCATGACCAGGACCGTCACGGACTGGTCGAAGTAGCCCTCCTCGACGAGTTCGTGCATCGTGCGGCCGATGACCTCCCTGGCCCGGATCCCCGTGATCCGCTCGTAGGCCTCGTTGATGTCCAGCACGCGGCCCTCGCCGTCGGTGATCCAGATGCCGTCATAGGAGGAATGGATGACGGACTCGAGCTCGCGGTTGAGACCCTTGACCACGCCCAGTTCGTGGGAGATCTCTTCGACGCGGGAGAAATCCTGGAAAACGCTCACGGCGCCCACGACCTGGCCGTCGCGGACGACGGGCGCGTAGTTGACCATGAGGGGCGCGCTGCGTCCCTGGAATTTCTGACCCGTCAGGGGCTTGCCCGACTTCATGATATCCATCAGCCGCGTGTTGGGGATGACGTCCAGGATGTGGCGGCCGATGGAATCGATCGCACGAATGCCGAGCAGGTCCTCCGCCAGCCGGTTGGCCATCACGATGCCCCCGTCCTCGTCGATGGCGACGATGCCGCTCTCGGCGGAGTTCATGACCGACGAGACCTGCTCGCGGAATTCCTTGATGCAGGCCTGAAGTGCCTCCGCATAGGCATCCTGCGAAACGACCCCGGCGAGTTCGCCGTCCTCGTCCAGAACGAGGGCGGGGATGACCGAACCGGGGATCCCCGCAACTTCGTCGTCGGTCGACAGGCGGGAAACGCGGTCCTCCTGCGAGCCGTCAAGCGCCGCGCCGATGAGGGCCCCGTTGCCGAGCGCCGACAGCAGCCCCCTGCGGGTGACTGCACCGACATGTCCGTTTTGCCGATCGGCGACGGGGGCGATGTCCACGTTCCTTGCGAGCATGACCGTGAGGGCCGTGCCGATCGTGTCGTTCGGGGACAGGAGCGGGACGGAGATGACGATATTCGATACTTTCATGAAAAACCTCGCATTGCTGCCGGGCAATAAAAAAACGCCTCCCCCCGGAAGCGCCTCTCCCCCCCCTCATAAGTACGGCCGAAGCCACCGGAAACCGGACCGGTCGGTTCGCGATATGCGAACCCGCCCCGGATGCATCCGGAACCCGGCATTCTCTCTGCCGGAATGCAATACCCGAGAACTCGAACGCTGTCAAGCGGTTACAAAATTGCAACCACGCTTACTTTCCGTCTTTCCCGGCTCTGCCCTTCTCAAAGGCCCGGGCGAAGGGGTTGTTGAAGGGGGCGGGCTCGGGCTTCTTCTGGTCCTGCCGTTGTTTGTCGTGCCGAGACTTATCCGGCCTGCGAGGATCCCGGGGGCCCTTTGCCGCCGGCGGTCCGGCCGCCGTTTCCTTCCGTTCGCCCGTTGCGCCTTTTTTCATGGACAGCGAGATCCGCTTCCGATCGAGGTCCACTTCGAGGACGGTCACCTCGACTCGCTGGGCGACCTTCACGACCTGGTTGGGGTCGGAGACGTAGCGGTCGGCAAGCTGGCTGATGTGGACGAGGCCGTCCTGATGGACGCCGATGTCCACGAAGGCCCCGAAGGCCGTCACGTTGGTCACCACGCCGGGCAGCTTCATCCCGGGCCTGAGATCGTCGAGCTTCTCGATGCCGTCGGTGAAGGTGACGGACTCGAACTGCTCGCGGGGGTCGCGGCCGGGCTTGGCCAGCTCGTCCATGATGTCTTTCAGCGTGGGGATGCCCACCTTCTCCGTCACGTATTTCGCGATGTCGATGACCTTTCGCTTCGACTCGTCCTTCATGAGCTCGACGACGGAACAGGAGAGGTCTTTGGCCATGGCCTCGACGACGCGGTAGCTCTCGGGGTGGACAGCGCTTGCATCGAGCGGGTTTGCCCCGTCGCGGATGCGCAGAAAGCCCGCCGCCTGTTCGAAGGCCTTCGGGCCCAGGCGCGGGACCTTCCGGAGATTTTCTCTCGCGGCAAAGGGGCCGTGCTCGTTGCGGAAGGCCACGATGTTTGAGGCAAGCTGGGGACCCAGGCCGGAGACATACGTCAATAGCTGGGAGCTTGCCGTGTTGACCTCGACACCCACGGCATTGACGCAGCTCGACACGACGTCGTCGAGGCTTCGCTTGAGGGCCCCCTGGTCGACGTCGTGCTGGTACTGCCCCACGCCGATCGCCTTGGGATCGATCTTGACGAGCTCCGCCAGCGGGTCCACGAGCCTGCGGCCGATGGAAACGGAGCCGCGCACCGTCACGTCATGATCCGGAAACTCGTCGCGGGCGACCTGCGAGGCGGAGTAGACCGAGGCACCGCTCTCGTTGACCATGATGACCTGGATGTCCCGAAGGCCGAGCGCCCGGACGAAGGCCTCCGTCTCGCGGCCCGCCGTGCCGTTGCCCACGGCGACGGCCTCGATGTGGAAGCGCTCCGCCAGGAGGCGAAGCGTCTCGGCGGCCTTGACCTTTCCCTCCTCGGAGAAGTGGGGGAAGATCGTGTCGTTGTGAAGTAGCTTGCCCTGCCGGTCGAGGCACACCACCTTGCAGCCTGTGCGGAAGCCGGGGTCGATGGCCATAACGTTCTTTTGCCCCAGCGGGGGCGCCAGCAGCAGCTGCCGCAGGTTGTCGGTAAAGACCCGGATGGCCGCCTCGTCGGCGCGTTTCTTCGTCTCGAGACGGGTCTCCGTTTCCATGGACCAGCACAACAGGCGCCTGTAGCTGTCATGGACGGCATCCCGCACTTGCTCCGAAGCGGGGCCGTTGCCCTGGATAAACTGCGCTTCGAGGAGCCTGAGGGCCTCTTCTTCCGGCGGCGCGATGAGCAGGGTGAGGACCTTCTCGTTTTCGCCGCGCCGCATGGCGAGCACCCGGTGCGAGGGCGCCGTGGCAACGGGCTCCTCCCATTCGAAGTAGTCGCGGAACTTCGCCCCCTCGGCTTCCTTGTCGGCGATGACCTTCGATTTGAACACGCCCTTTGCGGCAAAGAGATCCCGCATCTTCGCCCGGGCTTCCTGGTTCTCGTTGACCCGCTCGGCAATGATGTCCCGGGCACCGGCCAGGGCGTCCTCGACGGTCTCGACGCCTTTTTCGGCATCGACGAAACCGGCGGCCGCGGCGGCGGGGTCCGTGCTGTCATCCTGCGCAAAGATGAGGACGGCCAGGGGCTCGAGCCCTTTTTCTTTTGCGATGGTGGCCCGCGTGCGGCGCTTGGGCCGGAAAGGCAGATAGATGTCCTCGAGGACCGCCATCGTCTCGGCGGCGTGAACCTTCGCCTCCAGTTCTTCCGTCAGGAGCTGGCGCTCGCCCAGGGATTTAAGGATGGCCTCCCGGCGCTTGTCGAGCTCGGCGAGCTGCTCCAGGCGGTCGCGGATCGAGGTGATGGCCACCTCGTCAAGGGTGCCTGTGGCCTCCTTGCGGTAGCGGGCGATGAAGGGCACCGTGCCCCCCTCGTCGAGAAGGCCGGCAACGGCTTTCACCTGGCCGGGTGTCAGGCTCAGTTCAACTGCGATCTTTGCGACATGGGAATCCTGCATGGTACCCTCGAGAGTAAAGATAATGGCTCCAACAAAGGAATGCTCCGGCCGAAAACCGGAGCATTATTTTTGACAAATTGGCGGAAGTGCATGGGAATCGAACCCACCTGGGAGGGTATCAGCCCCCCACACTGGATTTGAAGTGTATCAAGTGGGATGCGCGGGGATAGTACGGGAAAATGAAAGATATGTCAAATTTAATCACTTATCTCATATTGTCCCTTCTCGGTCACTGGCGGGAAGCTGAGAGAAATAGGGGGTCACTTTCGGTAAAGTGTTGACCAAGTGTTGACCAAGTTTGGGGGCGGGCAAGGATCATCCTGTCCGCCCTTTTTCATGCCCACCTCCTCCAACAGAACCAAGGGAGTACGAGTCGCCATGGCCCCCTGCACGTAGCAGCCGTTCCATAAAAATTAACGGCCTGATAGACAACGCAGGAAGTGCTATGGAGAAATATCGCTGTCAGACACTATATGGACACCTAATTCGACCCTTCCTTGAACCCTCCATCATCTCTTTTTCAAGAATGCTGCAACAATTTTCACTTCACGATAGTCGTAGTAAGAAACGGACATATTGGATAATACGTTACTTGTACTGTTACAAGTAATATCATGCTGGAAGTATCTGATACTTTTGTCGTATTAAGCTCCTGCCGGTTCGCTAAATGCTGCAGCAATTTTCACCTAAAATTTACAGGGCTATGCCCGGACTCCTTTTGCCCGGAATTGTGGAAATTTTACACCACCCTCTGGGGGGGTGATAGTCTGTGTGGATCCCCACCAACCATACAAAGCCTCTCCGTTGATCCGGTTGTCTTTCAAGTCTCAGGGGGGAGTAAAGGATGACTTTAGGCTGATTTGAAGGCAAAGTACTAATATTTCTGGGACACTTGGCCTTATTTATGCAGCAGATAGCTTAAATATTTATTAAAAGGGGCGTATGATGAATCGACAAGCAAGAATCGCAGGGAGATTATTGATCATATTCATAACTTCAATTACTTTATTAATTGTTTTTAGTTCGCTTGCTTTTTCCCAGACATCGTTTCGCTCTATTACAGGGATCGTATTAAAAGACGGGAGAGTTATTGAGGGAACGGTAACTCAAATAAATGCTGAGAAAGTAACGATACTAACTAAAGATGGTCAATCTGTAACATGTAAATATGATGACGTAGAGAGATTTCTTAAAGACAGAGAAGCAGTAGAAACGAAGCAGGTACGTGGGGAAAGAAAATCAAGCTTAGAATTTGGACTAATGTATTACTATTATGATTATAGCGAGTCGATTAATAGTAACGAAAGTGGTTGGCTGCCGGGGATATATCTGAGTTATGACTATAAAGAACCTTCTAATATTTATATTAAGCTCTATGGCAATTATGCAGATGGAAATCTTACCTATGATGGAGCGACATTTTCGGGAACACCGATGTCTTTTGATCATTCCATGTCGTTCTTCAAATTTGAAGGAGATATTGGGTATACAAATGCAATAAACGAAAAGTTACTACTAATACCATACACTGGATACGGATATCGATATTGGCGGCGGGGTGAGACTGAAAATATTTCCGGTGCACTGTTTATAAAAGAGCAGTATACATGGAGTTATATTCCAGTTGGCGTTAGGGTTGACTACAAAATGGATGATAAATGGACTATTGGAGCAAACGCAGCTGTTCATTTTATGTTTGGGGGTAAAATGACAGCCTATTTTTCCGAAGTAAATTCTGCACTGCCCGATGTTGATTTTGATTTGGGAGACAAACCCGCATACTACTTCGAGATTCCAGTAAGTTATAAATATGATCAAAATTGGTCCTTTGTGGGCACGTTTTGGTATGAATACAGTGAGATTGGAAAAAGTGACACTGTTTATGGTTTATATGAACCTGATAGCAAAACAAATCAGTACGGCTTTAGTTTGGGAGTTGCCTATTCTTTCTGAATTCTATTAGCACGGCAGCATATATGGTTGGTCCCGTCGGTTCTCATCTAACTAACCAGCCTAGACTTCACGGGGGGCCTTGAGCGAATAATGAAACCCTGCTTTCGGTTGAAAGCGGGGTTTTTGCATATTGATTATATAATCTCAACAACAGGGGGGGTATCATGAAAGGCAAAGTGGTTTACTGGTGGTTAAAGATGTTCGCAATCTGTTTATTTTTAGTTATGTTTTCCAGTTGCGCGTCTATTATCAAAGGCGGCACTCAAGTAATGAATGTAAAAACTGATCCTCCTCAAGCTAATTGCGTAATATCAAATATGCGTAATGGTAGTGAAGTAGCGCATATAACATCTCCATCCGCAACTGTTCTACAAAGGGGGACTGGATACTTTGAAAAAGGACAGTATAAAGTTAGTTGCCTGAAAGACGGATACGAAAAGAAAGAAGTTGCATTAGAGGGAAGTGCAGGTGGTTGGTATATTGCTGGGAATTTACTTTTTGGCGGTCTTATTGGATGGTTTATTGTTGATCCAATAACGGGTGCAATGTGGAATTTGGAACCTGAAACTGTGGATCTAACGCTAAGTAAAAAAGGTGAGGCTCCTCAAACGGTAGGAGCAGTCATTGAGAATATGAATGTTCCGCAAAAGCCCTTGCAGACTATTAATGCATCGGAGGCACCCTCAACGCCCGCATCAACACCAGAGCCAAGAGCAATATTTATAAAATAGATTTACAAATGAAATGCGGGGTCAGAAATGGCCCTGCTTTTTTATTAAAAGACTGGAGACGCTCCCGGTAGTCAGGAGGATCGATCATTGACATCCGGTTCCTCATCCAGTACAAAGTTCACGTTGTCCTGTCGGTCCCTATCTAACTAACCAGCTTAGACATCACAGGGGGCCTTAAGCGAATGATGAAACCCTGCTTTCGGGAGAAGGCGGGGTTTTTTCGGTGTCCAGATCGAGAGCCTATGAACTTCATCACCAGTTTCTTTAGCCGAAGCTATCGCAAGCTTGGACCAACCGGAAAGGTAATGTTCTGGCTTGGTGTTATGGGGGTTGTGATACCAATTGCTTTTGAACTGCACTCATGGCAGCAAGCGAGAGATTTAGATAGGTACATCAAGACAATAATTGACACCAAATCAAAATCTCAGTTGCCTGAATTGCAAAAGCTATTTCCCGGCGGATTCGAAATGTTTGCAGTCCTGAGAGGTGGTAGTGCTACAGCAGGGCACACAATCATCAGGGGCTCGACCTCATACAGTATTGATATTACATGGGGCAACGCCACGATAACCGAACTAACTCCCAGCAGCATGACTCTGCGATTGCAAGATCTTAAAATCAAACGAACGGAAACGACTCCCAGCGGCACCCAGTCAGCAGGCACAATTCAGATCAATGGCGCGGCTATCTGGCGGATAGACAGAGGCACGAAACTTGTCTATATCAACAACGCCATGTCCTTTTGGGGTTACGTTTTAGGAGGATTCGTGATTTCTGATACAGACGACGTGCTTGTCGTTGCTATAGGATTACAGAAAATCGAATAGATCAGGATATCGTTTCTTTTTGCCCGCTTTTCTTCAATTCTGTAAAACAATCTTACATTTTCAATAATAATCCCAAGTCGCTATAATTGCGACGTTTACCTCATTATCTCTTTCCAAGATCTCATCTTACTGTCAACTTTCCTTACAAAATATAAATTTACCGAAAGCACACTCCAATTTAATTGATAACGATTACAGAGTGTTACAAAATTGGTACGTAATATGCGTCAAAAATTGCGGGTTTGTGTAGATTAACCTCATCCCTTGTTAACCATCATTCATCTACCAACCCTATCATGCTGGGGGAAAATCATGAGAGATCAGGAAGAAGTTGAAGAAGTAGAATCGATAAAAAACATTGAATCATCTAGGGGAGGGATATGAAAAATATTGCATTTATGTTGTTGGTCATAATTTGTTTTTTCCCAGCTACAGCTAAATCAGATTTAGCCAACTTGGCTCCAATTTATGGCATTGCTTCAACAAACAGCAGCTATAATGGCGGCCCAAACGAAGTCTACTCTCCTCCTTATACTCCGGATCGTGCTATAGACGGTAATTTAGACACGCAGTGGAATGCGGGTTCATGGCCAAACGCGAATTCTCCTTTTTGGGTTATTGTTAATTTACAAAATATGTTTGAAGTCGATAAAATAGTTTTGTATTCTAAAGACACATATTATTCTGATTATTATTATGAATCTTACAATCTATTCTCCAGCCTAGATGGTGCGAACTGGAATCTTTTACAGTCGGGCAATCTCGTAGATAACGCTGTACTGTTTCGAAGTGAAATACCCTTATCAGCCATTTTACAGTATGTAAAAGTTGAAATTCCCGCCGGAACTCACTGGGCGCACCTGAATGAAATACAGATTTATGGAAATACATCTCCGGTCCCCATCCCCGGGGCGGTCTGGCTCCTTGGCTCAGGTCTGGTTGGACTTTTGGCGATCAGGAAGAAGCTGAAGAAGTAGAAGCCGCATTCACATTTCAAAAATTATGGCAGGGTCAGAAATGGCCCTGCTTTTGTTATGTGTCCTTGACATCGGTTTTCCAATTCAGTACAAAATACACGTTGTCCTGTCGGTCCCTACCCAACGAACCAGCTTAGACATAACGGGGTCTTTGAGTGAGTTATGAAACCCTGCTTTCGGTTGAAGGCGGGGTTTTTTTACAGGATGAACTCCCCACAATTACCTGAAAGGAGGGTGAATCTCATGAAGCGTATCGCAGTCATTGTCGGTGTCATTATTGCAATTATCTTTTCACTCAATGCATTTGCGCAGGACCGGATGCCCGCCATCCCCTTCGACAAGATGAATGATCTCCAGAAGAAGTATGCGGAAGAGATCATCAAAGGTCCCCGCGGCGCACTCTATGGCCCCTTCATTCCCCTCATCCGCAGCCCTGAACTCATGGACCGATCCCAGCGAATTGGCGAATACCTGCGCTACAAAAGTGCAATCGGAAGCAAGCTGACTGAGTTCGTCATTATGATCACTGCACGCCAATGGACCCAGCAGGTGATCTGGGCGATCCACGAGCCCATCGTACTGAAGGCAGGTGTCAAGCCTGAGGTCATCAAGGCAATCGCCGATGGACGTCGTCCCGACGGCATGAGTGAAGACGAAGACATTCTGTACAACTTCTGCATGGAGTTGCACACCAACAAGGCCATCTCCGATGTGACCTATGACAGGGCATTGAAGCGTTTCGGCGAGCAGGGCGTGATCGACACCCTTGGCATCAACGGCTACTACACCCTGATCGCGATGGTCATGAACGGCACGCGGACCGCCGTGCCGGACAACAAACCGGCACCTCTCAAGCTGTTCCCGTTTTGAGAATGCCTTGACGGATGGCACAAGCTAGCAAACCTCTGAACTAAAACAAAAGGGGGTTAGCCGTTATTGGGCTAACCCCTGCTTTATTTTACTCGCGCGGTCCTCTAGGACTCGAACCTGTCTCTGTGGACACCTAATTCGGCCCCTCCCAGAACCCTCCAATCATCTCTTTTCAAGAATGCTGCAAATCATTCTGAGCTAAAATTTGCGGGGGTATGCCCGTGCTCCTATTGTTCAAAGTCGAGGAATTTTGACCCCACCCTCTCCGGGGGGTGCAGCTACCATCATATTGCAATCTCAGTTCTTCTTTGGAAAGACCTGCTGAACTTCATAATTAAATTGTCTGAATAAAGTAGCACCCGGTTCGCCTTCTGCTCGATTCATGAAGATTTCAGCTAGAGCATTGTAATACCATTCTTGGGAGTCCTTGGCCCGACGGAAGTGTTTCCAGACTGACTCCCCAAACCGCTCATAGTCTTCCTTAATGCTCCTAATATTGTCCAGCTTGTCCGCACATGAAAGAACAAGCACATCCATGGGTGCAGTTTTCAAATATTCGATGGTATGTCTTTTACGGTTCTCCCAAGTGTCTGATTTGTCAGGTTCAGATGCAGCATCAACAAGACTGGCTACCGTTTCTCCGAATGATTTGCGGATGTCTTCAAGCGTGACAGATGTGTCTTCCACCGTGTCATGAAGTAGTCCGGCAACGATGATCTCCTCCGCACAGTCATACTCGATGAGAATCTTGGCTACACTGATGAGATGGGCGATATAGGGTATCCTTGTTCCCTTTCGATAATGTTCCCGATGGGCACGAGCAGCATACTCAATGGCGTCGAATATCATAGCTGAATTAGCGTTCATCGGTACCCTCAACCCCAGAATATCCCCATTGGATCACGGTCCACTTCCTTTAACAGATCATCAAAATCAGCACTTGGCTTCATACTGTCATTGATATACCAATTCTCATTTCTGTCAGAGCAATAGAGGTTCCATTTCTTCGTTTGGTCATCGAACTGGAATTGCGCTACCGCACTCTTTGTCCATATGGAGGGGTCCTTGTAAAAACGCCTTTCCTCTACGAGAGTGACACTGTTTTCCCGGATTTCGTATGTGAGCTTAACCTCATGGCGAGAGTGTTCTGGAATCCTACCTGAGCAGTATTTGTCGAGTTTGGTTTCGACGAGTTTTCGGGTGAATTCTGGGAGGGGCATATTGGTTCCTTGCAGCTTCACACGTGAAATCGGAACAAATTACGCATCAATATAGCATTAACTGCTTGAATTGTAATAGTTATTTGTTTGATGGCCCATTTTTTTGTCAAGGACAAGACAATCACAAGTTCCGGTGAAGATTATGGCCCGACATTTCTTTCCGTATTTTTGCTGCAGCTTTACTGTGGTACCATTTGTGCGGTGATACCCCCCTCCTTGTTGCACTATTCTGCGGAACTTTCGGATCACCCTCCTCCGGTGAGGGCCTATATTCCGACTGGGTATGAGTAATGCATAAGCAGAGCGATATGGAGTTGTTATTGTCGCCGGAGTAAAATTAACACGAATACGGTAAGGAATCCAAAAACAGGGGATAAAGTGGAGATCAAGCCTGAGAGATTGCCCTATTTCAAAGTTGGTAAGGAACTGCTGGAAAAGATAAATGGATCATCATCCGCGTGAATAGGAAGGTGTTATGGACGAGGTCACGACACACAAAAAATCTCCCGTTGATAATATTAAAAAAACCGTGATGCCCCCCAAGGATAAAAACAGGCCAACTTACAAAGAAACCAAAATTGTTTATGTCATTGCAGCAACTCTGCTTCCTCTACTCTTGCTTTCGACTATTTACTTTGTTGTCACCTTACATCAATTATCGGTTCGGTTATCTGAAGTAAGCGATTACGTGGGTACAATAGAAATCAAGACGGCCAGTCTAGAGAATAGACAAAAAGAATTCCATGGACAATTGTCTCATCTAAACGGAAAGTTTACCGAATTCTCAAATTCACCCTTATTGAAAGAAGTTGAAACTCTGACGCCAAGGGTAAACCTCTTGGAAAAGCAGCTAGAATCAATTCATGTCAGAAAGAAATTGACGTTGTCCGTTCAGCGCGAAAGGTGAAATTCTCGGTATCGGCTATTTATCCCGTTAATCAACAGGTCTTCACTTGCTGTAAGCCACAGACTCGTAGGTGAAAGACGTAGCCCGAAGACTGCTCAAGGCCATAACTAATTGCCCTCCACTTCACTCCTTGACATCGGTTTTCCAATCCATTACAGAATACAAGATGTCCCGTCAGTCCCTTTCTAACTAACCAGCCCTGACATAACGAGGGGACTTGAGCGAACTATGGAACCCTGCTTTCGGTTGAAGGCGGGGTTTTTTTATTGTTCATGTCTTGTCACACCTCCCTTAACAAATCGGAATAGCGGACCACTGCAATGTCAAAGATACCCAACCACAGCCCGTTTCTATACTGGGGAAAGGCAAATAAGGAAGGCGGTCTTTGGCATCCTGCCGTTTGTCACATGATAGATGTGGGCATTGTTGCTCAGGAACTCCTTGTACAGCCTTTACACCTTAGGAATCGAATTCTCTCCCTGTTCGGTCATGCGGAAGCCAGTGGACTGGCATTTTTCGCAGCTCTTCATGACATAGGAAAGATCAGTCCCGGCTTTCAGGGTAAACGGATGGATCTTTGTGGTCCTTTGAAGGAACTAGGTCTCGATTTTTCTAAGTATGCAGAGACTAGGCACGGGAAGGTAGTTGCGTCATGCCTTCCGCAAATTCTTGAGGAGGATTTCGCATGTCCGGAAGGAACTGCCTCTTGCTTCTCTCAAGTGCTGGCCGCTCATCATGGTGTATTTGTCGGCTACGGAGAGGCAATTGCTGGTGGCGTCAATTGGGATAACGCAAGGCGGGATGTTGTCCGCTATCTTGCCGATCTCTTCCAAATCAAATCATTGGAAACGGTTACTCTTCCATCAACGGCCGAAGCACTTGTATTTGCCGGTCTGCTGACGATGGCAGACTGGATTGGTTCGTCGGAAGCCGATTTCCCATACACTGCGTCGATCACGTCCGATATACAAGCATATATCGCGGACCGAACGAACCGGGCAAAGGCGATAATTCGTAAGTTAAGTATAGGCTCATTTGTCGGCAGAGAGAAATCATTCACTGACCTTTTTCCCTTCCCACCTAATCCCTGCCAAGAGGCTGTCCTGAAGGTTGCTGCCAAATTGAAGCATCCGATGCTGATTGTTATCGAAAGCCCAACCGGCACAGGCAAAACTGAAGCAGCACAAGCTGCCTTTTCAAGCATAGCCTTCCAAAATGGCTTGCGGGGCATGTATTACGCCTTGCCGACCCAAGCAACCAGCAATGCCATGTTTCCCAGAATGAAGACATTCTTGGATAAGGTAGGCATTACAGGTCAGGCAGAGCTTCATCTACTCCACTCAAATGCCGAACTAAACTCAGATTACGAAGACTTGAGATTGAGCAGCATTGAAGAGCCTGAAGGCAATGTCGTCGCCTCATCGTGGTTTACGGCCAGAAAGCGGGCAATTCTGGCCAGCTACGGATTAGGGACCATTGATCAGGCCCTCCTAGCTGTGCTCAGGATTCGTCATTTTTTCCTCCGCCTGTTTGGTCTGTCGGGGAAACTCCTTGTATTCGATGAGGTCCATGCCTATGACGCCTATATGACGGAGGAGATATTCCGGCTTATTGGTTGGCTTTCGTATTGCGAATCATCGATCTTCCTTTTATCCGCAACCCTGCCGCGGGCCCGACGTCAAAAGCTGGTGGAGGCATTTTCCACAATTGGCACAGCAGGAACTGAAGCCACTTATCCCTGCATCATTGGTGTGGATACAGCGGGAAATTCGGTCTGGGAAAAAATCGTGGGTCTGCCTGAATCTTACGTGGTCCTTTCCCCTGTCATCGTTTCGCTGCACGAAAAAGCTGAAAAAATCATCCGAATACTGCGGGAAAAGCTTGCCGAAGGTGGCTGTGCGGCTTGCATTCTCAATACAGTTTCGGAAGCGCAGGCAATATATAAAGCGGTGGAAATGGCCCTTTGCGATGCCGATATCTTTCTTTTTCATTCCCGTTTTACACTTGAACGTAGGCTTAGGATCGAGGAACAGATCATCTCTCGATACAGTAAGGGAGGTGGTCCGCGTAAAGGAATCGTAATAGCGACCCAAGTCCTTGAGCAAAGTTTGGATGTTGATTTCGATCTTATGGTGAGCGACCTCGCACCGATCGATCTCCTGCTGCAGAGACTAGGCCGACTGCATAGGCATTCCAACACGCGACCGGCAAAGTTGGAGGAACGGGTACTTTATGTCCTTATGCCCGACATCCTTACCGGTCCGCCAGATTTTGGGGGCAGCAAGTATGTTTATTTCCCGGATATTCTCTCTAGAACTGCGCTTCTCTTCGTGGTCCAGAACAGCTATCAGTCACTGAGGATAACTCTGCCGTATGGAGTAAGTGATCAAATTGAGGCAGTTTATGGGAACGAAGACCCCATCACGGAGGTACATCTGCAAGATACACTGAATAAATGGATCGAAACGAGGATAGGGACAGAATTGGCGAAGATGTTTGCCGCCCGTGAGGTTTCCCTAGTTGAAGCGCATCTCTGCCAAAACGACCCCCAGTATTTGGAAAGACTAACAAATGACAACGATGACGAGCAGATGATCAGTTCCCGGCTCGCACGGCAGAATGTCACTCTTGTAATTCTGAAGGATAGCGATTCCTTGTCCGTGATGGGGAAAGAAGCCCGAGTTCTTTTCGGCAAAAGTCTCACCACAGATAACATCTACCTTGTCCGGCATTATCGATCACAGGACCCCCCGAGTGAGTGGAGGGATGCCCCGCTTCTCAGGCACTGTCGGCCTCTTGTCATGCGAGATGGTAAAGCAAAGATGGGAGGGAGAGTAGTTTCGTATAATGACACTCTCGGGCTGCAAATTATCAAGGATAAGGAGGTGATCTGATGACAAACTTATCCTTCAATCTAGTTGATGAATCATGGATAACCTGCACCAGATTGGGTGGTGGCCTTGAACAGCTTGGGATTCGCGATCTGCTGATGAGGTCGCATGAACTCCAGTCAATTCAGCCCAGAAATCCATTGACTGAAGCCGCACTGCTGCGTGTCCTCCTAGCGGTGGTTCACCGGGCAGTAGATGGGCCGCGTGATAGCAGTGCTTGGAAGGGGTTGTACCAAGCGGGTAAGTTCGATGAGCGGATTCCTCAATACCTCGATAAATGGCTCCATCGGTTTGACCTATTTTCAAAAGATGCTCCCTTCTATCAGACGCCAAAATTGCTCGTAGTCGATGGAGCGGGAAATCCTTGCCCACAGCCCGTATCTTCATTGATGCTGGAGCTCGCTAGCGGAAATAATAAAACGCTCTTCGACCATACGACCGATGCAACCCCCATCAGGGTATCCCCTGCTCAAGGAGCAAACATTCTCATTACGGCCCAAATGTTCTCACTGGGCGGACTCAATCGAAAAACAACTAACCTATTTGGCTATCAGCAAAGTTATTTGCACAGTGTGATGGTAAACGGAATATTCATTCTTCTTTCTGGAAGAAATCTGTTCGAGACACTAATCTTGAATCTGCTCATTTACAGGGATGTTGAGCCCATACCCAACACTCCAGAGGACTGCCCTGTCTGGGAGCGGACAGACATAGGCGGAACGACCTCAACAACACCGAAAGGTTACCTCGATTACTTGACGTGCAAGTGCCGTCATCTGCTTCTCCTGCCAAAATGCGAAAGTGGGAAGACATTCGTGGAGCAAATGTATGTGGCGCAGGGTGAAGCCTTTCCAAATGTTGTCAATCCGGGTTCAATCAGTAAGAAAAACAAGGAAGGCAAATGGTATCACCCACAGCTCAAAATTGATCGACTCGTGTGGAGGGACAGCACAGCTCTCTTTGCGTTTGATGAAAGAGAAGATCGGCGGCCAAAAGCATTTCGCCAAGTCCAAACCATGAGAAGCCTCGTTTCCTTGCCTCAACGCTATATTTGCACAGCCTATGCCTTAGCAAATGAGAAGGCCAATCCCCTTCTGTGGCGCAGGGAGAGGCTCAATGTTCCTTTTTCACTTCTATCGGATAGTAATACTGTAGCTTATCTGGAGAAGGGGATGTCACTTGCTGACAGAGGGGCGCAGATTTTGAATGGAGCCGCGAGAATGTTCATGAAAGAATATCTACCGGAATACTCACAGGACGTTTCAGACAAAGTAGCTTCGCTGGGTGCTTCACAAACATATTGGGACCGCATGGAAGGTCAGTACCATCAATTTTTACATGACTTGGAGACTCCTGAAAATGCACTCAAGGTATGGGAATGCGCGATAAAGAGCACGGCGCGCGAATCCCTGAATGTATGTCTTGATGGCAGGTACAGGGGCTCTACCCGTTCATATCGGGCGTGGTCAATAGCGTCTGACTACTTGAATGCACAATTGGCCAATTTGCATGAATAAGGAGGGGGAAAAAGATGAAGGAACAGAAAGAGCATCCTTTTGTCTCAAGCCTGTATCTCTTACGGAATTCCAATGATCGGGCAGCACTCGCCCGATTGCGTCGTGGTCTCGGTAAAAGGATGGGAACGCCGGATATGTATCCCTACGTGGTCCCTTATCTCCCGGACTCCTCTTGGGGTCATGAACGATATTTTCTTGTGGCTTCACTCTTTGCAGTGCATCCGGCCGAGTCCCGGAGGGGTATCTCTTTTGGTAGCGTCTTCAGGAAGATATGGGAGGACAGCGGTAAAAGTGACAGCATCATGAAGAGGTTTGAAGCCCTTCTCTCAGCCGATTCCGAAGACATCGGTGGATACCTTAGGCATGCAATCTCATTGGCGAAAAGCCGGAATGTGGCGATCGATTATCATCAACTCTTCTACGATCTGGGCTATTGGGATCACCCGGATCGCTTTGTACAACGCGCTTGGGCAAAAGATTTTTGGGGGTATAAGATGCAAAAAACCATAGATAGCTAAACGAAAGGAGCTGAAACATGATCATAGAGCTGCATATCATCCAGAATTTTGCACCATCCAATTTGAACCGTGACGATTCCAATGCACCAAAGGACTGCGAATTCGGCGGATACCGTAGGGCCCGAATTTCAAGCCAGTGTATCAAACGATCAGTACGCAGACATCCCGCTTTTGCGGAGGCGGTAAAAAAAGGTGGCGGCGATGTCGGTGTACGGACCAAGCGCATCAAGAAGCGGATGGAGGAGATATTTACAGGAACGTATGGCAAAGCTCCTGATGAAGCCGAAAAGACGGCGATCGCAGTAATTGAGCTTCTTGGCCTGAAACTTAGTGATGCAGACAAGACAGAGTATCTCCTGTATCTCGGTGAGAACGAGGTGTCGGAAATTGCCAAGCTTGCGATAGCCGCTTGGGATGTCTTCCAGAAAGGCGATTCTGGAAAAGAGAAGGGGAAGAAAAAGAAGGATTCAACCCCGGATGAGTTGAAAAAAGTTCAGTCGGACCTCATTGCGGTTGTCTCAAAGAGCCGGAAAGAGGCTAGAAGCTATGCGGCGGACATAGCACTCTTTGGCCGAATGATTGCTGACAATAAGAATATGAGCGTCGATGCGGCCTGTCAGGTCGCGCATGCGATATCTACCCATAAGGTGGATATGGAGATGGACTACTTCACTGCCATTGACGACCTTCTGCCCGGGGAGGATACGGGCTCCGACATGATCGGTACTGTGGAGTTCAATAGCTCCTGCTTCTACCGCTATTCCCTCATCGATATCAAAAAGCTTGGGGCGAACCTTGGCTTCAATGAAGACCTTTTGAAAGCAGTTGTGCTCGGTTACCTCGAAGCAACGATAAAGGCAATCCCTACGGGGAAGCAAAACAGCATGGCAGCCCAGAACCCAGCTGGTTATGTGTGCGTGGTCGTCAAGAAGGACGGTTTCCCGTGGTCGCTGGCAAATGCGTTTCAGATGCCTGTCGCAGCCAGTCGGGAGGATTCCATTGAAGAGCGGTCGATATCTGCACTGTTGGATTACTATGACCGCCTAGTTAAAATCTACGGCGGTAGTTCAATCCTCTATGACGGTCATATCAACTTGTATGAACTGCAGAGTCAGTCCTTGGATCAGATGCTTCAAAACGTAGGCAATGTCCTTCCTTAGGGGGTGACGGCATGAAAGCTGTGCTTCTTATACCATTGGCGGGACCGATGCAGTCTTGGGGGACCCGGAGTCGCTTTCAAGAACGGGACACGGAGCGAGAGCCAAGCAAGAGTGGGGTTATCGGTCTGTTGTGCGCTGCCCTCGGCAGAGACAGAAATGAGCCGCTCGATGATCTTGTTGCCCTGAAAATGGGCGTCAGGGTTGATCAGGAAGGACTCCTTCAAAAGGATTTCCAGACTACACAGGATGTAATTGTAGCCAGCGGAAAGGGGTGGGAAAATCAGATTTCCAACCGCTACTTCCTCTCGGATGCTGCATTTCTTGTCGGGCTAGAAGGAGAAGGGGACATGCTCCGTCATCTTCACAAGGCACTGGCTAATCCCTTTTGGCCTTTGTTTTTAGGCAGGAAATCGCACGTACCATCGCCGCCAACTTATCTACACGACGGTTTAATGGATGGAGCTGATCTTCGGTCAGCACTGATGAATTATCCTTTGCTGGGCAGATCAAAAAAACAGGAAAAGATCCGGCTGGTTCTGGAATCCTCGTCGATTACACACGAGTCAAGGACGGACAGCCCCATCTCCTTTTCTTTTGGCCGACGGGAATTCCGAGAGCGTTTTGTGAATACCGAGTTCCTGCCAGCCGAAGCCTTTCCGCGGAAGGAGGACGACAATGTATCTTACAAAGCTCGTGCTTGACCCCATGGATAGGCTGACCATGCGGACAGTATCTGATGCTTATCGTCTGCATAAGTTTGTAATGGCTGGCTTCGCTAAGTATGACAAGCCCTCTCGTGTCTTGTACCGACTCGAACCAGAAGCGAGGGAAAGGGCCCTCCACTTGCTCGTCCAAAGCTGTCAGAAACCCAACTGGAATAATGCAGATGAATATCAAAAGTTCATATTGGAATTGAAAACAAAAGACTTCAATCCGCAATTTCGCGCAGGTGCCCAATACCGTTTCCGCTTCCGTGCAAATCCTGTCGTCACCCGGGATGGCAAACGGCATGGCCTGATCAGAGACGCGGCTCTGATCAACTGGCTCAGGAAAAAAGAGGTTCAAGCCGGGGCAACCTTTTCGTCAGTCCTTGTTATTGATGAGGGCTATATCACAGGTCAAAAGAGGAATGTTGCGCGAATCGATCTTGTCAAAATAAAAACGGTAAGGTTCGAGGGGCAGCTAAAGATTACTGACCCAACACTTTTCGGAAAGACATTTCTAGCTGGCATTGGCCCGGCGAAAGCCTTTGGATGCGGCATGCTTTCACTTGCGAGGGCTTGAACATGATTCCACCTCTGAAACCTATACCCATAAAAGATCGAATATCTATCCTGTTCGTTGAAAAAGGACATATTGATGTCCTTGATGGTGCTTTCATTCTGCTGGACAAGAGCGGAATCCGCACGCACATTCCCGTTGGAACAGTCGCATGTCTCATGTTAGAACCGGGAACGAGGGTTTCCCATTCGGCCGTAGTATTGGCAGCTCGAATCGGTTGTCTCCTTGTCTGGGTCGGTGAGGGGGGTGTTCGTTTATACGCTTCTGGACAGCCGGGTGGCGCGAGAGCGGATCGTCTCCTATACCAAGCGAAGCTTGCACTCGATGACACTGCTCGGCTCAAAGTTGTACGAAAAATGTACGCTCTTCGATTCAAAGAAGAAGCACCTGCAAATCGAAGTATAGAGCAATTGCGTGGTATTGAAGGAGCTCGTGTGAGAAAGCTTTATGAACTATTTGCCAGAAAATATGGCGTCGATTGGAAATGCAGAGATTATGACTATGAACAATGGGGTAGTGGAGATTTACCCAATCGTTGCCTGAGTTCAGCAACTGCCTGTCTCTATGGCATATGTGAAGCGGCCATCTTAGCAGCAGGATATGCACCGGCGGTTGGTTTTATCCACACGGGGAAACCACAATCTTTCGTCTATGACATTGCGGACATTTTCAAATTCGAGACCGTCGTGCCCGTCGCTTTCCGTATCTCTGCTAAGAGACCTCTGTATCCCGAACGTGAAGTACGCTTGGCTTGCCGAGATGTCTTCCGTCAAAACCGGGTGCTTAAACGGATCATACCAACTATAGAGCAGGTTCTCGCAGTTGGGGGCCTACAGTTGCCTAAACCACCGCCGGAATCAGTTGACCCGGCAATCCCCAACAAGGAGGGTATTGGCGATGCTGGTTATCGTGACTGAAAATGCGCCACCCCGCTTGCGGGGAAGGCTCACCCTGTGGCTATTGGAGGTCCGTGCAGGTGTGTATATCGGAAAAGTTTCTCGGAGGGTTCGGGAAATGCTTTGGGAAACGGTTTCAAAAGGAATCGAAGACGGAAATGCCGTCATTGTATGGAGCACCAATACAGAATCGAGCTTCGATTTCCTCACCCTCGGGGCCAACCGTCGTATACCCGTGGAAATGGATGGAATCAAGCTTGTATCTTTTCTGCCTGAAAATGATGCACAAGACGCCTCCCAGAATCGGTAGAACAGAGCGAACTGTGAAAACAGAATAAAGTCAAATCAATACGAGAAGTATGTTCCCCACGCACGTGGGGATGAACCGCTCGCAGTCAAGAACATCGCCTGGACGGACCCATGTTCCCCACGCACGTGGGGATGAACCGCAGGCCAGCAAGAAGGCCACCGTTGTCTAGATATGTTCCCCACGCACGTGGGGATGAACCGATAAGGGAGCGCGTGTTATTGCGGGATGAGTACATGTTCCCCACGCACGTGGGGATGAACCGGAACGATCTGGTGGATGCAGCAGATGATTATTGATGTTCCCCACGCACGTGGGGATGAACCGCGGGAAACGCAACTTCGGAAAGACATTGAGGCATGTTCCCCACGCACGTGGGGATGAACCGGGCCCGGACATTACACAAGGCGAAACGCACATATGTTCCCCACGCACGTGGGGATGAACCGGCCAGCCACGCATCCCGCTTGCCCCGCACGACATGTTCCCCACGCACGTGGGGATGAACCGTCCCTGTAGATCGCCACGCGCTGATGCCATGTATGTTCCCCACGCACGTGGGGATGAACCGATCATCGGGGGTGATACCTGGCGGGTGCATGAATGTTCCCCACGCACGTGGGGATGAACCGATTCATCTTCGCCTGGACTCGGAGACCCTTGCATGTTCCCCACGCACGTGGGGATGAACCGGGCTTCTACGCACCCCGCGTGAGGCAGCCGGGATGTTCCCCACGCACGTGGGGATGAACCGGTGGCGAAGTCTATGGCCGCATCCGCGAGGACATGTTCCCCACGCACGTGGGGATGAACCGCTCTGCCCGCTAGTGACCACCAGGCCCATCTTATGTTCCCCACGCACGTGGGGATGAACCGTGCATCGAGTACGCATCGGACGAATACATGGCATGTTCCCCACGCACGTGGGGATGAACCGCAGAACAGGGTGTAGACAATGAGCAGCGGGGCCATGTTCCCCACGCACGTGGGGATGAACCGTCCTTGGGGTACACTAGCAGCGGCACTATTAGATGTTCCCCACGCACGTGGGGATGAACCGCTGTTCGCCGCCATGCAGCCGAAGCACAGGGCATGTTCCCCACGCACGTGGGGATGAACCGTGACCGACCGCCTTGACCGCATAGAGCAGAACATGTTCCCCACGCACATGGGGATGAACCGTCCACCGGCACCCGTCGTATCTGGATCAGGCCATGTTCCCCACGCACGTGGGGATGAACCGGTGACGTACTCCGATGATGCAACGGCGACTTTATGTTCCCCACGCAAGTGGGGATGAACCGAACTTTGGCAGGATGATGCTGCATGGTTTTACGAAGCAATGATTAAAAAATTGGGATGGTGGTGAAGAAATTCTTGATTGCCAACGAGTACCGCGGGTAAGCATTCGGGCAATCTCCCCACCTCCTCTATTCCTATAATGTATTTTTGCTTCAGACCATTTGAGGATAAGATCTGCAAGGGCATGCCCCTCTCCTCAATCTAAATTTATGTAGAACTTTTAATCCACCCTCTCCGGGGGGTCATCTTACGAAGCCGGCATTAATGGCCCTGAGCAGCCCTACAATCGATTTTCCTGCCCCGGCTAATACTTCCCCCGGCTTGATCCCTGCCAGATCGTGCTTCCTGATCCAATTGTATAGGTTCGGCTGCATGGTCCCCTTTCTTAACATTGAATAGACCTGTGGCTTGACCTATAATCTATCCCGAATATCAACTTATCCAACATAATTGACATTCAAAATAAACGCTAATGTTATCGAATAGATAGGCACAGTTAGTTTTTTTGTTTACATTTGAATATCAATTATATAAACTATATTTGTTATTATTTGACTTTCAAGGAGTCCGATATGACAGTAGAACCCATCCGGAGAATAGAGGACATCGAGAAGATCAAAAAGCTCCTTAATGGGAACATTCGGGACAAGCTTCTATTCGTATTGGGGATCAATTCAGGTCTTCGTATCGGAGACCTTTTAAAACTCCGTGTGAAGGACTTTATCAACCTCCGGGTAGGGGACACCCATCAGATCAGGGAGCAGAAGACGGGAAAGGCAAATGTCCTGATGATCAATAAATCCGTCTTTAAAGTCTTCATTGAGTATAGAGAGAATTTCAACCCTGACCCTGAAGACTTTCTGTTCTTCAGTCGGAAAGGGAATGAACCCTTGAGGGTGGAGACGGTCAACCGTATGGTCAAATCATGGTGTGAGACAATCGGACTTTCCGGTAACTATGGCTGTCATTCCTTACGGAAGACTTTCGGGTACATTCAGCGGACGATTTTCGGGACATCTTCAGAACTGATCTGCAGAAGATATAACCATAGTTCCCCGTCTATCACGATGAGGTATTTGGGGATCACAAGTAAAGAGGTAGAGGGCGTTCTTTTAAGGGATATATAGACATCACATTCCAGATATAGCTCCATCCCTGCTAATCTCCATCCTTCCTGAAGCAATTAGATGTGGCAGTGGTACTTACCTCCACGAATGTTGCAACCAGTGGCATTAATTTAAGCCAGTCTGCATAATCAAATAATACTTGCACTTCTGGCCTCTTATGGCTATTTAATCGTCTAGTCGCATATATTTGGAATGGCAGCAGGTTATTCATTTAACCAACCAACCCGTTATAGGGAATGCCATGACAGTTAAACCCCACTTTTTGGAAAATAGTGGGGTTTTTTAGTTTGAGCAGCATGTCGGATAGCAGGGTCTCGTTTCCAAGGTAGATAAGCTACTTTAGAACAGATTAGGAGACAAGAAATGGCTTTGCTAAGTTATCCCAGCATATTAGATGCGAAAGAAGTGGCGCGGCGTATAAAGAAATGGCTTGATCGCAGGGAATTTGAAACGCGGGCATTTCAAACTGCGAAAGGAGCCTACATACTTAAAGCACGCAAAGCAAGTAAAGTACGCACAGCACTCGGAGCTGACCGAGCATTGGAAGTTGAAATTCGAGCATCAAACAATGAGACAGTTGTAAATGTCCGTCAGGGTAGTTGGAAAACTAATGTAATCAGTAATGTCGCATGGGCTGCCTTTACTGGAGGTATGAATCTAGCAATTACAGGTTGGTCAATTGTTATTCAGAAAGAATTGGAAAGTTACATCCGGAGCATATTTAATGAACTTTCTGGCACGAAGGAAGTGGATTTAGAAAATGATACGATATCAGATGATGTTACTCAAAATACAGTTAAAGGCAGTCATTTAGACGGTTCTAAATTAACCCTAGACCCTAAAAATACACATCTGCGCAACGAACCTGAAATGTTCAAACAAACAGAGCAAGAAAAAAAGGCAAGTCAGAAGGCTACCGTTAATAAGGTCTTTTGTATCACGTTAATTATATGGGCAATTCTTGCGTGCTTGACGCTCTTAAAAAATTGGCTGACAGGAATATAATGGAATACATATTGAAGTCACATTAGTTGCCTTAAACGATACTTAATTTTACTATCAATGTACAAATAACCTAACGCTCTTCGGGATGAAAACATGGATGTCAGGGAATTAAAAGCTTCTGAGGGCAAGTACTTATCATCATTGAAAAGCCAACTTATAAGCCCTGTAACAAAATGGCTTAACCCCAAACTGATTGCTATTGATGACAAAAACATGGAGTGTGAATTTGAGGTCAGACCAGAAATGGCAGACCCACCTGGCATGCTTCATGGCGGTATTAGAGCAACAATGTTATCCGATGTTCTTGGGATATTTGCTAATTGTCAGGGAGATGAAGTGCCAGCTATTACGACAAGTATGGCTATAGACTTTATTGGCAAAGCCTTTGTCGGTGAAAAAGTCAGGGTTATAGCTGAAGTAGTAAATAAGGGTAGTAGCTTAATCTATATGTCTGGAATAATACTTAATGAAAGAAAACAGATTGTTGCAAAAGGTTCCACATCCCTTTTTGTACTGAATAGAAAATGACGGGTGGAGAAATTTAAAAAGCTACAGGAACTCGTCATACCATTTTGACAATTACCGTAAAGTAACGTTCAGTTCAGGACACATTAGTATTTGCATACGATGCGAGCCATCACGTTGCATTCTTGCTTTTTTTTCAAACACTATTTGCTGCATGTATGAATGCAGCAAATACGAGCAACATCTAGTCCCGATCATCCCCGTCATGTCCAGTCTTCTGCAGACGCGCAGGATCGCGTGGGGAGTGGAAGACAAGTGCAACAGGCTGCACGAGCTCACTGATGTCCTGCTTGTCGTGCACTGAGTATCCGCGCTTCTTCCCCTTGGTCTTGAGGTAGAAGATGGTGGCTTTGAGGTTTCCTTCCTCAATCGCTTTCCACAGCGTTGCCTCTGCAGTATCCAGCATAGCTTCTTCGATGGCAAACAAGGCTTCTTTGACATCATCGTTGTCGTTGATATACCGCTTCAGGGTCCGGAAATGGATATTGAGCTTCTTGGCGGCATAGGTGAGCTGTCCCCCTTCCGCCTCCAGTGCCCTGATCACTTCCCCCTTGTCGAGTACCTTGGGCTTGCGACCACGACCCCTTGATGCTTGCCTGTCCTTGTCATATTGCTTCATAGTATCCTCCTCATTCTTGCCATCTCTCCCCTTTTATGGGTGGCATTAATTGCTCCAAGATGTTCCCTCACATCTGCTATCACAGGATACGCTTGCTGTGCAGCGTGGACCCTCTACTATATATACCGTCACTTTTTGGGTCATTTCCGTGGCTTTTTGCACCCCAATTTTTAGTCCTTTTAGGACAGAATTGGGGGAAATCTGGGAACCTGTCATGGTGTGCCGGAAATGTGCTTGTATAGGGCTTTTCAGGATAGCAATGCAGCATTAGCTGGATAGGGCGACGTATCCTTGCAGCAAAAGATGTGCGCAGATGACATGATTCTCTGCCGTATTACTGTGAAATGCTGCACACACTCTCTACAGCATTCACACGATTCAGCAATTGATGCGATACTGATGCTGCAGTGCCCTTGCCGCTTACATTAGGAGACCATATCGGCATTTGGTCATGATGCTCCTCAACAACACATGTTCAGCTTCAATGGGGGGGATTATGGATGCTTTGGGGCTCCGGATGGTCCTGATCTGGGGTCATCCTGACATCTGTCCGGATCAGCTGAAAATAGGCAGATAGCATTGGGAAACAATGATGCAGCAATCCGTGAAGGGCGGGAGTATGTTAAAGCACAGTTTTTTCCAATTGCAGAAATCCAACACACTTGCAGCAAATCCTGACAAACGATTCCCCCTCCGGAGCATTTGCTGCAAGGGTGCTACGTTTCTTCATCGATTGCTGCAATAGCTGCATCGTTTATAGCCCGGCATCACCTTCACATTCATTACTTTCCGAATGTTGCGTGATGGGCAAGGGATACCGCATTATGCAGCAGACTGCCCGGTCGTTGAAGCAGGGTATTGCAGCAATCCCGCAGAGCTGCTCTTCTCCATCCTTCGTGCAGCAAACTGGCTTTCCGGGTATGCAGCATTTCGCAGCTGGACATGCATAGAGATCAGCTGGAACAGAGCTATATGCTGCACTGGAACTCGGCGAAATAGGATGTTGGAAATATGCTGCAAGCCCCGTCAATCAAGCGTATGCAGCACATTTGTATCGGCCGTTAGGGGGTATAGAAGGGTCCCAGTTGTTTTGACCCCTATAGTTCTCCTATTTTTCGGTAGATCGTCGCTCTACGGCCCTCCTAGACCCATCAGAGGACATTCTCGCATTGCCCTCAGCGGCCAGTTTCAGCATGCTCAAGGGGTGAATCGGGTATCCCAACCCATGCACCCCGAAATGGGGGCGGTGTATGGGCTGGCAATGCATCATGGCAGGTTCTGAGAAGCATCGGCTCAATCACCTCCAGCATCCCTGAGCTTGCCCGTCAGCCATCCACCCATGATTTGATTCCTTCCGGGTGCAGATATGCAAGAAGGGCAAAGGGTGGATGAAACATTCGCGGCAACAGGGATGCCCCTTCATTTCAGCTTGCAGCATTCCAGTGTCATTCATCTGGGTCAACACCTTCACCGGGACAGGAACGGGGAGAGGGGGAAGGAGAAAAGAGATAGAGGAGCATCATGACGGGCGGGAAGGTGCTCACCCTATTACATCTGTTGATTCGTTCCCTGATCAATTGTGAAGTATTTACGGCATGTTCTGAAATGCACCACCATGGAAAATTTTGTTTGCATTTTAAGCGGCATGATGGATAATTCACTCGTAGAGACCGCGATTACCTTTCCAAAAAATCAGGATGATTTGCAGCATTTTTCGCCAAGCCTGTGAGCAGGTATTGGCGAAGCTTTATTTAGTGGAGGGTGCAGCAATGGAAGATTATGTCGTGTGATTTTGCAATCCAAATAAACATTATACTACTTTGCTCATGTCCTTGAATTCCAATTAGACTACTTTCTTCTAACAATTAACCAGAGCAGGCAACAGGCCACACACCGTCCCCGTCCGCAGGGGGATGCTGCTTCTTTATCTAAGCCTCAACAACTGAATAGCAATCATTTTTATGCCACCTTCGCAGCAGCTTGGGTGGCGCAGCTGTTTTTGTTGCTGTTGCAGCAAACTGGATGAAACGAAAGGACAAAACTCATATCAGAAAGGGGGTGGTGCTGTCGCTCTTCTGCAAATTCGTGGATTACAACCGCGATCAAACAATGTGGCTATTTCAGTTATCTAACAATTATGAAAGGAGTAAGAGCAAATGGGAAAAGAGCAATCTACAATGCTGCTATGGGCTTTGTTCTACGCTGAAGAAATGGGATTCTCAATCATCCCAATCAGGCAGGACAAAAAACCTTATGTCAGGTGGGAGGAGTTTCAGGAAAGACGGGCAACAAGAGGTGAAATCGAAAGGTGGTGGCGAAAGTGGCCAGCCGCCATGATCGGAATTGTCACCGGCCGCATTTCAAATCTTTTCGTCTTCGATTGCGACAGCAGGGACGGTTATGATCTCATTGTGGAGTATCTTCCAGATTCTTTCACTCTGCCAATGGTAAAAACACCGGGGGGTGGGAGGCATCTCTATTTTAGTTACGGAAACCTCGAACTGACAGTCGGTGTAAAAGTCTTACCTGATGTTGACTACCGCGGGGAAGGTGGCTACGTAATCGCACCACGGTCCGTGAATGACAGCGGAGGGAAATATATTTGGTTCAAGGACTGCAGCATTGAAGATATCGACCCACCAGCATTGCCCGACAACCTGAAAAATCTATTTATAGATATATATAAAGAGAATGCATCTATTAATCAAAATAAGCCACAATCGGCCACATATGGCCACAAAATGTTTCAACATGGGAGAAGGGATGAGGACCTCTTTCATGTTGCAAATCATCTTGCCAAGAGCAGGATGCCGAAAACAGAGATAGTGCAAGTAATTGAAATTCTTGCTAAATCATGCGATCCACCTTTCCCAGAAGAAGAAATTGCTGCAAAAGTAGAATCGGCTCTGAAGCGCACGGAGCGAAGAGATCGACGACTTGCCGATGAAGTGCGGGAATGGGTAGCAGACACAGACGGCCACTTCACGACCACAGATTGCCACACTGAGCTACAACTGGCCACAGCATTGGACAGGAGGAATGCCAATGAAGTGCTCCGGCGATTACGTGCGGATGGTGTAATTGAGCCATATGGAACGAAGAATGGATGCTACCGGAAGGTGGACAAGGATTATGAAGTCATGGATTTGAAGAATGCACCCACGGAAGAGTTTGAAGTCAGGTTGCCCATGGGCATCCATGAACTGTGTAAGATTTATGCTGGCAATGTAATCATTGTCGCCGGGACAAAGAGTGCTGGGAAAACGGCTTTTCTGCTGAATGTGATCAAGGAGAACATGGATCAACATGAAATCGTCTATATGACATCCGAAATGGGGGATTCGGAACTGAAGATACGTCTTCAGTTGTTTGGAAGCCCGCCACCAGCAAAATGGAACTTCAAATCAATCCCGCGGAATAGCAACTGGGCTGATGTGATCGATGGTGAAAGGAAAATCTGGATCATCGACTATCTGGAAACACCATCTGACAAACTCCATGCAGTTGCCGATGAGATAAGGGCAATCCATGGAAAACTGAAAGAAGGCATCTGCATCATTGCGCTGCAGAAACCACCGAGAAGAGACACCGGGTGGGGCGATACATTCAGTATGGAAAAAGCAAGACTATACTTAGCCATGGATAATGGGCGAATCAAAATCGTTGATGCAAAAGCATGGAGAAATTCCGACCACAACCCAAGGGGCAAAGTGATGGAATTCAGCCTCATCGACGGGTCAAAATTCCAACCGTGTGGATGTTGGACATACGAGAAAGAAAGAGAGAAGAAGACCACAAAAAAATGATTTTCATATTGCAAATGAATAATAGGATTTCACAAAATTACCACTGCAAGGTGTGTATGTTTAAAGAGAGACGTTAGGCAGGTGATATATGCAGACTGGAAAACGTTTGTTGAACATTAATGAAACAGCAACATATCTTGGCATTGCACCAAAGACTCTACGAAACAGATTGGGTCCCAAAGCCAAGAACCCATTTCCGGTGAAACCTAAGCGAATCGGGAAGCGAGTCCTGTTTGATGTGAGAAGGCTGGATGCTTACATTGATTCGCCGGACATGAAACATGGGGGATATGTAGAATGTACAGTAACATTCAGAAATAAATCAGTAAGTTAGAAAATGTTTGTCTATTATTATGTGCTAGAGAATATGGATTGAACTGATATACCACTGGTATATAATAAATTTATGAAATCAGATGAATTGAAGAACTGGAGAAAGCGCAACGGCTATACTCAAAAAAAGCTGTCTACGGCCCTTGGAGTTGCCGTGATGACCGTCTCACGGTGGGAAACCGGTTTAAGGGAGATTCCTTCATTTCTCCATCTGGCCTTGTCCCACTTGGAGTCGAAGGGAGTGACATCAATACGGAACAAGAAACGTCAAAAGAGAGGAGGTAAATGATTATGGCTGTGTTAGCAGAATGTCCTATCTGTCACAAGAAACAGTCCGTCAGAAATCGGAACTGCGAATGTGGCGATGATCTAGTGAAGGCAAAGAAATTAACACGTGTCAGATACTGGATCAACTACAGATTGCCGGGTGGCAAACAGAAGCGTGAGTCTGTAGGCTTTTCTATCGAGGAAGCACGGGACGCGGACGGAAAGCGTCGAGTGCAGAAACGGGAAAACCGGATATTCGATATCAAGCCCGAAGCGAAAATGACCTTCAAGGAGCTTTCGGAGTGGTATCTCGGCCTCGAAAAGGTCAAGGGGAAAGCCTATTACCCTACCCTCACGATCAACCTGAACAGCTTTCTCAGCGAATTCGGGAGCGTCATCGTCGGCAGGATCAAACCGGCTGACTTGGAAAACTATCAGGCGATGCGCAAGAAGGAGGGCTATTCCGATTCCTACATTGATCACGAAGTCGGCGCAGCACGCACCATGATCAACAAGGCTTTCGATAATGATCTTGTTGGGGGTGATACCCTGAAGGTGTTTAAACGAGTGAAAAAGCTCCTCAAGCGCAATGCAAATGCCCGGGACAGAATTTTGACAGGGGAAGAGTCAAATAAACTCATGGCCGCCCTGCCCCTGCACACCCGGACAATTATCGCCATAGCCGCCTATACAGGAATGCGAAAGAGCGAGATTCTTTCCCTGACATGGGACAAGGTAGATCTGAAACAACGGATCATCCGGCTTGAGGCTGCGGACACAAAAGACCGTGAGCCGAGGAAGATCCCTATTTCCGAGGAACTCTACGGGATACTGAAGAACATCCCGAAGGCCATCCATGACAACCACGTCATCCTCTACATGGGAATGCCCGTGAAGGATATCCGGTCCGCATTAACAAGGGCCTGCAAGGACGCAGGGATCACTTATGGCCGGTTTGCCAAGGGGGGTTTTGTCCTGCATGATATGCGGCACACGTTCAACACGAACATGCGGAAAGCTGGAGTAGCACAGTCGGTGATTATGAAAATCACGGGGCATTCCACCAGTGAAATGTTTGAACGGTACAATACGGTTGATGATGGCGATATTAGGCAGGCAGTTGCCCGGCTTGATCACTTCATGAAAAGTGTTGACCAAAACGTTGACCAAGTGACCCACCAGACCGCCACAAATGAAACAAGGGATTAACCGGAAATGGCTAACCCCTTGATTTTATTCTGGCGGAAGTGCATGGGAATCGAACCCACCTGGGAGGGTATCAGCCCCCCACACTGGATTTGAAGTCCAGGAGGCCCACCAGTGACCTGCGCACTTCCAAGGTGCATAAGATATCGAAGCCACTGGGGAATGTCAAGATCAACTCATAACTCGTCTCTGTGTCATTATCGTCGAAAGCCTGAAATGGTGACCATCGTGCGACCATTTCAATAAATGCATGGCAATAAGAAGAGCGTCCTGAAGTCTTCTTTTCAGACCCTTTACCCTGAATGCAACATTTGCAAGTCATCAATTTGATCTTGAAGATTGAGATGATATCAAAAGGCAATTTCCCTCTTGACTCCCCTTGAGCGTAAGCGTAAGCTTTTATTACTTGTTTGCCCTTTTGGCGTAGTAACCTATCAACCGATCCATCCACATGCCCGAATATCTTGTTGGAGCCTGGGGCACGACCTCGAGGAGCACCTAAGCATGAAGCGAATAGAGAGCATAAGCGCCCATTTGAGGTTAGCATCCGACCGCGGGAAGGCGAAGGTTGTCTCTGAAGGCAATGAATACTTTTTCGACGAGCCCGACTTCAACGAGATGCTCAACCTTGAGAGGAAGCGTTCGAAACGCTCGATGAAGCCCCTGATACTTATGTGTCTTGACGTTTCGGGCATGATGATACCGAACTGTACTCATGAGCACCGCATACTGCTCAAAGCCTTTGCAACGTGCATCCGCGAAACGGACGTCCGAGGATGGTACAAGCAGGAATCCATCATGGGCATTCTCTTCACGGAGATTGAGTCGGCCTCGCCCTCTGTGTGGGAAAGCCTCTTCCGCAGGGTAATGGCCCATCTGGTCAGTCAGGCAGGTCCAAGTGTATTGTTCAAAGTCAAAGTGACTTTTCACATGTACCCGGGAGGCAAGGTACATGACGATACCGTCGATCGCTACGATATGAGATACTATAGATATCATGCATGCAAGAGCGACAAATGCAATTTATCGGAAAATATTAATAGCAAAGTCGATGTAGCAAAAAAGTGCAAAACCTTCACTGCATTGCTAATTGAAAGCCCCCAATAAGCCACTTTTTTAATTAGCATGTTTTTTTATCGTTATTACAGGTTTAAACGCCCAATCAGAAGAATCAAGAAGAATCACAATGTACGAGTCTTTTTACGGACTAAGAGAAAAGCCCTTTAACCTGTCGCCAGACCCGGACTATCTTTACATGAGCCCCGGTCACGAAAATGTATACACTCATATGGAGTATGCCGTCCAGGAGAGCAAGGGATTTGTAGTTGTGAGTGGCGAGGTGGGCGCCGGCAAAACGACCCTGATCAACTATCTCCTGCGCAAGATCCCGCAGGCCATCCAAGTGGGTGTTATTAACAATACACTCGTCCAGCCTCAAGAACTGCTGAGGATGATTTGCCAAGAGTTCGAGTTGGATATCACGAATGCCGAGAAAACAGTATTGCTTAATCGATTTTATAATTATCTTCTCGAGAAGTACTCAAAGCACGAGCGTGTCATTTTGATTATCGATGAAGCACAGAATCTTCCGGAAAAATCATTGGAAGAAATCCGGATGCTTTCCAATCTTGAATCTGAAAAAGAGCACTTGATCCAGATGATCCTCGTCGGGCAGCCCCAGTTAAGGGATAAGCTTCGGAAAAAAAGCATGGAGCAGCTTTTTCAGCGCGTGACCGTGGCCTGCCATCTCAATGCTCTAGACATGGACCAGGTGTACAAATACATCCATCATCGACTCACGGTTGCTGGAGCGCAGAATCTCGACATCTTTGATCCGGAAGCCATTAATGCGATCTTCAAGCACTCTCTCGGTATTCCAAGACTCATCAACATACTCTGCGACTCAGCATTAGTGTACGGGTATGCAGATGATGTCAGAATCATAGGGCGGGAACTAATCGACACAGTCGCTCAGGCTAGAAGTCTAGGTGTGAGAGAAGACTCGCAAGAATCGCTGCCCAAAGAAGATAAGGTCATCGAATCGGCACTTTCGGATTCCTTGGCACTACTGAAGCAGGAAATGGAAGGTCGCTTAACATTGCATGAAGAGAAGCTCGACTCTCAAGAAGACAGGATTCTAAATCTTAGCAAAGGCTTAGAGTCTCTTCAGAGGCATAAGGATGAGCGTGATAAAATGATTATCCAACTTTTAAAAATGGTGAAAAAAAACCTGGATCGTCAGTCCGATATTTTGGCGGCACGACTGCAGGAGCAGGGGGCGGACTTTATAACAGTGGTATCGCGGAAAACGGCCAAGAAGAAACATTCCCTCATTCTACTCAAACCCCAAAATAATAAGGAACCGGATCCCAACACTCCTGAATGATCCCCTGCTTTTTTACATTTCAATGAGAAATCTTCAGATCCAGAATTGGTAGCCCCTGAACGCTTGTAGGTGAGAGGTAACTGAAACTGTGCCGGTTTTGTGCCCGCCGCACCTATTTTTATGCCTTCCGAAAGGGAAAGGCAAGGGGCCGGACGGCGCACATAGAGCCGATCCGGCACCCGTCACCGCTCAGTTTCAAATCAGCAAAAACAGCGAGCTGATGTGAGATTCAATCCAGGCGGAGGCTTCGAGTCGGTTCCTTGCTCCGATCTTCGCGAAACTGTTGTAGAGGTGCGTGCGCACGGTGTGGCTGCTGATACCGAGCCGGCTCGCTATCTCCTGGTTCCTGAGCCCCTCGGTCATCAGCATCAGGAGTTGCAGTTCCCTCCACGTGAGCGGGCACGCGGTTGCGGTCTCCTTTATGCCTTCCACACAGTCAACCGCACCATTTTCCGGGGTGTCCGCACCGGTGAAGAGATGGTACAGCCAGTCAAGCAGGGCCGTGGAGGAATTGCACCCGTAGAGAATCCCGCAGGAGCTTAACGAAGGCTTCCCGTTTGCAGCGTCTCTGCTCTTTCCCGAGTTGAACAGCGAGATAAGACGCCGGCCCAGAGGCGAGCCGTTTCCGTTGAGGGAAGCTACCTTGAGAATCTCCCGGAGCCGCGGCTCGCGGTAATCGATCAGAAAGAGCCGAGTCGGTTCCTCAGCGGTGTCGATGAGATGCCCTTCGAGATGCCCTTCGATCGTGTCGAAATCGGTCACAAAGCAATCCGCACCGGTTTCTTTCCCGATAAAGCTGGCCAGCAACTCATTTTCCAGCCTGCGAGGGCCGACGACGTGAATGATTTTTCCGGTCAGTCTGTTCTTCATCTCACACACCCATTCAGGGATGTTGCCCGAGGCGCTCACTTCGACAAGCTGTCTCATGTGTCTCTCCCTCACCATGAGGGGATCCCGGGGATCCGCGTTGATAACCATCAGGATCTCAGCGCCGGGAAGATGTCCCGCCGGCGAGAACCTCCCTGATTTTCAGCATCAATTCCATGTTCCCGAACGGCTTCTGAAGGAATGCGCAGCAGCCGTTTTGCATCATGTTCCGGATCTGGTCATTGGTGCTGTACCCGCTGGCCAGGATGACTTTCACCTCCGGATCGATCCGTTTCAGAAGACCGAAGGTCTCCTCGCCGTTCATTTCGGGCATGACCATGTCCAGGATCACAAGGGCGATTTCACCGCGGCGAGGGCCGTAGATTTCCAGAGCCTCTTTTCCGTTTCGAGCCGTAATCACCGAGTAGCCCTGGCTCTCCAAAATCTCCCGATTCACGTCGAGCACCACGTCCTCGTCGTCCACGAGCAGAACGGTCTCCGTACCCTTGAGGATCCCCGCAGGCGATCCGCCTTCACCGGGCCGTGTCCCCCCCGAGGCAGGCAGGTAGACCCGGAACGACGTTCCGACACCTTCTTCTCCCCCGACCGTGAGTACCCCGCCATGGCTGCGAACGATCCCGTAGGCGGAGGTCAGGTCAAAGCCCCTGCCGATGCCGCCCGCTTCGAGGGTGGGCTCAAAGATTTTTCCGGCCGCCGCGTCGTCGAGAGCCCTCCCGCCGTGCGTGACCGTCACAAGGACATATGCCCCGGAATGCAGTCCGTAAGCTTCCGCTTCTTCCTCCCCGAGACGGACATTGCGGGATTCGAGCAGAAGCTCGCCGCCCTTCGGCATGGACTGACGGGCCTTGACGTACAGAATGATCAGCGCCTTTTCGATTTGGCCCCGGTCCGCCCGCACCCTCGACAGGTCATCCTGAAGCTTTCTGCGGATGGAGATGTCGCTTCGGGTATTACCGAAAACCGTCGAGGTCTTCCGGACGATTTCGTTCAGATCGGCAGG
>Ga0351877_1003_pt1 | contig 89060 bp, 87 predicted proteins | sample BONcelFGM3001D13_FD_206775 | JGI IMG/M metagenome (GOLD analysis project Ga0351877, IMG submission 206775) | Enriched cells from coal bed in the Powder River Basin, Montana, United States - BONCAT cells FGM rep3 HSBNCT.FGM.300.1.D13 ...
CCTTTACGGCGGGCGGAACGAAGGTGACCGTCGATGACGGGAAGCTCCGGATCGTAAAAGAAGGGGGTGTGAAGAAATTCGTCAGCGATGTCGAACAGGTGACCTTCAGCGGCAAAACGGCGAGGATGAACAATCTCGATGTGATCTTCATCACGGAGCGCTGCGTCTTCACCCTTACCGGCGACGGCGTGGAACTGACGGAGATCGCCCCCGGCGTGGACCTGGAAAAGGACATCCTGGCCTACATGGATTTCAAGCCGATCGTGAAGAACCCGAAGACGATGGACGAGAGGATTTTCAGGCTGCCGCCCATGGATCTGAAAAAAGATCTTCTCCACAAACCGATCTCCGAGCGGCTGAAGTATGACCCCGCCACGAATGTCTTCTACGTCAATTTCGAGGGCCTTCATGTCCGGACGTTGGAGGATATCGTGGAGATCCGGACCCAGACGGAAGCGATCCTGGGCCCGCTGGGCCGGAAGGTCGACGCGATCGTCAACTACGACAACTTTTCCATTCTGCCGGAACTGGTCGATGACTATGCCGATGCGGTGAAAGATGTGGTCTCGCGCTTTTACGAGAAGGTCACCCGGTACACGACCAGCGCCTTCCTGCGAATGAAACTGGGAGATGGGCTGAAGGCTCGGGGGTTTGCCTCGCATGTCTATGACTCCAGGGAGGAGGCCCGGAAAGGGCTGAAACGGGAAAGCTGAATTCGACGGCTCGACAGGTGAAAGGAGGAACGGGATGGATCTGCTCAAAGCGCTTCTCGAACAAAGCCCGCTCATGGCGCTCTTTCTTGCAATCGCCGTGGGCTACGCCCTGGGGGAAATCAACATCAAGGGGCTTTCGTTTGGTGTCGGCGCCGTTCTGTTCGTGGGCCTTGCCATTGGCGCCTTCGCGCCGAAATCGGTCCCGCCGGCGCTCCTGGGCTCGCTGGGGCTCGTCATGTTTCTCTACGGGATCGGCATCCAGTACGGCAAACAGTTTTTTGCCGGCCTGACGGGGCCGGCGGGACGTCGAGCCAACCTGATCGCGGTGATCAGCATCCTGGCTTCATTCGGGACTGCCTTACTGATTGTAAAGGTTTTCCACCTCAGGCTTAACTATGTGGCAGGCCTTTTTTCAGGCGCCTTGACCTGTACCCCCGCGTTGCAGGCCGCCCTCGAGATCGCGGGGAACAATGACCCGGCCGTGGGATACAGTGTAGCCTACCCCTTCGGGATCATCGTCTCCATTATCGGGATCTATGTGGCCGCGCTCGTTTTCAAGCCCAAGGTCGAAGCGCCTTCCAAAAAAAGCCTGGAACTGGTGGAACTGGTCATCCGGAACCCCGCGGTGATCGGCAAGCGGCTCGAGGACGTCGAGACCATGCTGCCCTCGGAGATCGAGGTGGCTGCGATCCGCAGGCATCATGTGACCCGGATCGCCAGCCTGGACGAGATTCTGGAAGCAGGCGATTCGGTGCTCGTTGTCGGGAAAAACGCAGAGGCGGTCGAAAAGGCGAAAGACCTGCTCGGGGAGATGGGACCGCAGAGCATTCTCCATGACCGTGAGAATTTCGAGTACATCCGGGTTTATGCGTCGAAGCACAGCGTCGTGGGTTCCCGTCTTTCAGATCTGGACATGCCTGCCGAGGTTCCCTGCCGGATCGTGAACATCCGCCGGGGTGACGCCCACATCGTTCCGGATGCGGATCTCATCCTGGAATTCGGCGACCAGCTCGGGCTCCTGGCCGAGTTGAAACACGCCCCGGTGCTGCGCGCCCACTTCGGGGACTCCATCAAGGGGACAACAGAATTCAGCTACGTCTCCATCGGGATCGGGATGGTGCTCGGCGTCATTCTCGGCCTGATCCCGGTACCGGTTCCCGGTATCGGAAATTTGAGCCTGGGGATTGCCGCAGGCCCCCTGATCATGTCGCTCATCCTGGGAAAACTCGGGCGGACGGGAGGGATCGTGTGGACGATGCCGGTTACGGCGAATCTCACGCTTCGCAACTTCGGTCTCACCATCTTTCTGGCCCAGGTGGGCATCAGTTCTGGCAAGAGCCTCATGGCCAGCATCGGGGATATCGGGATTCTCTTTCTCTGCGCAGCCGCGCTCATCATCTTCGTCCTTGTTTTCATCATTTTCGTGGTCGGCTACCAGATCATGAAGATTCCCTTCGATGACATCCTGGGGATTCTTGCCGGCGCGGTCGGGAACCCCGCCATCCTGGCCTATGGCCTGAAAACCGTCCCGACGGATCGGCCCGATATCAATTACGCGATGATTTTTCCCGTCGGGTTGATCCTGAAGGTCATCCTCGTAAGCATGATGATGAAGCTTTGAGCTCAGGGAAGAATAGGTCCTTTTCCTCATCGCGTGGTACCCAGACGACGGTGGCGAAGGAGAAGGGCACCACAGATAAGGTTAGAATTCTCTAACAAAAGGGTGCATGTCATACGGTCTTGTCAAGACAAGAAAAGGAGAAACCAATGGTGAGAGCCAAATTTGATCAATCAATTCTCGCTTTGCAGGGCGGAGGGGCGCTCGGGGCTTACCAGGCGGGCGTGTACGAGGGCCTGGCTGAAGGGGGCCTCCTGCCCACATGGGTTGTGGGCATCTCGATCGGCAGCATCAACGCGGCGATCATCGCCGGCAATCCCCCTGAACACAGGGTCGAACGCTTGCGCACATTCTGGGACCGTGTCTCCTCGTATGCTCCGCTCACCCCGCCTGCATGGCTCGATGTCATGCGACCGGCCCTGAACAACCTGAGCGCTGCATCGGTTATGTCTTTCGGAATCCCGGTTTTCTTCGTGCCCCGAGTTCCACCTCCGGTTTTTGCCGCAGACAACACTGTCGGCGCCCTGAGCTACTATGATACAAGCCCGCTCAAACGTACCCTTGAAGAGTTGGTGGACTTCGACCTGATCAACAGCCGCAAGGTGCGGCTTTCGCTCGGTGCCGTCAACGTGCGGGAGGGCCAATCGGTATATTTTGACAACACTCGCACCCGCATCACTGCAGACCATGTGCGCGCCAGCGGTTCGCTGCCGCCAGGCTTTCCCCCGGTGACGATCGACGGAGAACAATACTGGGACGGCGGTATCGTTTCCAATTCGCCACTCGCCTATGTGACAGAAGAGAGGCCCCGAACGCGCGTGCTGATCATTGAAGTCGACGTATTCAATGCGAGGGGGGAGTTGCCGCAAAATCTCGACCAGGTGATGGAGCGGGCCAAGGACATCCAATATGCGAGCAAGATGCGCCTGAACACGGACCATTTCCGGGAACTCGGCGAGATGCGATCTGCGTTGGGACGCTTGCTTAGCAAGCTTCCGGCCGCGCTCAAGGATGATCCTGACGCGCAGAAACTCGCCCCTCTGTGCGATGATAGAGAGTTCACGATCGCACGCATGATCAATCGCCGCACCACGAAATCCGGCAACAACAAGGATTATGAGTTCTCGCGCTCAACGGTGAATGAGGCGTGGACCGCGGGTCTCGAAGATGTCCGTCGCTCTAAAGCCAAAATCGAATGGATACAGCCGATGGATCTGGGTCCCGGCGTGCGCGTTTACGACCTTCCTCCCGCAACCGAAATACCGGGGGATTCTTGCGGTTGAAGAGAAGGAACGGATCGTCAACGAGAGAAACGACCAGGCAACCCGGTTGGTGCTGTTTCGTTGCGTTGAGGAGGATGCATCACATGGTACGACTTCGCTTGGTAAACCTTTGTGTTGCCGTTATGGTGGTCGTCTGCACGACCCTGTGCTTATCAGCGGGGTCTGCCGCGCAGGACACGAAAGCCGGCGACATTGTTCTTCCGGAAATCGGCTCCGGCAGCGTCGATGCGTACATCGAAGCCCTGAAGTCTGACATCCGGAATTCTACGAGAAAGATCATGGAGGTCAACATGAAGTTGACCGAGAAGGAGGCCGCCCTGTTCTGGCCGATCTACGACCGCTATGATTACGACGTGAGCAAACTGAACTTTGAACGATCCTCGATCTACGGGTTCTATGCAGACAATTTCAAAACGTTGTCTGACGAGCAGACGAAGCATATCATAAGACGATTTTATCACGTTGAGCGATGGAAATTATCACTTGACGAGAAATACTCGAGGGAAATGGCCAAGGTTCTGCCCATGCGAACCGTACTGAGGTTTCTGCAGATCGCCAGGCAGGTCGACCGACTGGTGAGCCTGAAAATCATGTCTGACACCCCGCTGGCCCCGAAGGAAGAATCCAAGACGGACTCAAAGGCGAAACCGAAAGCGAAAGCCAAAGACAAACCAAAAGATAAACCCTGACGAGACGCACCGAAAGATAACGATGGACAGTCACAGTGGGTACTAGGTATAAAAACGCATCATCTTCCAGGAGGGGTTCGGTCATGCAGATCGCAAGGTCACGGTGTCGTACAGCGTATCCACGGATTGGTTTCCGGTTCACCCCGCACCTTGCGGTCGTCATCCTGTTGCTCATCATCGTATTCATGTTCATGGCGATGGGTTGCTCGAAGGGACCCCAGGAGGGCCCGCCGCCCCCAACCGTCGAGGTGACGACCGTCATCCAGAAGGATGTTCCTGTCTACAATGAGTGGATCGGGACCCTCGACGGGCTTGTGAACGCCACCATCAGGGCCCAGGTCCAGGGATACCTCATCAAACAGAACTACAAGGAAGGCGATCTCGTGAGGACAGGGCAGGTCCTCTTCGAGATCGACCCGCGCACCTTCCAGGCGGCGCTCGATCAGGCAAAGGGAGAGCTCGAAGCCCAGCAGGCCCGCTGGACGACGGCCAAGGCCAACCTGGCCCGGATCAAACCATTGGCAGATCAGAACGCCGTCAGCAAGAAGGACCTCGACGACTCCATCGGCACGGAACAGTCGGCCCGAGCGGCAGTGCTCTCCGCCCAGGCCAAAGTCGACAAAGCCCAGCTCGATCTGGGTTTCACGAAGGTGACCTCCCCCGTGGACGGCATCGCGGGCCTGGCCAAGGCGCAAATCGGAAACCTGGTCGGGCCGGGGGCCACGGAAGAGCTCACGACGGTCTCGACGGTCAACCCGATCAAGGTCTACATCCAGATCAGCGAACAGGAATACCTCGCCGCGGGACGCGGCGGGGAGCGCAGAGCCGAAAAACAGCAGGGGGAACTCATCCTCGCCGACGGGAGCGTTTACCCTCAAAAGGGTACCTTTGGATTCGCCGACCGCCAGATCGACGTCAAAACGGGGACCATGAAGGTGGCGGTCATTTTCCCCAACCCGGGCAATTTCCTGCGGCCCGGCCAGTACGGGAAGATCCGCACTGCGACCTCCATCCGCAAGGATGCCATGCTGGTGCCCCAGCGGGCCGTGGCGGAGGTCCAGGGAAAGTACATGGTGGCCGTTGTGGGAGCCGACAACAAGGTCGACATGCGGCCCGTGAAGGCTGCCGAACGCGTCGACAACCTCTGGGTCATCCTCGAGGGCCTCAAGCCCGGCGAGCGGGTCGTGGTGGAGGGGGTCCAGAAGGTCCGGCCGGGCATGCCAGTGACCCCGAAGCCGTTTGCAGAAGCCCCGTCAAAGACCGAAGCCAAACCGGAGGCCAAGCCGGAAGCAAAAGCAGAGGAGAAGGCCCCCGCCCTGCAGAAATCCGCCGAGCCGGCCAAGGCCGAGAAGAGGTAGACGAGCATGTCCAAGTTCTTCATCAACCGCCCCATCGTGGCCATGGTCATCTCCATCCTCATGGTCATCGTCGGCCTTGTGGCCATGTCGGGCCTGCCCACGGCGCAGTTCCCGAATATCGTCCCACCGGAAATGCAGGTGAAGGGCACTTACCCTGGGGCCGACGCGCTCACCGTGGAGCAGTCGGTGGCCACGCCCATCGAGCAGCAGATGTCGGGCGTTGACAACATGAACTACATGTATTCCCTCAACGCGAACGACGGATCGATGAAGCTCACAGTGAACTTCGACATCAAGACGGACCCCAACACGGACCAGATCCTTTCCCAGATGAGGTCCAACCAGGCCAACTCGCAGCTGCCCACCGACGTCATCAACCAGGGCGTGACGGTTCAGAAATCGACGTCGTCGCCGCTCATCATGTTCGCCCTCTTTTCCCCCAACGGGACCTACGACAACGTCTTCCTGGCCAATTACTGCTACATCAACATCAATGACCAGATGACCCGCGTGCCCGGAATCGCCAGCGTCACCGTCTTCGGCGCCGGGCAGTACGCCATGCGCCTGTGGGTGAGACCCGACCTCCTTGCCTCACTGGGCATCACCATCCCCGAGATCGTCAATGCCGTCCAGCAGCAGAACACCGTCAACCCCTCCGGCCAGGTCGGCGGCGAGCCGATACCGCCGGGCCAGGAGTTCACCTATGCCGTTCGCTCCCAGGGCCGCCTCGAAAACGAAAAGGAGTTCGGCAACATCGTGATCCGCGCCAACCCTGACGGATCCCTCGTCCGCGTCAAAGACGTGGGGCGCATCGAACTGGGGGCCCAGTCTTACAGCATGATCGGCCGACTCAACGGCAAGCCCGCCGCCCTCATCGCCCTCTACCAGCTGCCGGGCACGAATGCCATCGAGTCAGCCGATGGCGCCAAGAAGGTGATGGCGGACCTGAAAGAGAGATTCCCCGCCGACCTGGACTACGTGGTGGCCCTGGACACGACGCTGGCCGTCACGGAGGGCATCAAGGAGATTGTCCACACCCTTTTTGAGGCTCTGTTCCTCGTCATCATCGTCGTCTTCATCTTCCTGCAGGGCTGGCGGGCAACCCTGATCCCGCTGCTGGCCGTTCCCGTCTCGCTCGTTGGTACCTTCGTGTTCTTTCCCCTGCTGGGGTTTTCGATCAACACGCTTTCGCTCTTCGGGCTGGTGCTCGCCATCGGGCTTGTCGTCGACGACGCGATCGTCGTCGTCGAGGCCGTGGAGCACCACATCGAACAGGGGATGAGCCCGAAGGATGCGACCCTCAAGGCCATGGAGGAGGTCTCGGGCCCCGTCATCGCCATCGCCGTCATCCTGGCGGCCGTCTTTGTCCCGACGGCCTTCATCCCGGGCATCACGGGGCGGCTCTACCAGCAGTTCGCCGTGACGATCGCCGTATCCGTCATCATCTCGGCCTTCAACGCCCTGACGCTCTCGCCGGCCCTGTCGGCCATGCTGCTGAGGCCGAAGAAGAAATCCTGGGGTCCGCTGCAGAAATTCTACGACGGGTTCAACCGCATCTTCGGCCGCTCGACGGACGGGTACGTGAACTGGTGCGACCATCTCATCCGGAAGAGCAAAATGAGCCTGTTGCTCCTGGCCGGTGTGGCTGTCATGGCCGGCTTCTTCGGAAAGCACCTGCCGGTTTCCTTCCTCCCCGATGAGGACCAGGGGTTCGTCTACGCGGGGCTTCAGCTTCCCGACGCGGCCTCCCTGCAGAGGACCGACGCCGTGACCAAGAAGGCCGAGGAAATCATCATGAAGACCCCCGGCGTGAAGTACTGCACCACCGTTGTCGGCTTCAGCATGCTCAGCGGGGTTTCCAACACGTACAGCTCCTTCTTCTTCATCACCCTCGAGGAGTGGGCCGCAAGGAAAAAACCGGAGGAGCAATACGAGGCCATCAAGGACCACCTGAATCGCGAGCTGAGAGGGTTGACCCAGGCCATCGCCTTTGCATTCCCGCCCCCCGCCATTCCCGGGGTCGGGACCTCGGGAGGCGCCACCTTCATCCTCGAGGACCGGTCGGGGAAAGACATTGCTTTCCTTGCCGAGCAGACAAACAAATTCCTCGATGCAGCCCGGAAACGGCCGGAGCTGGCCGGCCTGAACACGACCTTCCGCCCGACGGTGCCACAGGTCTTCGTGGAGGTGGACCGCGACAAGGTTCTCAAGCAGGGGGTGGCGCTTGGGGACGTCTACAAGACACTGCAGTGCTTCATGGGCGGCGCCTTCGTGAACTACTTCAACCGGTTCGGCCGCCAGTGGCAGATCTACGTCCAGGCCGAGGGCCAGTTCCGTACAAAGGCACAGAACCTCGGGCAGTTCCGTGTGCGGAACAACGCGGGTGAGATGGTCCCTCTCTCGGCCGTCACCAGCGTGCGCTCCACGGCGGGGCCGGAGTTCACCATGCGTTATAACCTCTACAGAAGCGCCCAGATCAATGCGTCGGCGGCGCCGGGATACAGCTCCGCCCAGGCCATGGAGGCCCTTGAACAGGTCTTTGCCGAGACGATGCCGTCGGAGATGGGCTATGACTACATGGGCATGAGCTACCAGGAGAAAAAGGCGCAGGAAGGTGTGTCGCCCGCCGTCATCTTCGCGTTCTCGCTGCTTTGCGTGTTCCTGATCCTGGCTGCCCAGTACGAGAGCTGGTCGCTCCCGTTCAGCGTGCTCCTGGGCACGCCGATCGCAGTCATGGGGGCCTTCCTCGCCCTGTGGCTTTTACGGTACGAGAACAACGTATATGCCCAGATCGGGCTTGTCATGCTCATCGGGCTTGCAGCGAAAAACGCGATCCTCATCGTCGAGTTCGCCAAGATGGAATACGACAAGGGCAAACCCGTTATCGAGGCGGCCCTGACGGGCGCGAAGCTGCGCCTGCGGCCGATCCTGATGACCTCCTTTGCCTTCATCCTGGGCTGCGTGCCGCTGGCCCTTGCAAGCGGAGCCGGGGCCATCTCGCGACGGGTCATGGGAATGACCGTCATCGGCGGGATGCTGGCGGCAAGCTTCATCGCCATCTTCCTCATTCCCGTCACGTTCTACGTCGTGGAGAAAATGACGCACAAGGAGAAACCGGGTGGGCATGGATCGGTTGAACACACCCGGAAGGAGGGTGAAGGCCATGAATAAAGCAATCCTCTCCCTGTTGATTGCGATGTTCCTTGCCGGCTGCGCCATCGGCCCAGACTACAAGCGGCCGACCATCGACACACCCAAGGCCTGGCGCGTCGAGGAGAAAGAAGCGCAGGATAAGGCCAACACGGCGTGGTGGCACCAGTTCGAAGACGAAGCCCTGAACGGGCTGATCGACGAGGCCCTGAAGCAGAACAACGACCTCCGGGTTGCAACCGCCCGCGTCGACGAGTTCGTGGGAAGATTCTGGGTGGGGCGCTCGGGACTGTTCCCGCAGATCGGGGCGAACGCCTTCGCCGGTCAGAATCGCATCAGCGAGCAGGGAGCCTCCACCGCCGCATTATCCGGCTTGAAAAATCCGACTGACAGCTACCAGGCCAACTTCACCGGCAGCTGGGAGATCGATATCTGGGGAAAACTCAGGCGGGCCACCGAGGCGTCCAAAGCCGACCTGCTCTCGACCGAGGAGGCACGGCAGGCCGTCATCCTGTCGCTGGTCAGCGCAGTAGCCAACGGCTACATCTCCCTGAGGGACTTCGACAAGCAGCTGGAGATAGCAACCCGGACGGCAAAGACCCGGGAGGAATCGTATAAGCTCTTCAAACTTCGCTACGAGGGCGGCGTCATCTCGGAACTGGAACTCAACCAGGTGAAGTCCGAGTACGAGCAGGCCCTGGCCACGATCCCGCAGGTCGAGAAACAGATCGGATTCCAGGAGAATGCGCTGAGCGTCCTGATCGGGAGAAACCCGGGGCCCATCGACCGGGGAAAGAGCATCGATGAACTGGCCCTGCCTGCCGTTCCGGCCGGGCTGCCCTCGGATCTGCTGGAGAAGCGCCCCGATGTCCGCCAGGCGGAGCAGGCCCTCGTTGCAGCCAACGCCCGGATCGGCGTGGCGAAGGCGCAATTCTTCCCCACCATCTCGCTGACGGGCCTCTTCGGCTGGGCCAGCGCGGAACTCTCAAGCCTCTTCACCGGACCCGCGCAGGTCTGGAGCTGGGGCGGGGCTGCAGTGGCCCCGATCTTCACGGGCGGCTCCCTCCTGGGGCAGTTCTGGGCATCGGAGGCCATCCAGCAGCAGACGCTCTTCAACTACCAGAGCACCGTACAGACGGCCTTCCGCGAGGTCAATGACGCCCTCATCGATCAGAGGCGCACCCGCGAGCAGTTGGAGGCGCAGAAACGACAGGTTGATTCCCTAAAGGAATACGCGCGCATCGCCAGGCTTCGCTATGACAACGGCTACACGAGCTACATCGAGGTGCTCGACGCCGAGCGGAGCCTCTTTTCCGCCGAGCTCACCTATGCCCAGACCCAGGGCATCCTCTTCGGGGCGCTGGTGAACCTCTACAAGTCCATGGGAGGCGGATGGGTGGTGGAGGCGGACAAGCTAACTTCCCCGGAGACCTTCACCGCACGCAAAGAAGAACAGGAAGAAAAGAAAGAAAAGACGGAAAAGCCCTGAGAGGATTCCGGATGAAGCCCATCCACAGGCACATGACAACGTTCTGGTCGGAAGAGCGGAGCCTGACGGCTTTTCTCATCCTCCTGATCGTCGAGATCTTCTTCCTCGCTCCCCTGCAAATCACGGGGTTTGCTTTCAGATTTATCAACGGCATGGTCTTTATCCTTTTGCTCCTGGTGGGTCTGCTCACCATGACAAAACGGAGGGAGTTCCAGGCTCTCGCGACGATGATCGTTGTCCTGGCCATCGTGACGCGCGTGGCGCGGCGCTTTTTCGGCGTTGCAGGCCTCGAGATCCTGGACGGCGTCTTTATACTGCTCTGCACCATCGGGTTCCTGGTCATTGTCCTCTGGCAGGTTTACCGGGAAGGCCCCGTGACGGCACATCGGATCCAGGGCGCCGTGGCAGGCTACCTTCTTATCTCCGTGATCTTTGCCATTGCCTACAGCCTGGCCGAAACCATTCAGCCGGGATCCTTCCAGATGTCCGCTGTCCAGGATCAGGTGCGTGCAGAATTAGTCATGGACCGGTCTTTTTATTATTTCAGTGTCGTCACCCTGACCACCACGGGATACGGCGACATCCTCGCCCTGAGCAATTCTGCGCGGACCCTGGTCATGATGGAGGCCCTCACCGGCCAGCTCTACACGGCAATCCTGATCGCCCGCCTGGTGTCCCTGCACGTGGAGACGAAAAGGGAAAAAAGGGGAGAGCATCAATGACAACCTGCGAGACCGATGGACGGCGCTTGGGCCCGGATGTGTTGCTTCAGGAGGGAGGCCAAGCCCTTGGGGAGGGAGCAGCCGGGGGCTGATCGGGTGTGCTTTTATCGGTTGGTTGGGACGACGGGCTTTCGGTTTTTTGAGGTTCTTTTTCTTCTCGAGCTTCCTCGGTGATGAAGATGCTCCTAGCAATATTTTCTCCGTCTATCTCGAGGTATTTGACAGTCGCTTTCGTTCCGGCAGCGATGTCGGAAAGTCTTCCATTGTCTCTTCCTATTTGGATGATCGTCTTTTCCGTCGCATAAATGTCGACTTCCCCATTCTTTCCCCTGACGGTCAGTTTGCCCGTCTTCGGATAGACGCTGATCGTCTCACCGGCGAGATGGACTATCTTGAGCGGCTTCTCTTTCGCAGACGCGGGCTTTCCCCTGGCGACCTTCTCGGGTTGACCTTTCTTCTCCGGCTGCTGGGTACAGGATACACCGAGGAGAAGCAGCGGCAGCAGGAGGCTGATGAGGCATCGACCCTTCACATACCACCTCCGTGAAATCCGTTATCCATTCATGAAAAAGGATGAGCCGCACCCGGTTTTTACTGACGGACGGTTTGAACTGAAAAGAGGGGCATTGTCTGTACAATGCCCCTCTGGGAGATACGAACTCAGGATGTAAAAGTGTTACTTCTTCGCGGGAGCCGGGGGCGCTGCCATTCCTTCGCCGGTCGCGGGAGCTTCCGCCGCCTTCTTCTTCTCCGGCGTCTGGGCCTGGCGCTTCTTCGACTTCTCGGACTTCTTCACCTTCTTCGTGTCGGGCTTGTCCATCCCCGCCCCAGTGGCCGCGGGTGCTTCCGCCGCCTTCTTCTTCTCGGGCGTTACGGCCTGGCGCTTCTCTGACTTCTCCGTCTTCTTCCCGTCAATTGGTTGTGCCGGAGCATCCTGCTTGCCGCTCGGGGCGGCCTGCTGCGCAAGGCCCGCACCTGCTACGCCGAACAGAAAGAGAACGGCTACCATGATCGCGAAATACTTCTTCATTTGTTGTTACCTCCTTGTTAAGGATTGAATTGTGATGTATGTCATTAGCAAAAATCAAACCAGAAAGCACGCAATAAATATTAGCAATAAAATCATATGCTTAATGCAAATGACAGGGCTTTGTTCTTTGTAAATAATACGAATTTTGGAGAGTGTTTTCTTTTATCCGAAAACTATGACAAATTTTGGAATAAAGTTACACTATCAAGGAACAAATTTCATATTTCGGAAACAGCGACAGCCCAAACAGAGGGCCTATTCCGCCGGGTTTTCATCAGGGCATTCGAAAACCGGGTTGTGCGTTCCCGGTGCTTGTTTGCTCGCGACCTTACTGCGGACGTATGCCGAGCATGACGTAAAAGGACCCGTTGCCGTCGGCGGAACGGCCCCAGGCGACATAGAAGGGGCCCAGGATCGTGTCGGCGGCGAAGAAAAGACTGCCGCAGTAGAGAGTGCCGCTTGCCGTCGTGGGGTCGAAACGGTTGCTGATCTCACCGGCCTCGAAGGACCCCCCGAGGTACAGGCCCGACCCCAGCGCGTTGGGCAGGTCGGAAAATCGGTAGGTATAGACAAGACGGCCCATGTAATAGGAGTCGCCGACGAGCTGATCGATCAAATACCCGGAAAAGCGCTGGAACCCGCCAACCTGGAAGAGGTCGTAGGCCGGCAGCTTGCTGTCGGGGCTCTCGCCCCAGGCAAGACCCAGGGTCAGCGTGTGCCTGTCGATGTTGAAGGGCTTCAGGAAGGTGATCAAGGTCTTGTTGTAGTCGTCGTCGGCCCCGTAGGCCGGATCGGTCATAAAGCCCGAACCGACCAGCAGGTATCCCGTGCGGGGGAAGCGGGTGCTGTCGAGCTGGTCAATGACCACACTGCCCATCCACCCTCCCTGCCTGAGGTCATACTCCGGCACCAATCCTCCCCTGAGGGAAAGGACACCGAATTTGGAATCCGTTCTCAGATTGCCCTGGAAAAACCCCAGCCGTACCTCGCCGAGCCGCCCCTGCAGGCCGAGGTCGAGCCCGCCGCGAAGCGTGTTGACCTTGTACTCCCCGACCCATTCGTCCCCGATATAGTAGTTGATGCGATCCTGTCTCAGGTCGAACCAGGGCGCCGCGAAGACGCCGACCTGGCGTGTGAAGGGCTGGTAGAACTCGCTGTGGAACTGACTTTCATAACCTGCGGTGACGTCGTTTCGCCACTCCGCCCCCAGGCTGTTGAGCCAGGTCATGCGGTGCATCAGGGAAGCGCTGAAGCGCTGATCGCCGGAAAAATCCGAGGCATAGCCCAGGCCGAATTTGATGTAGTTCGGGCCCCAGGGCTTTTCGACGCCCTCGACGGTGATGTTTTTCCCCTCTTTGACTTCCGTGAGACGATAGTCCAACCAGGAGAAATCCCCGCGGCCGTACACGGTTTCCAGGCCGCGGTGGAGGGTCTGCATCTCCGTTCGCTCACCGCGTAGCTCCTCGAGCCGGGATTCGATCATCGTGGGCTTCCGCTTGATCTCGGCCTCGATGACATCGGGGTTCACCCTCTTCATCGTGTCGGCCACCTGGACGTTTGTGATTTCGACCTCGCCGGGTTTCCGCGCCAGGCGGCTTGCCTGCCACGAGCTGTAGTCCTCTTCGCTGACGCTCAGGGTCTTGAGCCGATCCTCCAGGGCGCGAGCGGCCGCGACCCCGATGGGGACGGTTTCCATTGCCTTGCCGAAATCACTGGAGCTGAAGTCGCCCAGCCCGGGGATGAGGTTGATGAGGATGTCCTTGTCCGTCAGTTCGGCCAGGGAGACCTTCACGTTCTGCTCCGTCATCAGGTTGATGGCCTGAAGAGCCACTGACGCCGACGAGGTGATCTGATCGCGGCGAAGGGGGGGCGTGCCGAGGTTGACGGCGATGATGACCTCGCAGCCGGCCCTGCGGGCCACGTCGACAGGGAGGTTTCGCACCATGCCGCCGTCCACGTAGAGGCGCCCGTCGATTTCGACGGGGGCGAATGCGGCCGGGATGGACATGCTGGCCCGCATGGCCTTGACGAGATACCCGCGGTCGAAGACCCTCGCGTCACCGCTTTCCAGGTCCATTGCCACGGCGCGGTAGGGGATGGGGAGGCTGTCGAAGTCCCGTTCGGCCCGACCGGCCTCGAGGCCGACAAACTCGGTCATGAGAAACTCGAACTTGTATCCTGCCACCGTCCCCAGGGGCACGACGAGTTTCCCGTCGCGAAAGCCGAGTTCGAGCCTGAAGAGGTCCGTGAAATCATCCCGCTTCTGCCGCCAGGGAATGTCCGTTCGGGCCGGGTCGTCCCGGAAGACGGCAGACCAGTCGATGGCCGCGATGCGCTTCTCCATCTCGTCGGGCGACACCCCCGAGGCGTAGAAGCCGCCCACCAGGGAGCCCATGCTGGTGCCGGCGATGAAATCGACGGGGACGCGGAGCTCTTCCAGGACTTTGAGAACGCCTACATGAGCAACCCCGCGGGCACCGCCGCCGGAGAGGACGAGACCCACTTTCGGGCGGCCGGATGCGCGGAAAAGGGAGGGCTCTTTTTTTTCGCCGGCGGCCTGGGCAAGGCAGGGCGGGATGAAAAGCAGGAAAAAAACAGCGGCCGTAACGAATATTGCCAAACGACGAAGGCTGTTCGCGATCATGTCGGACTCCCTCGGGTCGAAGTGGAAAGGGGCGCCTGTGAAGCGGGCGCATAACCGCGCAGAAGGCGGACTCATCCACGGAAAGAACCCCGGGAGGATTTCCGCAAGGGGCGATGAGAAGTCATAACAGAAAACGACGGCCGTGGCAATGAGGCGATTCCTTTCGAATGAGGAAAAAACGGCCCGAATGGGGTATTCACTCAGGAACCGGTTGAGAGTACCCCGGAAATCGGATATGCTGCAACGGATTGTGCTGCCTCGAAACTGTAACTGAAGGAGGGAGGGAAGTCGCCATGAGAAAAAGAAAGATCGCGGCAGGGATTGTTCTGGCGGTGGTTGTCCTCTTTGCGCTGCTTTCCATCCCGGCACCCGACCCTGTGATCGCCCAGGGGGCTGCGGGCCAACCCTTCCTGTGGAAGCAAGACGCGACATGGGACGCCCTGGAGGCATCCTTCAAGGAGGCAAGGGAGATCGGCTGCCGGGGGCTTGAACCCCGCATCGTCCAGGGCTTCCGGCAGGGAAGGGAATACCTGTCCACCCTTGCCGTTTCGCCTGTCAAGCCGGACGCAACGGTCCTCGCAAGGATGGAAACCCTCACCTTCGGCCTGGGCACCATGGTGGCCGCCTGCCCGGAGCGGCTCCCGGACTATGCCGACCTGGTCACGAAAACCAGGAGCCTTGCGAAGCGCCAGTCCCAGGGCTGGGACATGAATGATCGCGTCGTGAGGGACCGTCTCTACCGGTTGATTTACGGTGGGCGGGCGGCCCTGGAGGAGGTCATGCTCCAGGCGCAAGGAGGATCCTTCCCGGCCTTTACCCGGGGAGATGAAGTGTTATCCGTCACCCCGGCCTATGTGTTTAACGGCCGGACCCTCCACAGCGGGGATATCCTCATATCGCGAGGGGGCGCACCGACGTCGGCCCTGATCGCCCGCGGAAACGACTACCCGGGGAATTTCTCCCATGTGGCCCTGCTGCACGTGGACGACAAGACCGGCGTGCCGGGCATCATCGAGTCGCACATCGAGGTGGGCGTTGTGGTGTCGACGATCGATGCCTATATCAAGGACAAGAAGCTCCGGGTCATGGTGCTTCGCCCCCGGCCGGATCTCCCGCAGATGCAGGCCGACCCGATGCTTCCGCACAAGGCGGCCAAGAGGGCCTATGATGAGGTCAAGAGCCGTCACATCCCCTACGATTTCGAGATGGACTACCTGGAACCTTCGAAATGGTTCTGCTCGGAGGTGGCATCCTGGGCCTACCGCCAGGTCGGCGTCGAGCTCTGGAAGGGGACGACCCTCATGTCCGCCCCAGGGGTCGTAAAGTGGCTGTCTTACTTCGGGGTAACCCACTTCGAGACCCAGGCGCCTGCCGATCTCGAGTACGATCCGCAGCTTTCCGTCGTGGGAGAGTGGCGCGACCCCGAGACCCTCTGGAAGGACCACGTGGACAACGCCGTCGTCGAGGCCATGCTGGAAGGCGCCGACGAGGGGGACGAGATTCCTGCCCCGTGGTGGAAACTGGCGCCGGTGAGGCTGGCGAAGGGCTACAGTGCCCTCGTGAACCTCTTTGGCGGTGTGGGGCCCGTTCCCGAAGGGATGGATGCAACGGCGGCGCTGCGCAACCTAGAGATCACCTCCATGCACGAAAAGATCAGGGATCGTGTCCTTGTCAAGGCGGCAGCCTTTCAGCAGCAGCAGGGATATAGGCCCCCGTACTGGGAGCTGGTTCGCATGGCGAACCAGGCAAGAAAAGAGTTGAGATGATGCCGTTGGATCAGCGGATTATTGAGGCTGCACGCATCTCGGATCGCCGGGGAGGTCTCCGATGAATCAGACAACGAACCGCAGCGGGTTGCCGGCGAAGCCCTTCGTCACGGATGAGCCCATCCTGCACAGCATCATCGACGGCTCCTTCATCCCGACCTTCGTCATCGATCGCGAGCACCGTGTTCTCTACTGGAACCGGGCCCTGGAGGAGATCAGCGAGATCCCCGCCTCGTCCGTCATCGGCACGAGCGAACACTGGAGGGCATTCTACAAAAAACAGCGGCCCTGCATGGCGGACCTGCTCGTCGACGGGGCCATGCAGGAGATCCCGCGGTGGTATGCCGGCAAGCAACGGGAGTCCACGCTGATCAGGGAGGCTTTCGAGGCCGCGGACTTCTTCCCGGAACTCGGCGAAGGAGGCCGCTGGCTGCGTTTCACGGCGTCAACCATCCGCAACGAACAGGGCGAAATCGTCGGCGCCGTGGAGACTCTCGAGGACATCACGGACCAGAAGCTGGCCGAAGAGGCGCTCAGGGAGAGCCAGCAGCGTCTCTTCCAGATCCTCGAAGGCTCGCCGATCGCGGCCTTTGTCATCGACCGGGACCACCAGGTGATCTTCTGGAACCGGGCCCTGGCGGAGCTCAGCCGCATCCGCGCCGACGACGTTGTCGGGACGGACCAGCACTGGAGGGCGTTTTACGGATCGAAGCGTCCCTGCATGGCCGATCTCATCCTCGACGAGAAACTGACCGACGTGAAGAAGTGGTATGCGGGGAAGGGGCACCCGTCGAAACTTCTGAAAGAAGCGTTTGAGGCAACGGACTTTTTCCATGATCTCGGCGAGGGGGGCCGGTGGCTGCGATTCACGGCGGCGGCGATCCGGAATTCACAGGGCGCCCTCGTCGGCGCCGTGGAGACCCTCGAGGACATCACGGAACAAAAGACAGCGGAACAGGCCCTGAAGGAGAGCGAGCAGAGGCTCCACAGCATCCTGCAGGGCTCCACGATCCCCGCTTTCGTGATCGGGAAAGACCACCGGGTCCTGTTCTGGAACAAGGCCCTGGAGGTGCTGAGCCGCATCCCCGCAAAGAAGATCCTGGGAACGAAACAACACTGGAGGGCCTTCTACGGTGAGGAACGACCCTGCATGGCGGATCTGCTCGTCGAAGGGAACATCCGGGAAATATCCCGCTGGTACCAGGGGAAATACAGCAAGTCCAAGCTTCTCAAGGAGGCCTTCGAAGCAATGGATTTCTTCCCGTCCCTCGGCGACGGAACATGGATGCGCTTTACCGCGGCGGTCATCCGGGATGCCGGCGGCCAGGTCATCGGCGCCCTGGAGACCCTGGAGGACATCACGGAACGCAAGCGCAGCGAAATCGCCCTTCAGAACGCTCACGACGAACTCGAGCAACGGGTCGAGGAGCGGACCATGGACCTGCTGCAGTTCTCGGAGTCCCTGAAGACGGAGATCGTCGAGCGCAAGGAGGCGGAAAAGAAACTGCGCAAGCGGGAGCGGGAGCTGAAGATGAAGTCGAACAACCTCCAGGAAGTGAATACGGCCATGAAAGTGCTGCTCGACCAGCGCGAGCAGGACCGGAGAGATGTCGAGGAAACGGTTATGAACAACGTGAAGGAACTGCTGGCCCCATACCTGGAGAGGCTCAAGAAGACGAAACTGACCGACGTCCAGCAGGCCCACGTACGGGTCCTCGAAACGAACCTGGACAACATTGTCTCGCCCTTCCTCAAGACCCTGCATTCAAGGTACCTCAACCTGACGCCGAAGGAGATCCGGGTGGCCAGCCTGATCAAGGAGGGGCGCACCACGAAGGAGATCGCCGAACTGCTCGGAATGTCCGTAGCGGCCGTCGACTTCCACCGCAACAACATCCGCAAGAAACTGGGCCTGAGAAACAAGAAGGCGAACCTCGTCTCCCATCTCGCCACCATGTAGAGGTAGCCGGCCCCGGAGTGCACGGAGCGCGGTCATCCCGGGGTTCACTCCGAAGATAAAACATGCGGGCGGGACGCTTCCCTGCGTTCCGACGCCCGTTCGAAACCGCCGGATCCCAACCTCCCAATGGCCGCAGGCAGCCGATCCTGTGCCCGCCGGAAATCCTCCGAGTTCATCCCTGCAAGTATAAGGATATACCTAGTATTAACCTATTGATGTATTCATATTGCTCATTTCCGCGCTCTTCTTTAGATTTGTTTCAAAAGAGGGGCGCTCCGACGCAGCCCAGGGGACGAGCGGGACGATACGAAAAGAAAGGGAACACCAACAGACAGGGACGTCACGGTTCACAAGGAGGGACGCCATGCAGGCCGTAGCGACGAAACTGATCGATGTCACGGAGAACAACGCGGACAAGATCGCCCGTCAATGGTATGCAGACGTGAGGAAAAACCCCAAGACCCCTTCCTATCACAATCTTCCCGCAGACAGGGCGATCCCGCAGGCCGTTGACTTCTACACGAAGTTCAGGGGGGTCTTCAGTGCCCAGAATGCCTTTGACGAAGCCAGGCGAGTCTACGCGAAGTACGCAGACGATTGCTACGACAAGGGGATCCCTCTCCAGGAAGCGATCTACGCGATGACGCTGATGCGACGCCACATCTGGCTCTATGCGGAGTTCCAGACCCTGTTCGTTTCGGCCGTGGAGCAGCAGCAGGCCGTCGAGAGCCTCAACAGGACGATCCTGCTCTTCGACTACGCCACCTACGTCATCACGGAGCGATACCAGGAGCTGATGAGAGGCGAGATCCAGAAGCAGCTCGTGGCCCTCCGGGCAATCGGCATGGAAGAGAGCTTCACGGGAAGCAAGGTCGGGATCATGGCCTGCCTGCTCGTGGCCTGCGGTTTCCTGACCTACTACTACCATGCCGTGATGGCCAGCGGGGTCATCTTCACGCACCTCTTCTATATTCCCATCGTCCTGGCCGGCGTCTGGTGGAAGAAGAAGGGGATCTATGTGTCGGTCCTGCTGGGTCTCATTCTTGTCGTCAGTCATCTGATCTTCATGAAGGGGGTCCCGCTGACGGACGACCTGATTCGCGCGATCATGTTCATCGTCGTGTCCTCCGTTGTGGCGCTGCTGGCCGAAGGGTTCACGAAAATCGAGATTCTGTACAAGACGGTGCCTCGATCCGCGGAAACCCAGGAGGCCTGAGGACACCGGACAGCAGGAATGGACCGCCGATCAAGGGGCCGGGCATGAAAGGGTACGCGACAAAACTGATCGAGATCACGGAGCAAAATGCCGACGAGATCGCCGGGCAATGGCTCAAGGACGTGAGGGCGAATCCCAAGACCCCGGCCTATCACAACTTCTCCGATGAAAAGGCCCTCTCGCATGCCATCGCCTTCTACAAGAACTTCCGGGCCCTGTTCTGCACGGACAAGCCCTTCGAAGCCGCCAGGAAATTTTTCACGAAGTACGCCGACGAGCGGTACTCCGAGGGCATCCCGCTGCACGAGGCGATCTACGCCCTCATCCTGATGCGCAGGCACATCTGGCTCTACGCGGAGTTCCAGGCGGTATTCGTCACGGCCGTGGAACATCATCAGGCCGCCGAGAGTCTGACGCGCACCATTCTCATGTTCGACTACGCCACGTACGTGATCACCGGGCGCTACGAGGAGCTGATGAAGAGGGAGATGGAGGAACGCATCCGGCTCGACAGCAAGGCGGGTTCGTTCCGTCAGAGGATCGTCAACGGCGGGCGCGCAAAGTAGGTTCGACGGCATCGGGCGCTACGTCCGATCGAAAACGACAACGAGGGGGAAGAACGTGGAACATCGTGGCACAGTCGTATCCGTAAGAGGAAGCGTCGTCGATGTGCGTTTTCAGGACAATCTGCCGGCGATCCGCCATGTCCTTCGCGCCGGAGACGACGACAGGGTTCGCATCGAAGTGGCGGCACACCTCGACGCGCATGTCGTGCGCGGCATCGCCCTGACACCCACCCAGGGGCTCTCCAGGGGTTCATCGGTTCTGGACACGGGGCAGCCTTTCTGTGTGCCGGTTGGGAAGATCCTGCTCGGGCGGGTCTTCAGCGTGTTTGGCGAAAACATCGACAACCTTCCCCAGGTAGAGGCAACGGAATACCGTCCCATTCACAGCCTACCGGTCCCCATCACGCAGCAGTCGACGAGTTCGGAGATCTTCGAAACGGGGATCAAGGCCATCGACGTGCTGTCGCCCCTGGAACGTGGCGGGAAAGCAGGGCTCTTCGGGGGAGCCGGAGTCGGAAAGACGGTTCTTCTCACCGAGCTGATCCACAACGTCGTGAGCGGCCACGAGGGGATCAGCATCTTCTGCGGGATCGGGGAGCGGTGCCGCGAGGGGGAGGAGCTCTACCGCGAGATGAAAGATGCGGGAGTTCTCAAAAACACCGTCATGGTCTTCGGCCAGATGAACGAACCGCCCGGGGCCCGTTTCCGCGTCGGCCATTCCGCACTCACCATGGCCGAGTATTTCCGGGACGACGAGCGACAGGACGTGCTTCTCCTGATGGACAACATCTTCCGCTTCATCCAGGCAGGCCAGGAAGTCTCGGGACTCATGGGGCTTCTGCCCTCGCGCCTCGGCTATCAGCCGACGCTGGCCTCGGAACTGGCGGAGCTCGAGGAGCGCATCTGCAACACGACGACGGGCGCCATCACGTCCATCCAGGCCGTGTACGTCCCGGCCGACGACTTCACCGACCCTTCCGCCTCGCACACCTTCAGCCACCTGACGGCCTCCATCGTGCTCTCGAGAAAGCGGGCAAGCGAAGGGTTCTACCCGGCCGTGGACCTGTTGCAGTCGGGCTCCAAGATGCTGATGCCGACCATCGCCGGCGAGCGGCACTACCGAATCGCCCAGGAGGTGAGAAGAACCCTCACCATCTACGACGAGCTCAAGGACATCATCGCCATGCTGGGCATCAATGAGCTCTCCCGCGATGATCAGCGCACCGTCTTCCGGGCACGTCGCCTGGAGCGTTTCTTCACGCAGCCCTTCTTCACGACGGAGCAGTTCATCGGGAAACCGGGCCGCATGGTCAGCCGCGATCAGACGCTCGAAGGATGCGAGCGGATCCTCAATGACGAGTTTGCCGAGTACCCCGAGAGCGCGCTCTACATGATCGGGAGCGTGGACGAGGCGAAGAAAGATGAAGCTTAAGATCCTGCTGCCGGCGGAAGTGTTTCTCGTCGAGGACGTCTCGAAGGTGGTCGCCGAGGCCGAAAACGGGTATTTCTGCCTGCTTCCCCATCACGTGGATTTTACGGCGTCGCTCGTGCCGGGCGTCTTCGCGTACCAGACAGGCGAAGGGGAGCATTATCTCGCAATCGATGTGGGGACCCTCGTGAAGAAGGGCCCCGATATCCTCGTATCGATCCGCAACGCCGCAAAGAGCGATGAACTGGGCCAGCTCAGGGACATCGTGGTGAGGCAGTTCGAGGAGCTGAACGAGCGGGAAAAGAAGGCCCGGTCGGCTGCGGCGAAGCTGGAAATCGACCTTCTCCGACGATTCTTGGAGATCAGGGAACATGAGTGACGATCAGCGGACTCCCAGTGAAAGGCGCGTCAAGACTGCCGAGGACTTTACCAAGAAAGTCGCTTCGAAGGAAGGCCGGCGGATCAAGGGCAAATCGAGTAAGGATGATACCCTTTTGTTCGGCCTGGGGGTCGTCGGGGTGGTGGGGTGGTCCGTGGTCATCCCCTCGCTCATCTTCACGGCCCTCGGGTTGTGGATCGACCGGACATGGCCGAGCCGGTTTTCATGGGCGCTCATGATGCTCATCCTGGGTGTGGCCCTGGGATGCATGAATGCCTGGTACTGGGTGAAGAAGGCCAGGCAGGATATCATGAAGGAATAGGGTCAAGGGCAAGGGGTACAGGGGTTCAACGGGTAAAGGGCAGGAGTGAAAAACGTGATGGCTGAACTCATCCTATGTTTCATTGTCGGGGCCGCGATCGGCGCGATCTACTTTGCGGGACTCTGGGAGACCGTACGAAAGCTCTCCGACACAAAGACGCCCGTCCGGAGGGTCGTCCTCAGTTATGCCCTGCGCATGATCCTGCTGATCTCGGGGTTTTACCTTGTCATGCAAGGCGAGTGGGAACGTCTGGTTGCCGCGATGATCGGTTTGATCCTCGTGAGGGAAGTCATGGTCCGAAAGCTCGGGCATGCATCGAACAGGTTCATCGGAGGAATAGCGAATGGAAATCGTGGCCATTGATCAGATCAGCCCCGACCAGGTCATCCTGTTTGCCTGGGGATTCGTCACGATCAACGCGACCATTGCCTACACGTGGCTCATCATGGGACTGCTCGTCGTCGGTTCCATCGTGATCACCGGGAATCTCTCCTCGGAGCGGACCCTGGGCCGCTGGCAGAACATGCTGGAGGTGATCGTGGGCACCATCCGCTCGGAAGTCGGGGACATCGCCAAGGAGGGAGTCGACACGTACTTCCCCTTCATCGCGACGCTGTTTCTCTTCATCCTCTTCTCCAACCTTTTTACCTTCATCCCGGGCTATGTGGCGCCTACCTCATCCCTGACAACGACATCGGCCCTGGCGATCGTGGTGTTCTTCGCCGTCCCGATCTACGGGATCTCGAAGAACGGAATCCTTCACTATCTCAAGGAATACATCCAGCCCACCTTTATCTTCTTCCCCTTCCATGTCATGGGGGAGTTTTCCCGAACGCTCGCCCTGGCCGTGCGACTCTTCGGCAACATCATGAGCCATGAGAAGGTCATTGCCATTCTGCTTGCCGTGACCCCGCTGTTCTTCCCGGTGGTGATGCAGGCACTGGGGCTTCTCATCGGACTGATCCAGGCCTACATCTTTGCCATTCTCGCCATGGTGTACATCGCCTCGGCGACGCAGACCCACGAGGAAACGGAGCACAAGCCCAAAAAGGAAACGGAACCCGTTAAAATCTAATAGAAAGTGAGGAGGAGCGGTATGGACAGCGTGAGCATTGTTGCAATGGCGTCGATCATTACGGCAGGCATTTGCATGGGAATCGGGGCGATCGGACCTGCCCTCGGTCAGGGACGGGCCGTGCAGGGAGCGCTGAGTTCGATCGCACAGCAGCCCGACGAGCGGAACTCGCTGACGCGGACCCTTTTCGTGGGTCTGGCCATGATCGAGTCCATCGCCATCTACTGTTTCGTGATCGCGATGATCCTGGTTTTCGCCAACCCGTTCTGGGCCTACGTGGTCAAAAAAGCCGGAGGGTGATCCATGCACATCGACTGGTTTGTATTTTTCTGCCAGATCGTAAACTTCCTGTTGCTGCTGTTCCTGCTGAAGAAGTTCCTCTACGGCCGGATCATCGGGGCCATGGACGCGCGGGAGGCGAAGATCACTGCCACCTTCGTCGATGCCGAAAAGGCCCGCGAGTCGGCGAAGGAATCGGCGGAGCAGTACGAGAAACGGCTCCGGGACCTGGACGCCCAGTACGAGGCGTCGATGAACCGGGCGCGCGACGCCGCCGAAGCCCACCGCAAGGAGCTGATGGACAAGGCCCGGGAGGAAGTCGAGATACTCCAGGCACGGTGGGTCGAGACGCTGAAATCGGAGCGTGACGCCTTCCTCGCGGAACTTCGGCAACTCGCCGGGACGCAGATCTACTCCATCACGCGCCGGGTGCTCAAGGATCTGGCCGACGTGGAGCTCGAACAGCGGATCGTGGAGATCCTCACGGAACGAATCCAGACGATGGATGAAGAGGAGCGAGGGAAGTTCAGGGACTCGCTGACGGAAGGCGGGACGATCACCGTCCAGAGCGCCTTCGACATTCCCGCCGGCGAGCGGAAGAAACTCGACGACGTCATCCGCCGCTACATCGACGGCGACATCCAGGTGGTCTTCGAAAAATCGGACAACGTCATGACGGGCTACGAGCTCAAGACGGACGGACACAAGATTGCCTGGAGCATCAAGGAGTATCTGGACTCCCTGGAGGAGAAGTTCTACCACGCCCTGTACGAGGAGGCGCAGGAAAAAAGATAGGCACCCATCACGAGGGGGACTGACATGACCATGCCAGGTGAAAAGGAAAAACTGAAGGATTTTCTCGACGACACGTTCAAAACGATGGATGCGGTCCTCGCGGACCAGCATCCGGAGCTCACGCAGCGGGAGGTGGGTCTCGTCCACTATGTCGGTCACGGCATCGTGCGGGTCAGCGGCCTGCCCAACATCCGATCCGAAGAGATCGTTCTTTTTCCCAAGAATGTGCAGGGACTCGTTTTCAACATCGATCCCGAAGAGATCGGGGTGATCCTCCTGGGGGCCAGCGAGCACCTCAACTCGGGATCCGAGGTGAGGCGCACCGGGCGTATTCTCGACGTGCCCGTCGGGGAGTCCCTCATCGGGCGCGTCGTTGATGCGATCGGGAGGCCGCTGGACAACCAGGGAGAGATCCGGGCCACAAAACGACTGGCCGTCGAGCGTGAGGCACCCCCTGTCATGGCGAGAGATCCCGTGACCGTTCCCCTGCAGACGGGCATCAAGGTCATCGACGCCCTCATCCCCATCGGCCGGGGGCAGCGGGAACTCATCGTCGGGGATCGCCAGACGGGAAAGACGGCCATTGCCCTGGACACGATCATCAACCAGTGGGACAAGAACGTCATCTGCATCTACTGTGCGATCGGCAAGAAATCCTCCGACGTGGCCAAGGTCATCGCCGACCTCCGGCAGCACAACGCCATGAAGTACACCATCGTCGTCGCCGCCGTGGGCGAAGACCCCCCGGGGCTGCAGTTCATCGCGCCCTACGCGGCGACCTCCATGGGCGAGTACTTCATGTCCAAGGGGCAAGACGTCCTGGTCATCTACGACGACCTCACCTACCATGCACGGGCGTACAGGGAGATGTCGCTGCTGCTGAGGCGCCCGCCGGGACGGGAGGCCTTTCCCGGAGACATTTTCTATATCCACTCCCGGCTCCTGGAGCGCTCGACGCACCTGCGCAAGGAGCACGGGGGCGGGTCGCTCACGGCGCTGCCCATCGTCGAGACGGAGGCCCAGGACATCTCAGCCTACATCCCGACGAATCTCATCTCGATCACGGACGGGCAGATCTACCTCTCTCCCCGGCTCTTTCAGAAAGGCATCCTGCCCCCCGTCGACGTCGGAAAATCGGTGTCCCGCGTGGGAGGGAAAGCCCAGCTCCCGGCATACCGGGCCGTGGCGGGGGATCTGCGCATTTCCTACTCCCAGTTCGAAGAACTGGAGACCTTTTCCCGCTTCGGGACGCGCCTCGACGAAGCCACACGAAGGGTCCTTGAGCGCGGTTGGCGCGTCCGTGAAATCTTGAAACAACCCCAGTACAAGCCCATCCGGGTCGCCGAGCAGATCGCTTCGCTTCTGGCCATCACGGGAGGGAACCTCGATCAAATCCCCATCGGCAGGATCGGCGAAGCCGAGACGGCCCTGCGGGAGGCGACGGTTGTGCAGAATGCCGATCTCTGCGGGCGGATCGAGTCGGGGGACAAGCTGAGCCTGGATGACCGCAAGGCGCTCCTCGACACGGCCGGCAAGGCTACGGAATCCATGAAAGAAGTGACGGGCCATGCAAACGATTGAATCGCTGAAGCGAAAAATACAGAGCGCCCAGGATCTCCTCGGTGTCGTGAAGACCATGAAGGCCCTGGCGGCCGTAAGTATCCGGCAGTATCAGAAGGCCGTCGAGTCCCTGTCGGAATACAACCGGACCGTCGAGATGGGGCTTCAGGTCGTCCTGAAAAACAGCCGCGGCACATTTGCCCCGATGCGGTCGTCTGCGGAGAAACGGATGGGGGCCATCGTCTTCGGCACCGACCAGGGACTCTGCGGGCAGTTCAACAACATCGTCACCGCCCATGCCCTCATGGAGATGAACGCCCTGGGGATCGCGAAAGAGAACCGCATCGTCATTTCCGTGGGCCTGCGGGCGGCCGACATCCTGGAGGATTCCGGGCAGAAAGTTCACGAAATCCTGAGTACCCCCGGCTCGACGGCCGGCATCACCCCCATGGTTCAGGACATCACCACGGTGCTCGAGGACTGGCGTTTCAAAAGGCAAATCGACAGCATGGTCCTCTACTACAACGAGTACGTCTCCGGGGCGACGTACCGTCCGAAGACCCTCAAGATCCTTCCCGTCGACCGGGAGTGGCTGAAAAACCTTGAGAAAAAGAAGTGGGAATCGAGGACGCTCCCGACATTCACCATGGACTGGGAGACGATCTTTCGGGCCCTCATCCGTGAATACCTGTTCGTCTCGCTCTACCGGGCTTTCGCCGATTCGCTGGCGAGCGAGAATGCGAGCCGGCTGGCGGCCATGCAGAGCGCCGAAAAAAATATCGAGGAGCGGCTCGAGGATCTCTTCGGGCAGTTCCACAGACAGAGGCAGAGCACGATCACGGAAGAGCTCCTCGACATCGTGAGCGGGTTCGAGGCCATGGGCGGGGCGAAACAGGCCGGAGGAAGAGGCTGAAAACAACAGGCGAAAGGCGACAGGCAACAGGCTGAAACCAGGACGCCTCTATCGAAGCGAAGGGGGTGAGAAACGATGAGTACGGACAGGAAAGTATGCTCCATCTGCGCCTGGCGCGAGCAATGTCAGAAACGCTTCAGCGTCACGACCGACTCGATCTTCAATGTCAACTGTCCCGACTACACCCGCGACGTGAAGATCAGGGACAGCGAGGTCGAAGCGAAAATCGTCCAGGAGCAGCTGGACAAGTGGCAGCGGGAAAAAGCCCCGGTGAGCGTATACACCATCACGATTTCCCGGCAGGCCGGCGCCGGGGGAAGCGAGATCGCCCGTATCCTGGCTAAAAAGACCACGATGGACCTCATGGCCGGGCAGATTATCCAGCGGGTGGCCGAGAGCTCCAAGATGAGCACGAAGGTCGTCGAGACGCTGGACGAGAAGGCCGTCACAACCATGGAGAGCTGGATCAATTCCATGTTCGTCTCCAGGCATCTCTGGCCGAGCGATTACCTGAAGCACCTCACGATGGTCATGGGGACGATCGGCAAGCACGGCAACGCCATCGTCGTGGGCCGGGGGGCTGGATACATCCTGCCTCCGGAAACGACCTTCCGCGTGAAGATCATCGCGCCCCTCGAGTACCGGATCGAGAGCATGATGCAGATCCGCAACCTCTCGCGCGACGAGGCGCAGAAGTACATCGAAAAGCGTGACGCCGACCGGATCGCCTTCGTGCGGAAGTATTTCCAGACCGACGCGATGGACCCGACGAATTACGACCTCGTGATCAACACGGAGAAAGTGGGGATCGAAGGGGCCGTGGACACGATCCTCATCGCGTTCGGCGACTGGACGCAGATCTACGAAGGCAAAAAACCCGGCAAGCTGAAGAAGGCCAAGGCGGTCTGAGAGAGTGTACAACGCGGCGATCCACGAAGGCGGCCTGCAGGGAAGCGACCGTGCGGACCGGGCCGTACGGGCAGGACCGGGTTGGAGAAGGAAAATCCGGCATGGGGGACGAAATCAGGAACTGTGAGATTTGCCGGGTGAAAATCGTCTTCGCCACATGCCTGGGCTGCGGGGCGGGTCTCTGCGAAACCTGCGCCCTGTTCGAGCTCATCGGTTCGGGTTGTGGGTGCGTATGGCCCGCCTATTACTGTCCGAAGTGCGCCTGGGACCCGATGGTAAACCCGAACGCCGCCTTTCGCGACCCGCCGGCCGGGCGCGAATCGCTCACCTCGAAATGACGATTCCCTTCGGGGTGATCGGAACGTGGCCGAGAAGCGAATCGTTTACGGGACAGCGGCTTTTTACGAAATCGACGAATTCGCGGACCTTCTCTTCATCGGCGTCGGTCTTGATGTGAAACGTGTACCGGATTTCCCGCAGCCCCGCCCTGACGCCGTCCCTGCCTTTCAGGAAGCCGTCGGTGTCGAGATCCCCCTCCAGTTCGACGCGGAGATCCTGAAAGGCGATCTTCCTTGACCGGGCAAACAGTCGTGCCACGATGCACTGGCAGGCCCCCAGGCAGCACAGAAGCATCTCGACGGGGTTCATGCCCGTGTCGGTTCCACGGAGCGTCTCGGGCTCATCCATCAGCACCATGAATTTCCCCGCCCGGTTTTCGACGGAAAGTCCCCCTTTGAGAACGGACTCTGACCTGAACGTGACAATCGCCATGGATATCCTCCTGCCTCTGTGATCCGTGATGGGTAACCTGTACCGGAAAACGTCTTAATTGGCAACCGCAAGCCATCTTTTCCTCTTTACGGATCGAATGGATCGAGCTATGATGATTCTGCCGATGCAGCCGACGGAGGGGAAGGCGCGCATCGGGGGATTCGTCGAAGACTCAATCAATTCATGCCGTTGACCCGGGGATGCATCCGTATGCCCTGCAGGTCGGCGGCCCCGGGATGTTTGCGGTCGCCGGTCGTCCTCATTGCAGAGGACCGCCGAGCACGCAGGGGTTCCAGTCCCTGTTCCCCTCTCAGAGCCCTCTTGACGAAGGAGGGACCCATGCCAAAAAAGAAAAAGACTCGGGACGTCGAGGAGATCCTGGACGGCAATATCGACCAGTTCGAAAAAGGGCTCGGTGGCCGGGCAGGGGATGATCTCGACGAGATGATCCGGAAGCTGGGACGATACGAGGATGAAGAGGTGACCCCTCGCCCCGTTCTGGAAACGGACCGGGAGACGCCACCCGCCGAGGAGGATCTCCGCGCCCGGAATATCCTCCGTGTGGAGATTCGCGGCGATGACTGCGAGATCGTCTGCGGAAAGATCCGAACGAAGGCGAAAGACCGCATCCTGGAATACTGCCGCCGGCGCGGGCTTGCCGTCAGCGACATCTGGTACTGGGAAGACGAGGCCATGACCCGGCTCGTGGGACCGACGTGGACCGCATGGTACGATGTGGATGATTTCTTCCACGAGACAGGGCTCCTGGGGAGGACGGCTTCCTCGTTCTCCATCACCGTTACGGTGGATGGCGAGGCCGTGGAAGATCTCAACGCCAGGAAGATCAAGACCACCCGGTCAGCGTCGGGGTCGAAGCCTGTGCCGGGCAAGGATCATGTCGCCGTGACGGCCGGGACGATCGGCGAGGGGCGTTACGCCTTCGAGTTGGATATCGACGGGGAGTTCGTGACCGGAAAGCTGGGATTCGCGTTTCTCGAACTCTCAAACCTCGGGATTGAGGAACGCCTGCTCGTCGATGTCCGTTATGACGGCGAAAGCATGTTTCGCGAGGAAGAGGTCGTCCGGGATCTGTTTACGGTCACATTTCTCTAAGAAAGGGCGTAGGGCTAAAGGCTAAAGGCTTCCGAAAAGAGATATTGCATTGCCATTTGCCCTTCGCCATTTGCCCTGAGCCATCGGTTATCCCATGAAAGACAGAATCGCTGAAATCCTCGGACTCACGTCAAAGCCCGCCGGTGCGAAAAGGGACACGGGAAACGGCTGGTCCACCCTTGACCCTTCTCCGGAGAGCATTGCAGAGATCCAGATCAATCCCCCGATCTTCGGCCTCGAGACGGAAGCCCGCATCGAGCAGAGCCGGGGCATCATTCATGAGGAGGCCATCACCGGTTTTCGCAGGGCCAATGCCTATTTTGCAGTGAAGAACTACGGACGCGCGATCAGCGATTACTCGAGAGCCATCGAGCACTCGCCGAGATCGCCGGAGATCTATTACAATCGGGGGATGACGCACGAGAAGGCGGGGAAATTCATCAAGGCCATCGAGGACTACACACACGCCGTGTCGGTCGACCCGCAATATGGAAAAGCCTATTGCAACCGCGCATCCCTGCTCTGGAGCCAGGGGGAAACGAAACAGGCCATGGAGGATATGAAAAAGGCGGCGCGGCTTGGGATGACGGAGATGCAGCTGTTCTTGAAATCAAAAGGCATCGAGTGGTGATGCGCGCCGCGCGCAGTGACCAGTGACCGGTAGAAAAAGAAAAGTGCCTGAGTGTCTAAGTATCTGAGTGAAGAAAAAGAAGGGACGAGGGGGCAGGGACGAGGTCAAATTCGCGATAGAACCTTTCAAGGAATCAACAAAAATAGAATTCCAGCTTTCTCACGGCCCTGCGCCCCGTGCCGGGGTGCCAGCGCCGGGGATATCGGGTTGGTACGTGCGGACCGTCGAGCCCCTCTCTTCGACCTTCTTCTGCCGGTATTGGATATAAGCGTTGCGAACGGCCAGGTAGGGGTCGATGGCCGCCTCCTTGATCGCCTCGTAGTTGCCGATCGCGAGGGATGTGTCGTTCGTCGCCTGGTATACCCGGACGGTCAGCCAGGCATACCAGGGGTCGAGGTAGGAAATCACGTAGGCGAAGTAATCCCCCGCCATCCCCACGGTGTCCCTTGGGCTCGAGGGCCCGAGGAACGGCCAGACGATGTAGAACCCCTGGCTGATCCCGTAGAAGCCGAGGGTCTGGCCGAAGTCTTCGTCCTGCCTCACAAGGCCGATCTCATTGCTCCCTGCCGCATCGAACAGGCCCGCGAGCCCGATTGTGCTGTTTAGCATGAAGCGGAACAACTCCGTGGCGGCGCCGATGACATTGGCCTGCAGCAGGCAGTTGACGAAACGGATGGGCGATCGGAGGTTGGAGAAGAAATTGCCCACGCTCACCCTCGAGGGCTCGGGCACAACGGCTCGGTAGGCTTCCGCCACGGGCTTCAGAACCCCGAAGTACAGACGATCGTTGAAGTTGAACATGGCCCGGTTAAAGGACTCCCACGGGTCTGCGATCGTCGCCTGCTCGGCAGCGGGGACGTCCTCCATCCCATAGTCGACATCACTCTCGTCTCCTTCGGCCTTCTCTTCGGGCTCGTCCGCTGCCGCAGGCGGGGTTGCCTCGTCCTTGGCCAGTTGAAGGGATGCCTGATGTTGATCCGGCGAATAGGAGGCCACGGCCGGTGTCGCGGGCGGGGGCGCCTCCCCGCCGGCCATCGGGGCGGATACGGCCTGCGGGCCGTGAGCGCAGCCCACCATGACGGAAGCGCAAAGGGCGAGGGCAAACGAGAGGATTTTCATGGCTCAGGTTTTCTGGCCTTTCGCCTTTTTCCGAGGGATCTCGAGCAACTCATCGGGTGTGCCCTTGGCGAGGATCTCGTTGAACTGCGAGCGGTAGTTCATCACGAGGCTCACATTCTCCACGACGACGCCATAGACCTTCCACGCGCCGCTTTTGTCCTTGAAGACACTGTAGTTGTCTGTTCAAGACAACTTATTCCTTGTCTGTCCTGCGGACGTGGTCGGCAATATGCCGCACGTCGTCCATGACCTTGGCAACATCCAGGGTCAAAAGCCTCCGGTTGCGCATCACGACTTTCCCGTCGATGATCACATCCCTCACGTCGTTCCCCCTGCAGGCATAGACGATCTGGGAGTACAGATGGTACAGGGGGGTGAGGTGCGGCTTTCTCAAGTCGATCACGATGAGGTCGGCGCACTTTCCCGGCTCGACGGACCCGATGAGGCGCTGAAGGCCCAGCACCCGGGCGCCCCCGGTCGTGGCAATCTGAAGCGCCGTTGCGGCATCCATCACAGTCGGGTCCATCGTCGAGACCTTGTGGAGCTTCGCCATCGTGTCGAGCTCTAGCAGCATGTCCAGGTCGTTGTTGCTTGCGCATCCGTCCGTCCCGAGCCCCACGGCAACCCCGCGCTTCAGGAGCTCCGGGATGCGGGCGATGCCCGATGCGAGCTTCATGTTGCTCTCGGGGCAATGACAGATGCCGGTGCCGCTTGCCGCAAGCAGATCCATTTCGCCCTCGTCGAGCCACACGCAGTGGACGGCCGCCGACTTCCCTCCAAGGACCCCGATCTTTTCGAGGTAGTGAACGGGCCTCAGCCCGTAGCGGGACCGGAGGATGTCCATCTCCTCCTTCGTTTCGGCCAGGTGCATCATGAAGAGGACGTCGGCCTCGTCGGCGATCCGTTTCACGGTCTGCAGGGTTTCCGTCGCGCAGGTATACGCCGAGTGACAGAAAAGCGACGGCGTGACCCGGGGCGAGAGCGACTGCCATTTGGCAATGAACGTCCCGGCTGCCGCCGTCTTTTTACGGAGCTCTTCTCCATCGGGGGGACTGAAGTCGATGAATCCCAGGCCCGCCACGATACGCAGGCCGGCATCCACGGCTGCCTGCACGACATGGCTCTCGTAGAAGTAGCTGTCGCAGCAGGTCGTCGTCCCCGAGCGGATCATCTCGGCCATTCCGAGAAGGGCGCCACGGTAAATCATCTCGCGGCTGACGTGCTTCGTTTCGGCGGGGAACATGTGTTCGTGGAGCCACTCCATCAGCGGCAGATCGTCTGCAAGGCCCCGGAAGCAGGTCATCGGCAGGTGGGTGTGCGTGTTCACGAGGCCCGGCATGACGGCACAGCCCGCGGCATCGATTGTTTCGACGGGGCTTGACGCCGGGGCATCGGCCCCGTGGCAAGCAAAGCGGATCTTTCCCCCCGAGATCCCGACGGCGGCATTCTCGATGATGTCCATGCTCCCGGACAGGGTGAGAAGGGTGCCGCCCGTGATGAGGATGTCGATCTTTTCTTCGTGTTTCATGACGGAGGGCCTCACATCCCGAGGCTTGCCCGTATCCTCCGGGCGATGCGGTTGACGCGGTCCATGACCTCCTCTTCGTCGACGGTGAGGAGTTTGCGGTTTCTCATGACGATGCGCCCGTTGATCACGACCGTGTCGACATCGGACCCCGAGGCGCAATAGACGAGGTGGGAGTGCTCGCTGTAAACCGGCGTGAGGTGGGGGCTGTTGAAATCGACGGTGATCACATCAGCCTTCATGCCGGGCCGCAGCGAACCGACCTCTTTCCCCATTCCGAGGGCCCGGGCGCCGCCGCGAGTTGCCATCTTCAGGACGGTGCCTGCGCTCATCACTGTGGGGTCCAGCCTGAAGGCCTTGTGGAGCTTTGCCGCCGTGTCCATCTCCTGGAACATGTCCAGGTTGTTGTTGCTGGCGCATCCGTCCGTCCCCAGGGCCACGGTAACGCCGGCCGCCTGCAGGTCCGGTACGGGGGCCACACCCGATGCCAGCTTCATGTTGCTCTCGGGGTTGTGCACGACCTTCGCCCCCGCGCGGGCAAACATGGCGATGTCTTCGGCGTCGAGCCAGACGCCGTGAAACGCCACCAGGTTCTCATCGAGGAGGCCTATGTCGTGAAGGTATTGCACGGGGCTGCACCCGAGCTTTCCGACAAGGCCCTCGCGCTCCGATTTTGTCTCCAGCAGGTGAAGGGCCAGGGGGACCCCGTAGTGGTCGGCCAGTGTCTTGGATTTCTTCAAAAGCCCCTCCGAGCAGGTGTAAAGGGCATGGGGTTCCACGGTGATCCGCACGAGAGGGTCCTTGGCCCATTTTTCGATGAGGTCCTTCGTGTAGGCAAGACCTTCATCGGGCGTCTTGAAATTGGGGGAAGGGAAATCGAAAAGCACCTCCCCGAGAAGGCATCGCATCCCGGCGAGACTTGCCGCTTTCGCCGTCTCGTCCTCGAAGATGTACATGTCGCAGAAGGTTGTCGTTCCGGATCGGATCATCTCGATGCAGGCCAGCAGGCTTCCCCAGTAGGCAAGCTCCGTGTCCACATTTTTCGCCTCGGCGGGGAAAATATACTGGTTGAGCCACTCCATCAGCTCGAGATCATCGGCGATCCCCCGGAAACAGGTCATGGCCGCATGGGTGTGCGCGTTGACAAGACCGGGCATGATGACATGGTTTGTCGCCTCGATGACGGTGCGGCTGCGATAGTGCCCCGTGACATCTCTCCGGGGGCCCACGGCGACAATCGTGTCATTGAGGATGGCGACGGCGCCCGACGGGATGACCGTGTCGGCGTCGTCCAGGGTCAGGATCGTGCCGCCTTCGAGAATGATGTCGACTTCCTGCATGGTGCCTCCCCCGTGCCGATTCTCAGGATTCTCTTTGGCCGGTTTGCACCGGGGCCTGTCGTCTCACATCTTGACAGCCACCGGCAAAGATACTATACATGCCCCTACCTGCCTCATTGCCTGGGTGGCGGAACTGGTAGACGCAAGGGACTTAAAATCCCTCGGTCCCTAGGGCTGTGCGGGTTCGATTCCCGCCCCAGGCACCATGAAAATTCCCTGCGAAAGAAGCGGGAAAAGCCCCGATTGTCATCTCCGTTTTCACACATCTTGCGTGCCCCATGCAGAGATTGCGGTTCGAGGTCCACACGGGACGTGAAGATCACATAATGGATTTTTCGCAAATAATCAATTTCAATGTCGCTTTTCGCCGGGGGCGCCTTGTCTCTGCAGTCGGTGTCCTGCAAATGAGGTTCGGGGCTTGCCGTCGCACCGTCAAAGGGCAGTGAGCGGAGCGCCAAATCTCCGGCAGCAGGGAATGACTGCAACCTGCGTAACCAGCCATCCATCGCGGTGCAAAGTCCACCCGGTGCCGGATACCGGTTGACAGCAATCGGAAGCTTTTTTAGACTCGGCGATGCGCAACGGGGATCGTCGAAAGACGCGTTGCAGGCGTCAGTCGCCACGGGTGTCGCGATGACCGAGCCCGGGGAATCTTGGAAAACAGAGGAAGACCCAGAAAACAGGGAGGTTGGTGTATGAACAGGAAGAAATTGGTGGTACCGGCGGTTATGGCGCTCGTCTGCGCAATGATCTTCATGCCCCTGTCTGCGGACGCCCAGAAATCCCCCAAGGGGGCCAAGGCGATCTTTGACAGCGGAGACGACGCAGCCGTAGGCATGTCATCCAGTGGTCCTGCCCCCAGCACCGCAATGGCGCCGGAAAAATACGTGGGAATTTCGTACAAGATTGCACTTCTCAAGAACAGTGGGGATTACTCCATCGTTCGCAGGACGAGGGCATTCAAAACGGGCGAGCGGATCAAATTGCTCGTCCGGATAAACAAGCCAGGATACCTGTCGATCGTGAATATCGGACCGACAGGCAACACCACGCTCCTTTTCAATGAATATGTGGAAGCAAAGCAGATCTATGACATTCCAAAGGGGGCGAATAGTCTGCGGTTTGCCGGATCCCCCGGCACCGAGAAGGTTATGATCATGCTATCCGGCAGCCCGAATCCGATTGTCGGCGGGCAGTCCACGAGCATGGCAGGCAGGCCCGGCACTGTACCTCCGCCTCCGGAAGCAACCGCGGTTTCGCTTCCTCCGTTCCTGGCCGGTTCCGCAAACGTTGCTCCTCCCAGCATGCCCCCGCCCCCTCTCGGATCCGTGGCCGATGCGGGCAGCAGCCTGCCTCCGCCCCTGCCCGTGATGATTGCCAGCAGCATGCAGAGTTCGAAAGACATCGTCCTGGAAGACCAGAACAAGACCGGCTATGCCGTGATATCCCCAAAGGCGGGATGGAAGCCCTCGGCGAAAGGGACGAAGGACATCGTCCTGGAATCCGACATGAAGGACGGCAGCAATTACGGAGTCGTTCCGGCTTCGGCAATTGATGAGGGCGGCATCCTTACGCTCGATTTCAAGCTGACTCACAGGTAACAGGAGGGTTCATGAAGGTTTTTCACCTCAAATTGGTTAGTGTTCACGTCGTCTGTGTCTTTTTGCTTTCCTCCTGAGCATCGATGCTGCCCTGCCCGCCCCATATCTGAACGGAAGAGGAGCGGGTCGATGCCCGAAACAAGTGCATCGCGATGTACACTGCAAGCGGTGCGGCGGCAGTCACCCTCGTAAGAGGTCTCATCAGCGGCCGTTGGAAATCGGCGGGAGTCGGCGGTCGCGGCGGCGGTCGAGGACTTCGGCCATCGCGGGCAGGAGAAGAGAGCCGAACGGCAGCAGGAAGATAATCATGAACGGGACGTAATGGGCGAGGTGCCGAATGTAGAACTTCAGCGTCGTTATCTCCTCTCCCGTCCAGGGAGTGCCTGTGTTTCTCGGCTTCATCAGCAGGACCATGAAGCCCTTCATCGTTTCAGCTTCTGAATAGATCAGGTCTTTGTATTTTCCCATTTGCCTTTTCAATATCCTGCGTATCATTTCCCTTCCTTCCGTGATGTGGGGCACCGATCTATTTAATCGGACATTCCAATCCTTTTCTGAAACGAATTCATCCGAATAGAAGGCAAGCGCACAATTAAAATTACTCGCACCGCCCACCGCAGGCCTGCTGGCATGGAAATTGATCTATTCCGGGACAGGAGCGGTTTATGAAACTACCTGCTGTACTGGACGAAATCGTACGCCGGACCGGTAAGAGGCAGCCTCTGGAAGCAGGCCGTACCGCATTGAATGGGGCCGACGGGGCGGGGAGCTTCAAGAAGATACTGGAAACGCAGATGGCCGCTCCAGCCGAAAATGCGGCTCCGGGGGGAGCCACCGGAATCGGCGATGATAAGAAAATTATTCATCTTATTGAAATTATTAGGCTTCGGATGATGCTGGACCAGCATCTGTTGGAATCCATGCGGGATAATGGGGACCCTCGGTCCCTCTATCAGCGATTCGCCCGATTGCCGTCAGGCGGGCTCAACGCCGTTTCCCCTCCTGCAGGCCAGGCAAAGCATGGAGCTGACAATCCCGCTCCGACAGCCGTCGAAGAGGTTCCTTCCGTTGTAAGGGTGCGCAACGCATCGGACAGGTCCAGTCCGTACGAGCCCATCATCCAGCAGGCATCGAAGGCCTATGGCGTCGATGCGGGGCTCATCCGTGCCGTCATCCGGGCCGAGAGCAATTTCAAAAACGAGAGCACTTCCCCGAAAGGGGCCATGGGCCTGATGCAGATCATGCCCGGAACGGCAAAAGACCTTGGGATCCGTGACGCCTATGACTCGCAAGAGAACATCATGGGAGGGACACGCTACCTGAAAAGCCTGTTGGACCGGTATCGGGGGGACGTGCCGACGGCACTTGCAGCCTACAACTGGGGGATGGGAAATGTGGAGAGGCGGCCCGAAAAGCTGCCCCGGGAAACGCGGGTCTATATCAACCGGATCCAGCAGTTCATGGATGAAAGAAAAGTTTGAGGGAAAACAAAAAACCCCGCCTAAAAGCGGGGTTTTCTAATTCTCCTGAATCAGGCTCAGTTCATTCCGAGATACTCCCTGACGATTTCCAGCAAATGACTCACCTTGAAGGGCTTTGACAGGGTGGGGTACTTGTGCTGTACGACCTCTTCGTCCAGTTCTTTCTTGAGGCGCTTCACACCGAAAAAGCCGCTCATGTAAATGATTTTGATGGTGGAATCGTCATTGCGGATCCGACGAACGAGCTCGATGCCGTTCACGTTGGGCATGAGAACGTCGGTGAGGACTAGATCCGGCTTGAAGTCCTTGTAAACCTCGTACCCCGTATCCCCGTCGATGGCCACCCGGACTTCGAACCCCTCCATCGTGAAGATGTTACGAAGGGTATCCTGATAGCCGAATTCGTCTTCAACGACGAGAACTTTCCATTTTTCTTTCGGTTTCTTGAGGGCTCCGTTCTTGATGACTTCGATGAGTTCCTTGTCAGGCAGCGCATTAATGATATGGGCCACCTCATTGATCTTCTGCTGCATCTTCTCGGCTTTTTCCTTGTTGTTCGGGTTCAGGTCCGGGTGATAGATTTTTGACAAAAGCCTGTAATTGGACCTGACATAGGAAATGGCCGGTGCATCGCCGAGCTCGGAATAAATCTCCCGAGCTTTGTCCAGCATGCCGAGAACGTTCAATTCGTTCGAGAGATCAATAGAATTTTTCATCACCCTGTCCCTGGTTGAGGTCTTATTCACGAGCCGTACGGCTGTATTTTCCCGCTCAACGCCGCTCCGTTTTCTTTGATCAAGGCTGTCGCCAGCAACGTCAATGCAAATCTCGTGCAAAAAACGGAAAAATTGCAGATCGCGAGGCATGAAATCGCGGGGTCCATGAATCGCAAGGCGACCCGTGCAGGAAGAAGGACGGATTTTTCAGATCAGCGAAGCCCCTCGACGAAGCCTGCGACGGCATTCATGTAGTCGGAGAGTCCGACCATGAAGATGCTGTTGTGATCCGCGCCGGGTATCTTGAGGAGTCTCTTCCGGACGGCACCGGACGCGTCGTAAAGGTCTTCGCCGTCTTTGAAGGGGAGAATTTGATCGAGTTCAGCATGGATAATCAGTGTGGGTTTTCGGAAATGCCCGATTTTCTCGATGTGCCGGAAGGCCTCGCTTTCCCTGATGCCCGACCGCTTCATGTCGACGCCGACGAGATTCAGGATCGTCTGGGAGTGGGCAAAGCCGCTTTCGATGATCAGGCCGTCGATGAGATCCGGGTAGCTTTCTGCCAGCTCCAGGGCCGACGAGCTGCCCAGGGAGCGTCCCATGATGATGAAGGGGCCGGAGCAGCCGTTGAGGGTCAGCCATTTTCTCGTGTACTCGAAAACGATGTGGGCATCCCGCAGCATGGCGCTCACAGTCGGCTGGCCTGTCGAGTGGCCGTATCCCCTGTAATCGACGGGGAGGAAATTGAGGCTGAGGCGGGAGTACAGGAAGGCGATGTCCTCGTAGTCCTCGACGATCTCCCCGTTGCCGTGGAAAAACAGGATGGAGGGACCCTGCTTGTTGAAGATGTGGTATCTCGCCCCGATGGAAACGTCGGGCTCCACGGGGATCATGACATCACGAACCCCTTCTTGGGACAAGGGGGTTTGCCAGGAGGCCCGGGGGTAGAAGAGATAATGACTGACTTCAGGCCCGTCGAGTTTGGGACAGCCGATAGAGTTCAGGTCCTTCATGGCAGGGTCTCCCTCGAAACAATTTGATTCTTCATACCACAGGCAGGAGTTGCTGTCCACGGGGAGCCCCGCTTTGACAGCAGCGGGCAGATGAGGTAAGGAAATCCAGGGGGGAAGCTTATGCCGACGTGGCTCATCGTCGTCTTTACGATCATCGGAGGGGCAGCCGCGCTGAAAATTCTTCATGCGCTGGCCATCGTCGTGGTCCATCCGGTCACACAAGGGGCCATGTTCACATCGACGGCCCGCGTGAAGATCCGCAAGGCGCTCGATGCCGTGCCCATGAAACCCGGCGAGCTTCTCGTCGACATCGGCTGCGGCGACGGCCGTGTCCTGCGGTTGGCCAGGAAGCGTTACGGGGTGAGATGTCTCGGTTTCGAGATCAATCCGATTGCCCTTGCGAAGGCCAAACTCCTCACGATGGGAAGAAAAGGCATGGAGGTCCGATGCCGCAATTTCTGGAAGCAAGATCTCGGGAAGGCAGACATCGTCTCGTGTTATCTCTTTCCTGATGTCATGCGCCGTCTCGGGGCGAAGCTCGGAAAGGAACTCGCCGCAGGGGCCCGCGTCATCTCGTTCAATTTCCCGATCCCCGGCTGGAAGCACGAGGCCGTCCTCCGCGCCGCCTCCAAACTCAACAACGACCCGATCTACATCTACCGGATCCCGGATTCTCTGCCGGAGGGCACTCGACAGACGGCAGCGCAGTGAATGCAGGGAGCACGCCCTTCTTTCCCTGTACCCTGTACCCTGCACCCTGAGCCCTGTTTTCACGGTGCCCAGAGGTACATGAACTGCATCCCCCTCGGCATCAGGCTCTCCAAATCCTGGGGCAGGATGTTTACGACCGTGGTGTTTCCGCCCGCCTCGGAGTAGATCGTCCCCTTGTAGGACCCGGCACGATGGTAAACGACGACGGATGCCTTTTGGAGGTTGAGCGCAGTCTTGACCCCTTCGATTGTATTGTCCAGGTATCCAACCCGGTCAATGAGCCTGAGGTCCAGGGCCTGTCCGGCCGTATAGATGCGGCCATCGGCCAGCTTCACGACGGCTTCACGGGGAAGGGTCTTTCGCCCATCGGCGATGACGTCGATGAAGCGGCCGTTCATCTGATCGATAATCGTCTGCACGATCCTGATCTCTTCAGGCGTGGCGGGCCGGAAGGGGGACATGATGTCCTTCATGTCTCCGGATTTGATGGCTCGAGACTCAACGCCGATCTTCTCGAACAGTCCCTGGACGTTGAATTTCATGGCAATGACGCCGATGCTCCCCGTGATCGTCGTGGGGTGGGCCACGATCTCGTCGGCCGCCGTCGCCACATAGTAACCGCCGGAAGCCGCCACATCCATCATGCACGCGACTACCCGGACGCCGGTTTTCTTCTTATACTCGAGAATTTCGTGATGAAGGATATCGCTCGCCGTCACGGTGCCGCCGGGCGAGTTGATCCGGATCAGGAGAGCTGCAATTTTCTTGTCCCCGCGGGCCTTCTTCAGGGACTCCCTGAACTCATCGACCATGGAGATCTCTTCGCGAAACCCCAGTTTGCGCCGTTTTTCCTCGGAGATGATCCCCGTAACGTCCACGAGCAGGATTTTCCGGTCTCCTTCGCCGTCGACCACCTTTTCCTGGAGGGGACCGGGCTCTGGCAGGAGTGCAAGGTTGACGTAGGCACAGCCGCTGTACAGCAGGGACATCGCCGCAAGGAGGACAAGCAGGCTTATTCGCTTCATCGTGAACATCATCCTTTCTTTATTTTTTCTTTCTGGGGCGGTGGGGCTTCGGCTTTCCCGTTTTCTTCTGCTCCCGCAGCAGGCGCGAGATGTCTTTCTGCCGCCTCGTGACCCGTTCCTTGGCCATCCCGTTCCCCTTTCCAGCAGGGCATCCGTCCGGGCCGCAACCCGCGAAGTCCCGGCGGCAGGCTGTGTGAAATTGCCCCGCCGCCGTTTTCTGCGTTGACTCGGCGATGAGATGCTCTTATAATTATGAGCACGTATTCTGCCAGCAAAAACCGTTTCTGTAAAGGAGGTGTCATCATGTCAGAACACAAGTGCGGCGATTGGGCCAAGGGACTTCTCATCGGGGGGCTCGTCGGTGTGATCATCGGGTTGCTCTATGCGCCCAAGAGCGGAAAGGAAACGCGGGATGATCTGTCGGACAAGGCGAAGGACGTTGCGACAAAGCTCAAGGATGAATACGATGTCGCCCTCGAGAAGAGCAAAAGTGCCTACGAAAACCTGCTCAAGAAGCTGAAGGAAGTGGAAGCCAAGGCGGAGAAGAAGGCTCAGGAAATGGGCGGCGGGCCGGCCTCGCAGTCCTAAGGAAGGAGAGTGAAGCCCATGAGCTGGGAAACAAGCCTGTTCATCCTTTGCCTTGCCGTGGTGGTCTTCGTGGGGTTCACGATCCCCGTTCTCCTGCAGGTGAGGCGCACGGTGCAGAATCTCGATGTGACGATCACGGCGCTGAACCAGAATCTGCCCCAGATCCTGAAAAACGTCGATTACATCACCGAAAACGTCCGGCAGAGCGTTCATGCCGTGCGGGCAACGGTGGAAGAGACCATCAACCGCTCGCTGCCCTCGATTCTGGACAATATAGACCGTCTCACCTCCACCGTCGGCAAGTCCGTCGAACTGGTGAGAGACCGCGTGGAAGACCTCTCCCACGGTGTCGAGCGATTCCGCGGCGGGCTCGCACAAATCGACGACCGGTTCAAGGACGGGACCCGCGACCGGATGTCCCATGCCCTGACAACCTTCGCCGGTCTGGTGAAGCGCGTCCGGTCGGCCCTGGAATCCATCAGGCCATGACGGGTCTGAACCGGGGAACCTGCCCGCGGGGCCGGCCAGCGCGGTCCCTGTTCTAAAAAATCACACCATCATGATTCCGGGAGAACGAGATGAGCGAAAAAGACGATTTTGCAAAAGGGATCCTCACGGGTGCATTGATCGGGGGGCTCATCGGTGTCGCGGTCGGGCTCCTGATTGCACCGAAGAGCGGTGCGGAGACCCGGGAGGAGCTTGCCGGGAAGGCCAAGGACTTTGCCGAAAAGGTGCAGGATGAGTACGATGCCCTGTACGATACGGCAAGGCGCACGCAGGACAACCTGATCCATCGTCTCCAGGAAATCGAAGAGACGGCACGCAAGAAGGCCGACGAGATGGCCGTCAAATTCAAATCCTAGAACCCGGTCGATCCATTGATCGGCGGGCTTAAGGGGGGAGGCTCCTGCCTATGCCGTGGGAGATCAGCGTTGCTCTGGGCGCAGCGGCCTTGCTTGCGCTTGCCGTGGTTGCAGCCATGACCCTGGCCGAGATGCGAAGAACGAGCCGAAACGTCGCGGAGCTCACCGCAACCCTGGAGCGGCACCTGCCTGCCATCCTTCAGAATCTCGACGAGATCAACCGCAACGCCGATGCCCTGAAGTCCTCCATCCAGGACCTTTCGGACAGGTCCGCCGAAACGGGCAGGGACTTCGAGAGAATCGCAACCGGCGTTCTCTCGACATCACGGTCCCTCGATGCAAACGTGATTGAACCGGTCCTCAAGACCGCAAGAGGCGTGTCAACCCTGCTTGCCTTCGGCGCCGCCCTCCGGGGGCTGCGACACCCTCTCAGGATGTGGCTGCGGAGGGGGAAGGGCAGGGCGTGATCGCTTCCGGTTCCTGATCACGGACCGCAGCCACCACCCCACGTGGAAATAGCCGCCCAGAATGATCAATGCCGTCAACCCGAGCAGGATGAAGAAGAACACGTCCTGGTTCTCTCGCAGGGAACTGCCCTGGAGCGACAGGATCACCGTGCCGAGAAGCCGGCCCGTCGTGGAGATGACGAGGAAGTTGCGCTTCCGCATGTGTGACAGGCCCAGGATGTAGCAGAGGGTGTCCTTGGGAAATCCCGGGATCAGAAAGAAAATAAAGGAAATCACCAGCCCCTGATGCTCCAGGAAGTAATCGTATTTCCGGATTGTCGACGGGCGGATGATCTTCTCGACGAAGGGGAACCCCAGGAAGCGGGCAAGAACAAAAGCAATCCAGGAGCCGATGGTGAGCCCGATCGTAGAATAGATGATCCCCAGGACCGGGCCATAGAGATACCCCCCGAGGAGTCCCGTCACGTCGCCGGGCAGGGGCGAGACGACCACCTGGGCGATCTGGAGGGCGATGAAGAGGAATATGGAAGTGGCGCCGTAGGATGTCAGGAGCTCCGACAGGCGCTCCCGGTCCATGAAGAACGTGTGGACGTTGAAGTGGACAATGAGAAAAATCCCGATGGCAACAACCAGCGGGACGAGAAGAACCCGTGCAAACGATCTTTCCACTCGGTAGTTACCCCGTTGACGAATCCCGCCATCCCAGAACTCGGATGGCGCAACCTTTTGCGAAACGCCACACCGAAAAAAGATACCATTCGAAGTGGCTCTACCGTACCACATCCACGGCGCCATCGCAAAGCGATTTACTCTCACGGCCCCGATGAGGCGCCGCCTGCCTGCGAGACAATCCAGTGCTGGATGAACTTCGTGTCCGTGCGGGATGAAATCCGTGATGATCGGCAAGCGTTATGAGAGACCATCGTCGTCATTGTGCCGGGTGTAGATCACCGCATCGTCAAGCTCTGTTCCGGTCGGTACAGGGCTTTACGTCGTGATACTCCTTGAATTCTTCATCAACTTTCGCTAAAAGGGATCATCGAGTGATCCCGGGCGGCTGAAGTCGCGTTTTGAATTCGCAATGTCTGCCTTCCCGGGTGAAGGGATGCCTCTCGGGTGGAGGAGGATCAACCATGCCGGATAAGATAAGAAAAATCGGTCTTGCCCTCGGCAGCGGATCTGCACGCGGATGGTCCCACATCGGGGTGATCCGGGGACTTCAGGAAGCGGATGTGGCCATTGATATCGTCTGCGGCTCCTCGATCGGCGCCCTCGTGGGGGGAGCCTACGCGGCGGGAAAGCTCGACGATGCGGAAAAGCTCATCCGCGAGCTTGCCTGGTCGGATGTGCTCGGGTTCATGGAAGTCCCCGTACCCCGGTCCGGTCTCATCAACAGCGAGAAGATTGCCGATTACCTGCGGGAAAGGCTCGGGGACCCGAACATCGAGGATCTACCCATTCCCTTCGCAGCGGTGGCAACGGATCTGACGTCGGGGCAGGAGATCTGGATCCGCAATGGGTCACTCATCGAGGCCATCCGCGCAAGCATCTCCATGCCGGGAATGTTTACGCCATGCTTCCGGGACGGCCGTCTCCTCGTCGACGGGGGGCTCATCAATCCCGTTCCCGTGTCGCTCTGCCGTTCCATGGGCGCCAGCACCGTCATTGCCGTAAACCCCAACACGGATATCAAGATCCAATACGAGATCACCCGGGAACCCATCCTCGGCGGACCCCCGAAAACAGAACCGGAGGAGCAGGAGCAGGGGCTTCGGCTCCGGGATCTCTTTTTTGCAGGCCTCACGCTCTATATCACGGAACGGGTTCATCGCGGAAAATCGGTCGCGAAAGGGCCATCCGGCGCGAAGAATGCCGATACCGAGAACAAGGGCCTGAAGGGTCACCTGATCGATTATCTCTCCGACTACATCAACGCCACGATGAAACAGGGCAAGTCCCTGGCCCTGGGTCAGATCACCGAGGACGGTTCTTTCCGTGAACCCTCTCTCTTCGAGGTGATTACAGCCTCCATCAACCTGATGGGTGATCGCATCGCCCGCCAGCGACTGGCAGGCGACCCGCCCGATGTCCTGATCCTGCCCCATGTCTCCCACGTGGGGCCTCTCGAGTTCAACCGGGCCGATGAGGTCATCGAAGCGGGGCGTCGTGCGCTGAACCTCATGCTGCCCATGCTGAAGGATCAGATCGGCTTCGTCGTGACCATATGAGAAGCGTTTTCGGACAGTTTGGCCTCGAATGAGTACCCCTGCCTTTCAAGAAAAATACCTTGACAATCAACCTTGCCTCCCGCATCATCGAACGCCAATTCGCAATAATGAACGTTCGTTCAGGAAGCACATGAATACGACCGGGAAATTGCAGAGGAAAGTAAAGGAGTTTCAGTTTCGCCGCGCCGAAATCATCGATCAGGCGGTGAAAATCTTCGCCGCGAAGGGATTCCATGAAACAACGATGGCGCAGATTGCGGAAGCCTCAGGCTTTTCGACCGGGAGTCTTTATCATTTCTTCCGCGGGAAAGAGGATCTCTACTCCGTCATGGTGACGGAGAAGGTCCGGATGATGTACGACGAAATCATGGGAGCCGTCAGTCGGGAGCCGTCCGTCGATGGCATGATTCGTGCCCTCGTAATCTCGCACTTTGCCTACGTGGAGCACCATATTGACTTCTACCGTCTGTTGGTCGGACATGAAAGCGGCCTGAGATCGGAGGGTCTGAAAAAGCTGCGGGACAGCATTCTTGACGAGCACCGAAAGCATGTCGAATGGATCGAAGATCTCCTGCGCGCTGGAATCCGGCAGCAGGTTTTCAGGGATCTCGACACGAAGTCCCTGGCCAATGCCCTCATGGGGATCATTGCGTACTCCAAGTTCGCCTGGATCATGAATCCCTCCGGGGAGTCCCTGCTTGGACAGGTGGACGACGTCCTGGATGTGTTCCTCCGTGGCGCCGCCGCGGGACAGGGAGTCGGGCAGGCGGAAACATCCCTTCGCGACAGGAAAAACAGTACTCAGGAGGCAGGATGAATATCTGCATGAAGTGGTTGGTACCCCTTGGATTGCTGATCGCTTTCGGATTCGGAGCCGCTCAGGCCGGGGAATACACGCTGGAGGATCTGTACCGTGTCGGCATGCAGAAATCCGAAAAGGTCAGGATCTCCGGCGAGAACGTGGAGATCGCCGATTCCGGGAAGTACAAGGCCCTGTCGGCGCTTCTGCCGAAAGCCACCGCATTCGGCGCCTACACGAATTACTCGGAGGACAAGCGCGGCCCCTCCGGCTCCCTCATCCAGCCCGACACACAGAGCGTCTGGGGGGTGCGACTAGACGAAACCCTGTCGCTCAGCGGCCGTGAATTCAAGTCCTATTCACTCTCCAAGGACAACGTGGAGAAAAATCGTTTTGACTTCCGGTCGTTTCAAGAGGATTTTCTGCTCTCCCTGTCGCTGGCCTACTTCGAGTTTCTCAAGGCCCGGAAAGGCCTCGAGATCGCCAACTCGAATGTGGAGCGACTGACGAAATACAGGGAGGCCGCACGGACCCGGCTCAAGGCGGGCGAAATCACGAAAACGACGGTCCTGAGGGCCGAGGGAGAGTTGTCGGGAGCACTTTCAGACCAGATCAAGGCAAGAAACTTCTATGAAAGCTCGCGGGTGTTTCTCGCGCGGACCGCCGGAATCGAACGTGATTTCGAGATCCGGGAAATTCCCGTCGCGGAGCGGGATACGGCACCTCTCGACGGTTTGAAGGAAAAAGCGCTCAAAAACCGTCCCGATGTAAAGAGCGTCGAGACACAGGTCCAGATCTCCGAAAAGCAGGTAGACGTTACTCGGGGCGCCTACTGGCCGTCACTTTCCGTCTCCGGCGTGTACACCGGGACCGACCAGAGCCCCGAGACCGCATCGTACAACAAGGAAAGCATCTGGGGCGCCGTCACACTGAACTTCCCGATTTTCGAAGGGGGGTTGCGGCGGGCGGAGGTGAGGGAATCGGAATCGAGATATCGACAGTCCGAGTTCCAGTACCGGGACTTCGTGAAATCCGTGAACGTGGAGGTGGAAAACACCTATCTCGACCTCATCGCCCAGAAGGGCATCTACAAATCCGCCCAGGACCAGTTGGCCTATGCCGAGGACAACATCCGGGCGGTGGCGAAGCAGTTCGAGTTCGGGCTGGCCAGCAGCCTCGATGTCATCGACGCCAACAACCTTCTCATCTCGGCCCAGAAGCTCATGGCCGATGCCACCTATAACTACCAGTTCTTCATCCTCCGCCTGCAGCGTGTGACGGGTTATCCCCTGATGGAATTTGTCGCCGGCACGACGGTCGAAGAGAAAAAACCTTAGGGAAACCGGAGGAAGCAAATCTGATGCTCAACCGAGACGCGAACTCATTGACTTCGAACAGGCGATTCCGGGCGGCGGCGACGACGTTCCTTCTTCTACCGTTTTTCCTCCTCGGTGCCTGCGGAAAACAGGATGCCAAGGTGGCCGAGGAGAAAACGATCAACATTCAGGTCAACACCGTGGAGACGAAATCCCTGAGGCCCTTTATCGAAACCATCGGTTCGCTGAAGGCCTTCGAGCAGGTGGTCGTCTCGAGCGAGATTGAGGGAATCCTGCGGACCACGAACGGCGAAGAGGGTGCCTTCGTGTCGAAGGGGGCGCTCCTGGCCACGGTGGAGGACCGGGACTATGCCAGTGAACTGAGGAGAGTCGAGTTCGCCCTCAAGCAGGCCGAGGCGACGCTCGTCAACACGAAGGCGGAGTTCGCGCGAAAAGAGACTCTTTACAAGGAGGAACTCGTCACGAAGCAGCAGTTCGACGACGTGTTCACGCGGATGGCCGTTGCCGACGCCGAGGTGGAGCGCTCCAGGGCCGCCCTGGCCATCGCGCGGGAGCGTTACGCCAAGACACGCATCCTCTCTCCCATGGCCGGGTACATCAGCGAGAAAAAGATCTCCCAGGGGGAATATGTCCGCAACGGCACCCCGCTGTATACCCTCGTCCAGATCGACCCTCTCAAGCTTCTCTTCACCGTGTCGGAGAAGGACATCGGCCGGCTCAAGGTCAACCAGGACGTTCAATTCAAGGTCGATGCCTACCCCGACAGGGAGTTCAAGGGGCGGGTCACGATCCTCTACCCCACGATTGACGAGCGGACCCGGAGCCTCATGGTCGAGGCGAGGGCCGCCAACTCTGAAAGGTTTCTCAAACCGGGGCTTTTCGCCAAGGTCATGCTCTACACGACCGAGGCGAGGGACACCGTCGTCATCCCCGTGACCTCCATGCTCTATGAAGGCCGGAACGTCAAGGTCTTCGTCGTCGAGGGAGACCGCGCCAAGGAACGGATCGTCAAAGTGGGAAACAAGTACGACGACACGATGGAGGTCGTCGAAGGCTTGAAAGGGGGCGAGACGCTCGTTGTCGTGGGCCAGCAGAACCTCGCGGAAGGGGTGAAGGTCCATGTGGCTCGCTGACACCTCGATCCGCAGGCCTGTTACGGCGACGATGTTCCTCATGGCCCTCGTCGTCCTGGGCATCGTGAGCTATCCCAGTATCGGCGTCGATCTCTACCCCAAGGTCGATTTCCCCATCGTCAACGTCACGACGCGCCTGATCGGGGCAAGCCCGGAGATCATGGACATCGACGTGACGGACAAGATCGAGGAGTCGATCAACACGATCAACGGCGTCAAGACGATCAGCTCCCAGAGCGTCGAGGGGACCTCCGTCGTCACCGTGGAATTCGAGCTCGAGAAAGACATCGATCTTGCCGTGCAGGACGTGCGGGAGAAAATCTCCATCATCCGCGCGAAGCTCCCCACCGACATCGAAGAGCCCATCATCCAGAAGGTGGATCCCGATGCCACCCCTGTCCTGTGGCTGAGCCTCTCGGGAAGCCGCTCGATCGGCGAGCTGTCCACCTATGCCGATGAAGTCCTCCAGGAGAAACTGCAGAAGGTTTCGGGGGTGGGGGCCGTCAACGTCTCGGGCCTGAGGCTCCGACAGGTGCGCATCTGGTTGAACCTGGACAAGCTCAAAGCCTATCAGATCACCTCCAGCGACGTGGCGCAGGCCCTGGCGCGGGAGAACGTGGAGATCCCCGGGGGGCGGATCGAGAGCCTCTCCAAGGAGTATTCCATCAAGGTCAAGGGGGAATTCCCGCGGGTTTCCGACTTCAACGATCTCATCGTGGCCTATTCCAAGGGGGCCCCCGTGCGCATCCGCAACATCGGCCGCGCCGAGGACGGTCTCGAGGAAAGGCGATCCATTGCACGCCTCAACGGGGAGACAGCCGTCGGACTCGGCATCCAGAAGCAGTCGGGAACCAACACCGTCGAGGTGGTTGACCTCGTCAAAAAGGAACTGGCAAAGGTCCAGAAGACCCTGCCGCCGGGGATGAACCTCAGTATCTCCTTCGACCAGTCCCGTTTCATCAAGACCTCCATCAACGAGGTACAGAATCACCTGGTCATCGGCGGGTTGCTCGCCGTTTTCGCCGTTTTCCTCTTTTTAAAAAACGTCAGGACGACGCTCATCAGCGCCCTGGCCCTTCCGATTTCCGTGATTGCCACGTTTTCCCTCATCCGGGCATTCGGGTTCACCTTCAACAACATGACCATGCTGGGCCTAACCCTGTCCATCGGGCTGCTCATCGATGATGCCATCATCGTCATCGAGAACATCTACCGCAACATCGAGCAGGGGATGAAGCCCCGGGAGGCGGCATCCTTTGCCACGGCGGAGATCGGACTCGCCGTCATGGCGACCACGATGGCCATCGTGGCCATCTTCCTGCCCGTGGCCTTCATGAAGGGGATCATCGGGCGATTCTTCCTGCAGTTTGCCCTGACCGTCGTTTTTGCCGTTCTCGTGTCGCTCATCATTTCCTTCACCCTGACACCCATGATGTCCTCCCGTTTTCTCAAGCCCCACGGGCAGGAGAATCCCGGTCCCCGATCGAAGCCTCTGCGACGGGTCTTCGGGTGGATGCAGGGCATGGGCGACTGGCTGGAGAGACGATACGACGAGATGGAAGTGTTCTATCGCCGGTTCCTCGCATTGTGCCTGGACAGGCGAAAGACCGTGCTCGTTCTAGCTTTGGCCATTTTCGTCTTGAGCCTGATGATGACCCGGTTCATCGGCAAGGAATTCGTGCCGGCTGAGGACCAGAGCCAGTTCATTGTCCGTCTCGAGGCGCCCATCGATTATTCCGTCGATTCCACGGATCAGATCTTTCGGAAGGCCGAGGCCGTCGTCAAGGAGATCCCCGAGATCACGAGACTGTACTATTCCCAGGGAGGCGGCCGGTTCCGGGAAGTCAACAAGGCCGTCTTCATGATCACCCTGAAGCCGAAGAAGGAACGCAAACGAAGCCAGCAGGACATCCAGGCGCTGATCCGCAAAGACCTGGCCCGGATCGCGGGCCTCAAGGCCAGCGCCGAAAACATATCCCTGATCGGAGGCGGACAGCGGAACGTGCCCATCCAGTACTCGATCCGGGGGACGGATCTCGACGCCCTCCAGAGGTATGCGAGACAGATCACGGGGGATTTCTCCAAACTGCCCGGGATCGTCGACGTGGACACTTCCCTGGAAACGGGAAAGCCGGAAGTCAAGGTCTACATCGACCGGGACAAGGCCGCCGACCTGGGGATCAACATCGCCACGATCGCCGAGGCGGTCAACTTCCTGATCGGCGGAGAGGTCGACGTGACCAAGTACAAGGACGAGGCGCGGGGGAGACGCTATGACGTGAGGGCAAGACTCGATCCGGGCGACAGGTCGAGTCCCGCCGACATCGGGCGGATCTACGTGCGCTCCAAGGACGGGCGTCTCGTGGAGCTGTCGAACGTCGTGCAGATTCAGGAGGGCGGCGGCCCCAGCATCATCAACCGGGTCGACCGGCAGCGGGCCGTGACCGTCTTTGCCAACCTCGAGAAGAAGCCCATGGGGCAGGCCATGGCGGAGCTCGACGGGATCACGGCAAACGTGCTCCCTTCCGACTTCACGGCAAGCTACAAGGGCCAGGCCAACGTGATGCAGGAGTCCTTCCAGTACCTGCTGTTTGCGATCCTGCTCGGCGTCATCATGGCCTACATGGTCCTGGCTGCGCAGTTCGAGAGCTTCATTCACCCGTTCACGGTCCTGCTCTCCCTTCCCCTGTCGTTCATCGGCGCCTTCGGGGCCCTCTGGATGACGGGGAAAACCCTCAACGTATTCAGCTATATCGGCCTCATCCTCCTGATGGGGCTCGTGAAGAAGAACGCCATTCTGCTCGTGGATTATACCAATACCCTGAGAGCCCGGGGGGTTGACCGAAGAAGCGCCATCCTGGAGGCGGGCCCCGTGCGGCTCAGGCCCATCCTCATGACGACCGTTGCCATGATTTTCGGCATGCTTCCCGTTGCCTTCGGAGTCGGAGAAGGAGCCGAAACACGTTCGCCCATGGGCGTCTCCGTCATCGGCGGTCTCCTGACATCGCTGTTCCTGACCCTTGCCGTGGTCCCTGCAGCCTACGACCTGTTCGACGACGGACAGGATTGGCTGAGACGCGGGGAATTCAGAAAGCTTGTCACCCCGGCGTACTGGAAGATGAGGATCCGGCAGGTTCCGGCTCTTCTGGGGAAAATCCGTCAGGCCCCGGGAGCCATGATGTCCCTGTGGTCGACAACGAAGCAGGCACCTCAGGCCGCAGCGACGCTGTGGCGGAAAATCTCGAGCCTGATCAAGAGAAAGCGAAACGGCAGCTCACCGGATGCAGGGGAGGGCTTGCACTGATGCCCGGCTGTTGAGCAATGAATGCTCTGAAGGAGGGGGTCATGAAAATGTTTCTGATCGTCTATTGTGATGCCGCCGACGAGGATGTCATCGACACATTCAAAAAAGGCGGCATCCGGGCCTACACGAAGATGAGCGAGGCCAGGGGAGAGGGGACGGATACGGTACCGAAACTCGGCACGCACTGCTGGCCGGGGAAGAACAACGCCCTCTTCATCGCCGCCAGTGACGACGAGGTGGGCCGCATCAAGGAGGCCATCCACGAGATCCGGCGGGAACACCCCCGTTCCGGTGTCAAGGGCTTCATCCTGCCCATGGAGGAAAGCGTCTAGCGTTATTGCTTTTCCACATAAGCGTAGGCGCTGTGATTGTGGATGCTCTCGATGTTCTCGGCCTCCACGCTGTACCAGGTGAAGTTCAAGTCGCGGTTCAATTTCACGGCCACGGCGCGCACCACGTCCTCGACGAACATGGGGTTTGCGTGGGCGGCTTCCGTCACGTGCTTCTCGTCGACGCGCTTGAGCAGGGAGTATACCTCGCCGCTTGCCGAGCCCTCCACGAGGCTGATGACATCCTCGATCCAGAAGAACTTTCTGAAACGGACCTGGACCCGGACGATGCTGCGCTGGTTGTGAGCCCCGATACAGCTCATCTCCTTGGAACAGGGACAGACCGTCGTCACGGGCACCGAGACGCCAACCAGAAAATCCGTCTTCTCTCCGTCGTTTTCCCCCGTGAACCAGCACCGGTAGTCCATCAGGCTCTTCGCCCGCGAGACGGGGGCGCTTTTCTCGATGAAATAGGGAAACTCGATCTCCATGTGCGCCGACTTGGCGTTGAGCTTTTCGCGCATCTTGAGGAGGATCTTTTCGAAGCTGCGGAGGTTGATCTGCCCCCGGTATTCGTTGAGGATCTCGATGAACCGGCTCATGTGGGTGCCCTTGAACTGGTGGGGCAGGTTGACGTACATATTGATGGCGGCATTCACGTGCTGGACCCCGTTTGCCCGGTCCTGCACGATGATGGGGTACTGGATGCCCTTGACACCCACCTTCTTGATGTCGATCTTCCGGCTGTCCCTCCGGCTCTGCACGTCGATCATCGGTCCTCCCCCGTGTAGCTCACGCGGGCATTGTCGGACTCCCAGACCGTCACTTCGGCAATGCGGGCGGCGTTTCCCTTCATCCTGGCGGCGAGACTTTCGAAGATGAAGCGTGCCACGCGTTCCGAAGTCGCGCAATCCCCCGAGAAGGGGGTCAGTTCGTTGAGGTACTGGTGATCCAGCTCGTCGAGTACCTCGACGGTCCATTTCTTGAGGTCGCGGAAGTCGATGAGGAGCCCCTCGGGGCTGAGCTCCCGGCCTTCCACGGTAACGTCGACCTTGAAGTTGTGGCCGTGAAGGTTCTCGCACTTGCCCCCGATCTTCAAGGCGTGGGCGGCGGAAAAGCTTTTTGTGACGGTCACTCTGAACATGCCTGCTCCCTCTGATCACTCCGTTCTCAAGAATCGAAATTATATCACAGTTTTCAATCGCGGTGCGCAAAAGTTGGGCAGGGCGCCCCACGCGCCGTCCGAGCCGGTGAAGAAAGCCGGACCGGATTAACTACGAATATTTTCGTATGGACACTCATGAATTCTTCTTAGGGGATGGCGCACAAAAATCATCTTCCCTTCGTATTGTCATTTCCGCGCACGGGCGGTAGAATTCAACAGAAACAGGGAGAACCCATCCGGGTGTTATTGAAGGAGGGGATCGTGAAGACGTTCAAAACCATCGACGATCTGATCCGGGAAAAGGATCTGTCAGCGGAAGAGCTCGAGCGGCATCAGGAGCTCATCGAGGAGTGCCGGACCCGGGAAGCACAGCTCAAGGAATACTCGAGGGCGACCCGTGAAAGCATGCGGCGGATGACGGAAGAGCTCGACAGGATGAGCCGGACGGCGGAGGAACTGTGGCAGGAGGCCCAGAGGCTCTCTCAGCGTGTCAACGGGATCTATCTGCACGTGGCGCCGGTGCCGATGCGGAAGGTCTACCACTAGCCGCTTCGCGGCGGGCTTCAGGCATCCGGAGTCCGGAATCCAGAATCCCGCTTCTATTCGAGGCATGCGATGATATCCGACGCCCGCTCCAGGATCAGGTCGGCCCCGGCGCCCTGCAAGTCGGCGATGCCCGAGTAACCCGTCAGCACCCCGACGCACAGTGCGCCAACCTCTTTCCCCACGAGAATGTCCATGGGGTGATCGCCGACCATGGCGGAGTGCGCAGGCTCCTCGTCCAGAATCCGCAACACGGCACGGATGTGATCGGGGTGAGGTTTCACTCGCTCCGTGTCGTCCCGGGTCACGACGGCATCACTGTAGTCGCCGATGTCGGGAAAGATCGCCGTAACCGCCTCGAGGCAATTGCGGGTCAGGATTCCCGCCTTGATCCCGCGACGCCTCAACTCCACGAGCATCTCCTTCACACCCGGAAACAGACGGCTGTTGACAGAACCTGCCAGCTCCCGCTCGGTCACCAGCCTCAGGGCGCGACCGGAAAAAGCCCCCTCACGCCCGGGACTTCTTCTGCCGATCCGGGCCCGCATCTCTGCGATCATCTCGAGCACAAACAGCCGCTCCATGCCGTCTTCCGGGATCCCGTAGGTTGCCGCAAGATCGAGGATATCCCGGCGCATTTCCTTGAAATCGATGTTCAGGAGGGCAAGCGTTCCGTCGAAGTCGAAGACGACGGCTTTGAGGCGCAGAGAGCGTTTATGCATGACGGCGGCCTCGCTTCACGGGGAGGGGGTTCCATGATTGCCCGTCGCGTAGTCGGGACGCAGAGATTTTCGGACCACGCGGTTCGAGTTTTTTTCGGGCAAGGTGAACCCGAAGACGATCTCCAGGAAGTTCATGACGATGGACATCGTAGCCCCCCAGAGGACCTCCTCACGAACTCCGGGCGGCGCGTGGAAAAAACAGGGGAAGTCGCGGACCGGCTCGACTTGATGGCGAAAGGGGAGGTTCGACTCGATCTCCACCGTCAGGGTTCCGTAGTTTGCCCTCTCGAACAGGGCTCTCAGGGGAATCTCGACGATTCGTTCCACCTCCCTGTTCGGCTGAAACCTCCAGGACCGATTTACAAGTCCCACCACGGGGAAGATGATGCGGGAGAACACGTAGAGTTCACGGGAGGGCAAGGGTCCCAGGAAGCGAACGTTAAAGGGATTGAGCCGGATCTCTTCCCAGGCCTCTCTCAGGGCATTTGTCAGAAAAAGAGAAAGGGATTCATAAGTGTTCCTGCCTCGCGCCTTCGCAAGCGAGAGGGCTTTCCCCCGCAGGATCGGCATGAGTCCCGGAACCATCAGTCTTGCCAGGAAAGGGTCCACCGAGGGGTGAAGCATACCGCCGGGACAGCTGAGATCCCCGGGCTGAGGGACCTCGGAGGAGCGCTTGATGAGCTGCAGCACGAACCCGCTCTCCCGTCCGGTCCCCTCCTGATAGTGAAGCAGGAGGATCACGCCCGCTGCAAGCCAGCGCTCTCCGGCTTCGTTTCTCCCGCGGATGAATTCATGCCGTTCCACGTAGTCGATGGGAACACGGCCCAGGCCCTCGACGATCCGATCGATGACCCCTTTCTTGTCCGAGAGATCCGGTAGATGAATGAGGGTTGCAGACATTTTTCCCATTATACAGATTTCGTGCGAGGCATCAAGACACAGCTGCAGCGCGCAGCAGGACAGGTCGATCGCGGGTCGTCAGGTATCCAGTGAGCGATTCCGGAGAATCCCCTCAAGGAGCTCTTCGAACCATACCTTGAGCCGCCAGTTCTGCAGAAAACCGCAGTGCCCGCCGAAGCGCTCGATGACCAGGCGCAGTCCTCCCCCCCCTTTGAGAAAACGGAAATCGTCAACGGGGATGACCGGGTCGTCCTCGGCGGCGAGGATCGTGACCGGCACGGCGAGGCGGGAGAAGTCGGCCCCGGTCAGCGTATAGGTCCGGAAATACTCAAAGACGTCTCTGTACGGGGTGTAGCGGGGGATCGCCCGTTCCGTGATCGCCATGCAGCTCTTGAGAGGCATGACATCGGAGAAATCGTATAGATCGGGAAAGAGCTGCTGCTTGAGACTCAGGGAGCGCTTCCATTTCCTCACGAAGTAGTCCCGGTAGACAAAAAACCCCCCGTCGATGGCGCAGGTGGCCTTCACGGGATCCAGGACCGGACTGATGGCGATGATGTTCCTGAGGTTTCCGGCCGTTGCGGCGGTCAACCGAAGGGCGATCCGGAGGCCGAAATTACCCCCCAGCGAAAACCCGACGAGATGGCAGGGCTTGCCGCCGGCCTCGGAGACGATGTTCATGACGGCCGAGTGGACTTCCTCGATCCGGGCGCTGTGAAAAACCCCTTCATTGAGGTGATGGCTTTTGCCGTGGTCTCGAAGGTTGAGGCGGAAGACGTCGTAGCCGCTGCGGTAGAGCCGGCGCCCCGTTGTCAGCATGTACGTGGACTCCGAGCTGCCCTCCCAGCCGTGTAGCAGGATGACAAGACCCGGGCTCCGAGCACCGGGTTGAACGGTGCGGTAGCCCAGGAGACGGACTCCCGAGCCTGCGTCGACCAGGGTTTGCTCGGAGCGTTCCCGGAGGGGGTTTGCCCCCAGGGCCCGGATCTTCAGGCTTGCCAATATGGTCTGCAGGTGCGGGTTTTTCAGGGGGAATCCCGGTATGAACGGTGCCGGGAGGAGCGGGTACTCGGATGGTCTCATAGAAGAATGGATAACAAATATGGAGACCGTTTAAAATCATTATTTCATGGTATAATAAAAATAGAAACCGAACCAAAGGGATGAACCATGAGCGCTGATGGCAAGCCGGGCAGACCCTACTGGCGGCATATTGTGGGGTGGCCCCTCCTGATTCTGGGAATTGCCGGCCTTGCGCTCCCTTTCCTGCAGGGTATCCTCTTCATTGTGGTCGCACTGACCCTGCTGGCCCCCGAAATCCCCCTTTTCCGGCGGGTGATCGAAGCGCTCAAAAAGAGGTTTCCAGCCGTCTTCGAAAAGGCCGACGAGATGAAAGCATCCCTGAAAAAACGGTTTGGTCAACCCTGACTGGAATCGGGCGTTATAAATAAAAGGGCCTTGAATCATGGGGCATTCGATGCTAAAGAATCAGGGCCAATAAGCAAGGCGGCAAGGAGAAACCTGATGAGAAAAACGATGCTGATTGTCCTGGGGATTCTGATCTTGACCGCGGGGGTTTCCGCCGCGGAGGCGCAACAGCAAAAAAAGATCGCCATTCTGCCCTTTACCGTGAACAGCAGTGAAAATATCAACTACATCCGCGACGGCATCTGGGACATGCTCATCTCCCGCGTAACAGTAGGAGGAAAGACGGACGTGCTGAGCAAAGCAAGCGTTCTGGAGGCCATGGACAAAAATCTGAAGAAGGATCTCTCGCAGGCCGATGTTTCCGCCATCGGCAAGCGGCTCAAGACCGACTACGTCGTCTGGGGGAGCATCACCAAGATCGGTGACAGCCTGAGCCTGGACGGCAAACTGCTCGATGTGGCCTCGAGCCAGTCGCCGGTCACCCTGTTCGAGCAGACGCGCGGGATGAACGAGGTGATTCCCAAGATCAACGATTTCTCCCAGAGGATCCGCTCCCACGTCACGGGGGAGGCCCTCGCGGCAACATCGGCACCGGCACCGGCGGCACCGTCGCCAGCTGCCGTGGCGACAGCCGGCACGGCAGCGGGGGCAGGAGCCGCGGCAGCGGTCGGCAAATCCCAGGAGACAGACATCGTCACGGGCATGCGGCAGGGAAAAACGACCTACACGGGGATCATCAACCCGGATTTCATTACGGCACCGGAGGGTCCCTCAGGCAAGAAGGGCTTCTGGATGAGCCCGAAATACGGGACCGAGTTCAAGGGCGTAGAGATCGGCGACATCAACGGTGACGGCATCAACGAAGTGGTGGTCATCGACAACAACAATGTTTACCTCTATCAGAGAAAAGAAAACGAATTCAGGCTGTTGAAGAAAATATCAGGGGGAACCTACGAAAAATACCTGGGGGTGGACATCGCCGATGTCAACGGCAATGGGATCCCCGAGATCTTTGTGACGAGCATCAATCGCATGATGATCGATTCGTTCGTTCTCGAATACCGCAACGGAAACTACGAGGTGGTTGCGAAGGGTCTTAACTTCATGATGCGGGCGATCAACACGACAGGGACCCCGAGGCTTCTCGGGCAGGTCCTCTCCAGCAGCCAGCAGAACCCTTTCATCAATCCGATCCATACCGTAACCTGGGAAAACGGGAAGTATGTCCTGGGCGAGAAATTACCGATTCCGCAAGGCTTGTCCGTCTACGGGCTCACCATGGATGCCGTGGACGGAACGGCTAGCGAGCGGGTGATCACGTTCGACGAAAATGACTACTTGCGCATCTATGAGAAGACGAACAAGCTGCTGATCCATCTCCAGACGGTCATGGGCGCCTCGGAACTTCTCTGGAGAAGCGATGAGGTCTACGGGGGCACGAACAGCTCCTTCACGCCCTCCTATTCATCAGGCACACGGAGCATGGTGGATCAACCGGATGCGATTTACATGAAACCCAGGATCCTGACCTATGATCTCAACAAGGACGGCAAGAAAGAGGTCATCGTGATCAAGAACCTCTCCGCCATGGGGAGGGTCTTGAAGAACATGCCACTCTTCACGTCGGGGGAGGTCTACAACCTCGAGTGGGACGGGATCGGGCTGTCCGAGGTGTGGCGCACCAAGAAGATCAGCGGCTACGTGGCCGATTATCAGATCAGGGACATCGACAACGACGGTCAGGATGAAATCGTGCTGGCCCTGGTGCTCTCCGTCGGTCCGACCATCAAGACGAACAGCTGCCTCGTGGCCTATAAGCTGAACACTCAGGCGAAATGAGGTATTTACGGGTACTGCGTCCTCGGGGGCGGGGCTGGGTGCGGTGTCTTGCGGCGCTTTGGTACGGGCTAGAGAAGCTTGACATTTCATGAAAAGTGGGATAGGTAACATCCCTTATTTTTCAAGGCGGCGTAGCTCAGTCGGTTAGAGCATGCGGCTCATATCCGCAGTGTCCGGGGTTCAAGTCCCTGCGCCGCCACCAGAAACAAAAAGCCCGGCCATCGGCCGGGCTTTTTTTAGAATGTCGTGCACCCCGGCACTGCGGTACGGGTGAGACAGGACGGGAAAGACATGCCTTCATACACGGAGTTCAAAGCTGTCAATACGGTTCTATTCGATTTCGGGGGAGTCCTTGCCGATGAGGGGTTTCGGAATGGCCTGGCCGCCATCGGTCGGCTGAGCGGGTTGGCCGAGGAGGACGTCATCCTGAAGGGGCACGCGCTGGTTCTCAGGACAGGTTATGTCACGGGCAGGGCGGGAGAGGGGCACTGGTGGGACGCCCTGCGCAGCGAAGCGCATGTGCGCGGAACGGATGAGGCCCTGCGGTTCGAGATCCTCGAGCGTTTCACATTGCGCCCGCCGATGCTTGACCTGGTGGAGCAACTCAAGAACCGGGGATTCACCGTGGGCATTCTGAGCGATCAGACGAACTGGCTGGACGAGCTCGAAGGCCGGTTTGGCTTCTTCGGCCGTTTCGACTACATCTTCAACAGTTTCCACATGGGAAAAAGCAAGAACGACGCAAGCCATTTCGACGATGTCCTGAGACTGCTGAACCGGCAGGGACAGGAAGTGCTTTTCATCGACGACAACGCCGGTCATGTCGGCCGGGCTGTGGAAAGGGGCTGGAAGGCCATCCTGTACGGAAATCTGGACGGCTTCCTGCACGAACTCTCCGGGCAGCTGCCCCCCGAACGTCCCGCTTTTTCCACCAAGCGTTGAGCCGGGAGAAAAATATGGATTCCTTTCGCAGGTGCATGGTAGTATTCCCCCACTTCAGCAACGAGCAACCCATCACAGAGGCATCATGATCCCGAGATATTCGCGCAAGGAAATGGAGGCCATCTGGAGCCCTCAGAACCGGTTCCAGAAGTGGCTGGACATCGAGATCCTCGCCTGTGAGGCCCTGGCTCAGAAGGGGGAAATCCCCCGGAAGTCGCTCCGGACGATCAAGGCGAAGGCACGCTTCGACGTCGACCGCATCGACGATATCGAGCGGACCGTCAAGCACGACGTGATCGCCTTCCTCACCAACGTGTCTGAATACGTCGGGTCCGATTCGCGCTTCATCCACATGGGGCTTACATCCTCGGACATCCTCGACACCTCCCTGGCCGTGCTTTTGAAAGAGGCCACGGACATCCTCCTGGCCGACATCGACGGCTTGATGATCATCCTGAAGAAAAAGGCCTTCCGACACAAGAAGACCCTGATGATCGGACGCACCCATGGGATCCATGCCGAACCGGTCACCTTCGGCTTGAAAATGGCCATGTGGTACCAGGAAATGAAAAGAAACCGGGAGCGCCTGATCCGGGCGAGAGACGCCGTCGCCTGCGGGAAGATATCAGGGGCCGTGGGGACCTTTGCCTTCATCGACCCCTCCGTGGAGGAGTACGTCTGCCGAAAGCTGGGGCTCAAGCCCGAACCGGTGGCCACACAGATCGTCCAGCGGGACCGCCATGCCGAGTATTTCTCGGTTCTTGCCCTCATCGCCTCGTCCCTGGAAAAGTTCGCTGTCGAGATCCGGCACCTCCAGCGCACCGAGGTGCGCGAGGCCGAGGAATATTTCTCTCCGGGCCAGAAAGGCTCCTCGGCGATGCCCCACAAGCGCAACCCCGTCCTGTCGGAAAATATCTCGGGGCTCGCTCGGCTGATGCGGGGGTATGCCCTGGCAGCCATGGAAAACGTGGCCCTCTGGCACGAGCGCGACATCAGCCACTCCTCCGTCGAGCGGGTCATCGGTCCCGACGCGACAATCCTCCTGGACTTCATGCTGAGCCGATTCACTCGGATAATTGACGAACTCGTCGTTTACCCCGAACGCATGCTCGAGAACCTCAACCTCACCCGGGGAGTCATTTTTTCGCAGAGGGTCCTTTTGAAGCTGGTGGAAAAGGGGATGACGAGAGAGAAGGCCTATGCCGTCGTGCAGGAAAACGCCATGCGAGCCTGGCAGGAGGGAATCGAGTTCAAGGACCTGCTGCTCTCAGACTCGCGGGTGAAGACCTATCTAGGCCCCAGGGAAATCGAAGGGGTATTCCGGCTGGAAAATTTCCTCGGGAACGTGGACTATATTTTCAAGAGAACCTTACGGGGAAAATCATGAAGTTTTCCCCTTTGTGAGCGATACCACGGGACATTCAATCCCCTGCGCTTGCCTGCACTGAAAACCGAGGGGGATACGGCAGAAGAGCAGCAGCCAATCCGGCGCCTCTCCTGTTTTTTCACAGCTTTCTAACTTCCGATCTTCCTGACTTCCTTCTTTTATCTGCGAACAATCGTGTCCCGGTGCCAGTACCGGTCATCCCGATCGGGATAATCCAGGTTGTAGTGAAGACCCCGGCTTTCTTTGCGCATCATGGCGCAGGTGACGATGAGGTTCGCTACGACGGAGAGATTGCGCAGTTCGAGCAGATCCCGGGTGATCTTGAAGCTCCAGTAGTAATCCTGGATTTCCTGGCTGATGAGCTCCATCCTCTTCTTGGCCCGCTCGAGCCGCTTGTTGGATCTCACAATCCCCACGTAGTTCCACATACAGCGCCGGATCTCGTCCCAGTTGTGCTCGATGACGATGGATTCGTCGCTCTCCGTAGCCTGGCCCGCCTGCCAGGGGGGAATCGGCAGCTCCTCCCCGGTTGCCTCGCCCAACCGCTCCCGGATCCGCTCGCAAACCCTGTGCGCGAAGACAACGCACTCCAGAAGAGAATTGCTCGCCAGGCGGTTGGCCCCATGCAGACCCGTGCAGGCCACTTCGCCTGCCGCAAAGAGCCTGTCGATGCTGGTCTCGCCGTTGGCGTTCACCACCACTCCCCCGCAGAGATAATGCGCGGCAGGGACGACGGGGATGGGCTCTTTGGCCATGTCGATGCCGTAATGGAGGCAGCGATGATAGATGGTGGGGAAGCGCTCCATCAGATAAGCCCGGTCACGATGGCTGATGTCGAGGACCACGCAGTCATCGCCGGATTTTTTCAGCTCAATGTCGATGGCTCTCGCCACGACGTCCCTGGGCGCAAGACTTGCCAGGGGGTGGTATTTCTCCATGAAGGGGGCGCCGCTCTTGAGCTTCAGGACACCTCCTTCGCCGCGGACGGCCTCGCTGATCAGGAAGGATTTGGCCTCGGGGTGGAAGAGGCAGGTAGGGTGAAACTGGATGAATTCCATGTTGGCGATGTGAGCGCCTGCGCGCCAGGCCATGGCGATGCCGTCACCCGTGGCGATGTCGGGATTGGTCGTAATGAGGTAGACCTTGCCCGCCCCTCCCGTTGCCAGGATCGTGAACCGCGACCGGAACGTGTAGATCCGGTCGTTTTCGATGTCGAACACGTAGGCTCCCAGGCAACGATCCTGCTCGTCCCGGGAAAGCGATTTGCGGCCCAGGACCTTGGATTCGCGGATGAGGTCAATGGCGAGGAAGTTCTCATAAATCCGGATATTCTCGATGGAGTGTGCCTTGTCGATGAGGGCCCGCTCGATTTCTTTTCCGGTCGAATCGGCTGCGTGGAGGACCCTCCGCATGGAATGTCCTCCCTCTTTTCCGAGATCGAAAGCCGCCTCCGCCGCTGATTTCCGGGAGAATTCGACACCCCATTCGATGAGTTCGGCAATCCGCTCGGGCCCCTCGCTGACGACGAAACGGACCACGTCTTCGCGGCAGAGTCCCGCACCCGCCTTCAGGGTGTCCCCCATGTGGAGATCGAAGCTGTCCTCGGCATCCATCACGGTCGCAATGCCGCCCTGGGCATAGTTCGTCGACGACTCCGTGGTATTTTTCTTCGTGATGATGGCCACGGAGCCGAAACGGGATGCCTTGATGGCAAAGCTCAGACCCGCAAGGCCGCTTCCGATGACAAGAAAGTCCGTTCTGATCTCCATCGTCTCCCTGCCTTTCGTGCCCACTATATACGCGTTTCGAGCTTTAAATCAAAGAGGAAATGTGATAAACACTCTCGCTATGCTTGTACTGGGAATCGAGTCCTCCTGCGACGAGACGGCAGCGGCCGTCCTGCAGGACGGCAACAAATTATTGTCAAACGTCATTGCCTCACAAATCCGGATCCACGAGAAATACGGCGGGGTCGTCCCCGAGATCGCGTCACGCAAGCACGTTGAGGTGATCGTTCCCGTCGTCCTGGAGGCTTTGGAACGGGCAGGGGTCACCCTCGAAGCGATTGACGGCATCTCCGTGACCCGGGGGCCGGGACTGGTGGGCTCTTTGCTGGTCGGGCTGTCCATGGCCAAGGCCCTGGCCATGGCTCGAGGCATCCCCTTCGTCGGCGTCAACCACCTGGAGGGCCATGTCGCCTCAGCCTTCCTGGCCGAGGACAAGCCTGCGTTTCCCTTTGTCGCCCTCGTCGTCTCCGGCGGTCACACGAACATCTATGTCGTCGAGGATTTCGACCGGATGCGTCTCGTCGGGCAGACGCGCGACGACGCGGCAGGCGAGGCCTTCGACAAGGCGGCAAAGCTTCTGGACATCGGTTATCCCGGCGGCGTCGTCATCGATCGGCTGGCGAAAACCGGAAACCCGTCGGCCGTGAGTTTCCCGAGATCCATGAAGGACAGCCTGGAATTCAGTTTCAGCGGCGTCAAGACGGCGCTGCTGACGTACACGAAAAAGCTCGACAGGCCTCCGGCGGAAGGCGAAATTCCGGATATCGTGGCAAGCTACCAGGAAGCCATCGTGGACGTCCTCGTCGAGAAGACGCTCCGTGCGGCCGAAATGCACTCCATCGGGCGGGTGGCCGTTGTCGGCGGGGTGGCGGCCAACAGCCGATTGAGGACGCGATTTCGCGAGGACGCCGAAAAGAAGGGGATCCGGCTCACCATCCCGCCGCCCGTATTCTGTACGGACAATGCCGCCATGATCGCCGTCGTGGGCCATCATTTTCTCACCCGCGGCAGGAGAGACGCCTACGATCTGAATGCGCTTTCCCGCTGGCCGATCAACACGCAATAGAGACAGGCAAACGATTGAAGGACAACGGCGAGAGATCAAGAGGGAACGTCCTTTAACCGGTGCGCGGCGAAAGCGGGACAGAGGTCATCAGGACTGTCGAGCATTCATGACGATACGGGACAGGATCAACGATTTCTACAACCGGTTCCTGAGCCTGAACGGGAAACCGGAGGAAATCGCCCGTGCCATGGCCCTGGGCGTCTTCATCGGGATGACGCCCACCATCCCGCTCCACACGGCCCTGGTCATGATCAGCTGTCTGATTTTTCGTCAGAACATCACGGCGGCCATGCTGGGAGCCACGATCGTCTCGAACCCCCTCACGATCCCTTTTTTGTACCTGGCGGGATATGAACTCGGCGTCCTCGTGCTGGGCCTGGGCGCAAACCCTTTCGTTCTGGCGGACTACGATGTCCGCTCGATCCTCGAGATCGGCTGGCACATCCTTTATCCGCTGATGGTCGGCGGTCTGCTGCTGGCCTGTGTGTTCGCCATGCCGTCTTATTTTATAACCCGTCATGCCGTCGTAGTGCTGAGAAACCGCAATGCCAAGCCCTCTGAGCCTTCTCCGTAAATACGGGATCCGGCCACGCAAGCGGCTCGGTCAGTGTTTCCTCTGCGATCCGAACATCCTGGAAAAGATCGTCCGGATCGCCGACGTTCGGGAGACGGACACCGTCGTGGAGATCGGTTCAGGCATCGGGGTCCTCACGGCCATGATCGCCCGCACGGCACGCCGTGTCGTTGCCGTGGAGGTGGATCGGCTTCTCGTGGAGGTCCTCCAGAATGAACTCGGGGACTTCGGGAATGTCGAGATCGTCCACACTGACGTGCTGCGGTTCGACTTTTCCGCGCTATGCATGGACCCGGCGCAGGAACGCAGCAAGGAGAGGATCAAGGTGATCGGGAACGTCCCCTACAACCTCTCGAGTCAGATCGTGCTGAGGCTGCTCGAATATCGCGACTGCCTCGACCGGATTGTCCTGCTGCTCCAGCGCGAGGTGGCCGAGAGACTCGCGGCGCCCCCCGGCACAAAGGACTACGGCCCCCTGTCCGTCTACGTTGCCCTCTTCACGGAACCCACGCTGGAAAACAAGGTTCCCGCAGGCTGTTTTTACCCCAGGCCCGACGTGGAGTCCCGGGTCCTCCGGCTGGACGTCCGGGACAAGCCCCTCTGCAGGGTCGACGACATGGATTTCTTCCGGCGTCTTGTACGGAGCGCTTTCTCGAAGCGGCGAAAGACACTCCTGAACAGTCTCAAATCCTCGCCGCTTCCCGTCACGGCCGATCAGATCAGTGCTGCCCTGTCAACCCTCGGCATCGACGGGGTGCGTCGTGCAGAAACGCTTTCCGTCCATGAGTTTGCCGCCCTGAGCAATTTTCTTTGCAAGGCACAAAATTCTTGACAGCTCCACAGCCTTTTGTTATTAGGGGGCCGCACCGCTTGGATCCTTTTTTTGGGGACTGGGACGGAGGGTTCACGCCCGAGAAGCGTTCTGCTGTCACCAGCCTCCCGTCCCCGCGCGGCGAGGCTTTTTTGTATTTGGGGGGCATGGTCATGATCGTCATCGAAAAAGCGAGAGACATGCAGCAGTTTTCCGAATCCCTGAGGAACCGGGGCAAAAAGATCGCCTTCGTCCCGACGATGGGTTATCTCCACCGGGGTCACCTCCGTCTCATGGAAGAGGGCCGCAAGTTCGGAGACTGCCTCGTGACGAGCATCTATGTCAACCCGACCCAGTTCGGGCCGAAGGAGGACCTTGCAAAGTACCCCCGCGATTTCGACATGGATTACAAGCTCTGCGAGGGTGTGGGCGTGGACGCGATCTATTTTCCGTCCAACGACGAAATGTACCCGCCGCATTACCAGACCTACGTGGATCTGCAGGAGGTGACGCAAAACCTCTGCGGGCTCTCCAGGCCGGGCCACTTCCGCGGTGTTGCCACCGTCTGCGCGAAGCTCTTCAACCTGGTGAAGCCCCATGTGGCGGTCTTCGGCAAGAAAGACTTCCAGCAGCTCGTTGTCATCAAGCGAATGGTCACCGACCTGAACATGGACCTGGAGATCGTCGGCCTGGACACGGTCCGGGAAGCCGACGGGCTCGCCATGAGCTCCCGGAACATCTACCTGAAGCCCGAGGAGCGGGAATCGGCCCTGAGCCTCAGCCGGGGCCTGAAGATGGCCAAGGGGATGTACGACAAAGGCGAGAGGGATGCGACGACGATCGTCGACGCCGTCAGCCGCTTCATCGGCGGGCATCCCCACGCGAAGATCGACTACGTGAAAATCTGCGACACGACGACGATGAAAGACGCGGCCCGGCTCGACGGGGAATCCGTCATGGCGCTGGCCGTGCGAGTCGGCGTTGCCAGGCTCATCGACAACTACGTCTTCGGGGAGACGTTGAACGCATAAGCGGTCGGAGTGAAGGAAGAACACCAGGGAGTCAATGGGGGAACGGCCATGCAGCGCATCATGCTCAAATCCAAGATCCACCGGGCGACGGTGACGGACGCCAACCTGAACTACGAGGGGAGCATCACCATCGACGAGGGCCTCATGAAATCGGCCGATCTCGTCCCCTTCGAGAAGGTGGCGATCTACAACGTCTCCAACGGCGAGCGCTTTTCGACGTATGCCATCAGGGGGAAAAAGGGCTCCGGTGTCATCTGTCTCAATGGCGCGGCGGCCCGGAAAGTCTCGAAGGGCGATCTCATCATCATTGCGAGCTATGTCATGGCGGGCGATGCCGAGTCGAAGAAGTGGGCCCCGAAGTGCGTCCACGTGGACGGAAAAAACAAAATAAAAAAATAACGTCGGGAGAGTTTCCGTCGCGGATCCGGGCAAAGCGTCTCGAACCTTTGCCCTTTTTTATTGGAGGGTTGTCGACCCGTGAAGCCGAAACTCAAAAACGTCTTTCTCGCCGGCCTGGCCGTCACGGTGCCCGTCGGACTGACGATCTACATCCTGATCTTCCTGATCGACCTCATGGACGGTCTGCTGCGGGTCATGCCGGCGGCGATCCATCCCGAGACGCTCCTGGGCTTTCGCATCCCCGGGCTGGGCGTCATCGCAACCATCATCCTGATCTTTATCGCCGGCCTGCTCGCGACAAGCTACCTCGGCGGGAAACTATTCCGTCTTGCAGAGTCGCTCGTTGACCGGATTCCGCTGGTCCGCGGGATCTACCAGGCCATCAAACAGATCGTTCAGACCATGGTGAGCAAGGAAGGGCAGAGCTTCAAGAAGGTTGTCCTCGTCGAGTTTCCACGGGCGGGTCTCTACACGGTGGCCTTTGTGACGGGAGCCACAACCGGCGAGCTGCGGGACAAGACGGGCGGTCGCTGCATCAACATCTTCGTCCCCACCACCCCGAACCCCACATCGGGCTACTACATCATGGTCCCGGAAGACAGCGTCACCGCCCTAGAGATGTCCGTCGAGGAGGCCTTCAAGCTCATCATCTCGGGCGGCATGATAACGCCTTCGGAAAACAATAAGCAGTTGAGAAACGGATCAAACTTTGTTAAATAGATACGATTTTATTTTCCAACGAAAAAGGGACGGCAGAAAGCCGAACGAAACCCCATCACCCATGGAGGGAACATGCAGATCACATCGGAAAGCATCAAGGTAGGACACCCGGATATCGTTGCCGATGCCATTGCCGCCAATATCATAGCCGCCATCCTCGACGAGGAGAAAAAACTCGGCCTGACCGTATACAACATGCCGCACTGCGGGATCGAGGTTTTCCTCGGCAAGGGATTCTGCGTGGTCGGGGGAGAAGTGGCAACCCGTGGCTACGTGGACGTGGAAAAGATCGTCCGGGACACGGTCCTCGGGATCGGCTACAACGACTTCTGCCTCGGTCTCGACGGTGGCTCCATGGGCGTTCTCAACGCCATCATCCCCCAGTCGCCGGACATCAACATCGGCACCCGCGCCAACCTCGGCAAGTACAAGGAGATCGGGGCAGGGGACCAGGGGATCATGTACGGGTATGCCTGCTCGGACACCCCCGAGCTGCTGCCGCTGCCCTATGTTCTGTGCAATCGCATGATGCGCGTCTTCGAGGAGACGAAACACCCCTACTTCGCGCCCGACGGCAAGGGCCAGGTCAGCGTGGAATACGATGAAAAGACTGGAAAACCGCTGCGGGTGGTGAAAGTCCTCATGTCCAACGCCGTCGACTACCGGCACGTGGGCAAGGGCAAGAAGAAAGACGTCGAGACAGTCGCCAGAAAGATGTGCTTTGACGTCCTGGGCGACTGGATCGACAAGAAGACGGAGTTCCTCTTCAACCCCACGGGAGAGTGGCAGGCCATCCATTCCTGCAGCGCCGCCGATTCCGGTGTCACGGGACGCAAGCTCGTCGTCCAGTTCTACGGCGGCTTCCCGGGCGCCCAGCTCGGGGGCGGGTCCGTCATGAACAAATCCCCCGAAAAAGTGGACTGCTCCGCCGCCTTCGGCGCGCGCTACGCGGCAAAAAACATCGTCGCCGCGGGGCTCGCCGAGAAGTGCTCCATCCAGCTCTCCTACGCCATCGGCGTGGCGCGGCCCTTCTCGATCTACGTGAACACGTTCGGGACGGGAAAACTCTCGGATCGCAAGCTCGAACAGATCATCACGAAGGTTTTCGATTTCACTCCGGCGGGCATGATCAAGCAGTTCAGCCTGCTGGACGGAAACGTCTACCGCAAGCTCCCGAGGACCTTCTTCATGGACAAGTTCGCCTGGGAGAAAACGGACAAGGTCAAGGAGCTCCGGCAGTTCATCAAGGCGTAATGGGAGGACCCGGTCACCGAACGACAAGCCGGGCGCAGAGGAAAGCACCTTCAACGCGAAAGGGAACGCATGGATTACGACGTCAAGGACATCAAACTGGCGGAGCAGGGAAAATTAAGCGTGGAATGGGCCTACAAGAGCATGCCCGTTCTGGCCCTGATCCGGAAGCGTTTTGCGAAAGAGAAACCCCTCAAGGGTCTCAGGCTGGGCGCATGCCTCCATGTCACCACGGAGACGGCAAGCCTCATGGAAACCCTCAAGGCGGGTGGCGCCGAGGTTCGCCTCTGTGCGTCGAACCCCCTGAGCACGCAGGATTACGTGTCCGCCTATCTGGTCAAGGTCCACGACATCCCCGTCTATGCCATCAAGGGCGAGGACACGGAAACCTATTACCGGCACATCAACTCCGTGCTCGACATGAAGCCGCACATGACGATGGACGACGGCGCGGACCTCGTCTCGTTGATCCACTCGAAGCGCAAAAACCTGATCAAGGGCATCCTCGGAGGGACGGAAGAGACGACAACGGGCGTCATCCGGCTCCGGGCCATGGCGAAGAGCGGTGTTCTTCGCTTCCCCATCATCGCCGTCAACGACGCCCAGACGAAGTATATGTTCGACAACCGCTACGGTACGGGCCAGAGCACCCTTGACGGGATCATCCGCGCCACGAACCGGCTCGTGGCGGGCTCGGTTTTCGTCATCTGCGGGTACGGCTGGTGCTCCCGGGGGCTGGCGATGAGGGCTCACGGCCTTGGGGCCAACGTGGTCGTGACAGAGGTCGACCCGCTGAAGGCCCTGGAGGCCGTCATGGACGGATACCGCGTCATGCCCATCGCCGAGGCCGCCGAGATCGGCGACTTCTTCTGCACACTGACCGGCGACATCAACGTGATCCGCCGGGAGCATTTCGTCCGGATGAAGGACGGGGCCATCGTGTCGAACTCGGGCCACTTCAACGTGGAGCTGGACCTGGAAGGGCTCAAGGGCGTCACGAAAAAGACGAGACATCTCCGCGAGTTCGTCGAAGAGTTCACCTTGAAGAGCGGCAGGCGGGTCTACATCCTCGGTGAAGGTCGTCTCATCAACCTGGCCGCCGCCGAGGGTCACCCCTCGAGCGTCATGGACATGAGCTTCGCCAACCAGGCCCTTTCAGCGGAATACCTGGCCAAGAACGTCAAATCCCTGAAGAAGCAGGTCTATTCGGTTCCACAAGAGATCGACAAGGAAATCGCCCGGCTCAAGCTCGCGGCCATGGGCGTCCGGATCGATACGCTGACCCCGGAACAGGAAAAATACCTGCACTCCTGGGAGATGGGCACGTAGAAGGTGCGAGGGCCGAGGATCGAGGTCCGAGGCTAAAGCAAAGAACGAAAAAGGATCGGTGATGCCAGATCATCGATCCTTTTTCATTTACTGAACCTCGTTCCTCGTGCCTCGAACCTCGTGCCTTTCTTTACGTATTGACCCGTCGGAACATGACAACGGCCACCACACCCAGGATGAGATTGGTGGCCCAGGCGGCCACGACCGGCGGGAGGGTACCGGAACGACCCAGGGACAGGGTGAAGGCGAAGACGATCCAGTAGGAAAACCCGATGATGACCCCGATGCCGATCCCCTGGGCAATCCCGCCGCTTCGTTCCGAACGCATGGGGAAGGCCACCCCGATCATGGCCAGAATGAGACTGACGAAGACAAAAGCGATTTTCCCGTGCAAATCCGTCTCATGTCTCGTTGCGTCGTAGCCCTCTTGCCGGATCTTTCGGATGTAGTTTCTCAACTCCCGGAAGCCCATCTGGTCGGCGCTTTTCTGGACGATCCGGAAATCCTCGGGCGCCTCGGCGAGTTCGACGGCAAGCGTCGGCAGGCGTTCGATCACCGGGAAGTCCTTGCCGGCAAACGTCGTCCGCAAAACATCCCTCAGTTCCCAGCGATCCCCTTTCCACAGGGCTTCGCGGGCATCGATTCTCGAAGAAAGGTTGAACTGCGGGTCGAGGTAGCTGATCGTGACCCCCTGGATCCTGTTCTCCGACGGCACGAAGAGTTTGAAGTTGTAGATGGCATTCTGGCTCTTGTACCAGATCTGGTTCTCCTTGAAGGCCCCCCATTCCTTCTTCTTCTGGACCTCGACGTACTTGATGTATTCCGCCTGCCAGTTGGCCGACGGGGTCACGAATTCGTTGAGCAGGAAATTCAGCCCGCAGACCACGAGGCCAAAGGCCAGCACGGGCCGGGCGATGCGGGTAAGACTGATCCCGTTGGCCTTCATGGCGACGATCTCGTGGTTCCGCGAGAAGAGCCCGAAGGTAATGAGCGCCGCCAGCAGAACGCAGGCGGGCATCATCGTGGCCACGACGGATGGCACCGTGTAGAGGTGGTAGGAGACGATCTGGGCAAGGCCGGCATGGTTGCTGAGGAACATCCGGATCCTTTCGAAGAAATCGACCACCAGATAGAGGCACAGAAACGCCAGGAGGACGAAGAGAAACGTCAGGATGAATTCACGCGCGATGTAGCGATCGAGAACCGTCACGGCTTCACCTTTCCCGCTTTCCGACGGGCAGCCACTTCGGGGTGATCTCGCGCTCCCGGGCCCTCATGAAGTAGACGTAGAGCCCCGCAGCCATGAACAGGACATTGGGCGTCCAGACCCCGATGACGGGAGGGATGTTCCCCGTTTCCCCGAGGGCCTTCCCGTAGAGAAGAAATACGTAATACACCATGACCAGCGCGAGCCCGATGGTGAAGCCCCTCATCTTTCCCGTACGGCTCGACTGGATCCCCAGCGGGATGCCGAGAATCGCGAAGATGAGGCAGGTGAAGGGGCTTGCCAGGCGCTGGTTGAACTCGATGATCAGCTCGCGTCTCGAGGGTCCCTGAGGGTCGGGGTGATCGATCTGATCCCGTAGATCCCACAGGGTCATCTCGTCGATCTTGCTGAACTTGACGCGCTTCTCGTCGGCGGCAGATCCCTTGAAGTCGAGACGCACGTCGTAGGTGCTGAAGTCCACTTTCTTGTAGTTCTTGAACCCGGCATCGACCGTGTGGATGCTGCCGTTCTCCAGACGCAGCGTCACCGTCAGCGATTGGGGGTTCGAGACGAGCGTGCCCTTCGTGGCGATGATCGTGCTCGGTTCGTCGACCGTCGTCTCCTCGTAGAGCAGCACCCCTTCCATGGATTCCCCGTTCATGGGGATCCGGTCTGCGTAGATGACGATGCCCCGGAAATCGTCGTTGAAGACCTTTTCCTTGATCCCCACGCTGGCCTTCTGCTTCACGACCCTGAAGAGGAGGTTCTTGGCCTCCAGGTTGCCTTTCGGGATGAGAAAAAAGCTCGTCAGGGCCGCCAGGAAGAAGGCAATGAGCGCCGCCGCCAGAACCGGGGCGGCGATCTGGTGAAGGCTCAACCCGCAGGCCTTGAGGACGGTGTATTCGTTGTCCCGCGAAAGCCGCCCGATCCCGATCAGAATGGCGATGATGAGGGCGAGCGGAATCGTGAAGAGCAACAGCGCAGGCATGAGGTAGAGGATCAGCTTCAGGATGTCCGTAAAGTCGACCCCCTTGCTGATCATGAGGTCGACGAGGCTGAGGATGCGCCCCATGATCAGCACGAAGGTGAAGACAAAGAGGGTCATGAGAAAGGGGTAAAGGACCTCTTTGAATATGTAACGGTTCAGGATGCTGAACATACCTTGATGCCGCCCCGGGCGATAAGCCCGACCCGTCGGGATGGAATCCCGCGGATCGAATCTGTTCAAGTATCAGTTTTTTCTTTATTAATCCAACATAATCCTGTAAATCAACGATTACTTTCCTGCCCGTGACGGAGCCCATTTCCGGAGGGCGGGCGCGACTGGAGATGAGCCATGATCGATCTTCACATGCATTCCCTTTTCAGCGACGGGGAGCTGATCCCGTCGGAACTGGCCAGGCGTGCGGCCGTGGCGGGGTACCGCGCCATGGCCATCACGGATCATGCCGATCATTCCAACTTCGATTTCATCCTCTCGAGGGTCTCTCAGGTCTGCGGAAAGCTTTCCGAGGCCTATGGCCTCTTCGTCCTCCCGGGGATCGAGATCACCCACGTCCCGCCCCGGTGGATCCCCGCTCTCGCGAAAGAAGCGAGAAAGGCAGGGGCGAAGATCATCGTCGTGCACGGGGAAACCCTGGTGGAACCTGTCGCGGAAGGGACGAACCTCGCCGCCGTACAGTCGGACATCGACATCCTGGCCCACCCGGGGCTCATCGACGAGGACTCCGCGAGGCTTGCCGCCAAGGCGGGCATCTGCCTGGAGATCTCCACCCGGAAGGGACACAGCCTGGGCAACGGGCATGTGGCGGTCCTGGCGCGCAAGCATGGCGTCTCCCTGGTGATCAACACGGACACCCATTCGCCCGGGGATCTGGTAAACCGCGAGTTTGCCCGCCGTGTTGCGCGTGGGGCCGGGCTGACGGAGGCCGAAACGGCAAAAGCGTTCAGGAATTCGGAGGAGATCGTTCGCAGGGTCACATCGACACCTGCAAAAGCAGGCAGGGTTCGGAAGAGGGGATGAGGGCCGTCTTTTTTTCCGATGCTCACCTCAGAGGGGCCGACGGCGAGGGATTCGGTCTGCTGCTGAGCTTTCTCCGTGATGCGTCACGAAACCTGGATCACCTGTTTATCGTGGGCGACCTGTTTGATTTCTGGTTCTCGAAGGGCGGAGTCGTCTACCCCGGTTTTCTGCCCGTCATCGAGGAACTGGCGGCCGTGCAGGGCAGGGGCGTGAAGATTCATCTCTTCGAGGGGAATCACGACTTCTACCTTGCCCCCTATTTCACCCGGTACCATGGCATCGAGGTTTTCACGGACGAGGCCATTCTGCAGTTGGACGGCAAACGGATCTACATCGCACACGGAGACCTGGTAGACGAGACCGACAGGGGCTACCGGCTGCTTCGGAGCGTGCTGAGAAGCCGGTTTTTTTTCGGACTCCAGAGGCTGCTGCCGCTTCCCCTGCTGTGGAGCCTTGCCAGGCTGAGCTCCGATACGAGCAAGGAGTATCTGGCAAAGCCCCAGGAAGGGCTGGCCGCAAAGATGGAGGCCTTCGCCCTGGCGAAATTCGAGGAGGGCATCGACGCGGTCATCCTCGGTCACTGCCATTTGCCGGCCATCAGGACGCACGTTGTCGGTGCCGGGCAGCGGCAGTTCGTCCTGCTGGGCGACTGGCTCAATCACCGGTCTTATCTTGTCATGGACAGCGGGGAGTTCGATCTCGGTTTTTACGGCGCGGAACCCCTTTAGACTGCGCGATTGCCGTCCTGCGGGCACCTCGCCCGGCAGAGACAAAAAATCTGGACAGAGGGTCCGGAATGTGTTAGCGAATGCTCTTTAAATTTTGGGGAATAGGTCCATGAATTTCGGCGGGATCGATCCAGAATACGAAGCACTCGAAAAGGCGGCCTTTGTCGTCGTTCCTGTGCCGTATGATCTGACGACGACTTACCAGGGAGGGGCCCGCAAGGGGCCTTCAGCCATTCTCGAGGCCTCCAGCAACATGGAGCTCTACGACGAGGAACTCGGGTCTGAGATTTACAAGGCGGGGATTCATACGCTGGCACCCCTGGAGGCCGTAGCCTCAGGACCGGAAGGCATGCTCGAGCGTGTCGAGGAAGCCCTAGGAGGTGTTCTCGAGCTGGGCAAGACCCCGGTCATGCTCGGAGGCGAGCACAGCATTACACTGGGCGCCGTCCGGGCCGTCCGGAAGCGCTATCCGAAACTTTCGGTGCTTCACCTGGATGCGCATGCCGACATGAGGTCATCCTACCAGGGTACCCCTTACAGTCATGCCTGTATCGGCAGGCGGATCAAGGAGCTCTGCCCGGTCGTCCAGGTCGGCATCCGGAGCATGAGTGTGGAGGAGGCTGCCTTTCTCCGCAAGAGTGCCGTGCCGCTTTTTTCGGCTGCGGCGATACGAAAAGACAGGGCCTGGGTCGGCAAGGTCCTTCGCCACCTCTCGAGGGATGTCTACATCAGTGTCGATCTCGACGCTTTCGACCCCTCGGTGATGCCGGCAACAGGCACCCCCGAACCAGGGGGAATGCTGTGGCATGACGTTCTCGATGTGATCCGGGAGGTCTGTCGGAAGCGGCGCATCGTCGGGTTTGACATTGTCGAGCTGGCGCCCATCCCCGGCATGGTAGCCCCGGACTTCCTGGCGGCCAGGCTTGCTTACAGAATGATGGGCTATTTGTCGAAAAAATCCTGATAAAGGAGAGGATGCGTGAATATCTGGGTACCCAAAAAGATCTTCTTCACCAAGGGCGTCGGGAACCACAAGGAAGAGCTTCACTCTTTCGAGCTGGCCCTCCGGAACGCGGGCATCGAGAAATTCAACCTGGTCTACGTGTCGAGCATCTTTCCTCCGGGCTGCAAGATGATCTCCAAGGCAAAGGGCCTCAAGGAAAAACTACCTGGAGAGATCACCTACTGCGTCATGAGCCGCTGCTCCAGCAACGAGCCGTATCGATTGCTGGCGGCTTCCGTCGGGTGCGCCATCCCGGCCGACACCTCGCAGTACGGGTACATCAGCGAGCATCACGCTTTCGGCCAGACGGAAAAGCAGGCCGGTGATTATGCCGAGGACCTGGCGGCCGCCATGCTGGCCTCGACGCTGGGCATCGATTTCGACGTGGACAAGAGCTGGGACGAGAACAAGGAGATCTTCAAGATCAGCGGGAAGATCGTGCGAACGCGCAACGTGACACAGTCAGTCATCGTGCCGCGGAAGGGAGGCTGGACAACGGTCCTTGCCGCCGCCGTCTTTGTCTTCTAAGCGACCGGAAAGCCGCTTTCATTGCGGGATACCGGAAATAGCCCTTGACTTATAGGTCATCGAAGCATAATATATTTGGATACGACGCGGGGTGGAGCAGTCAGGTAGCTCGTTGGGCTCATAACCCAAAGGTCGGTGGTTCGAATCCATCCCCCGCTACCAGAAATATCAAGGGGTTAGGCAGATTGCTTAACCCCTTTTTATTTGTTATGCTACCCTGTATGCTACCCGCTTCCCCCTATGCCCGGCAGGAGAAGACACCTATGCGCCGATTCTGACGCGTTGCATGGGTCGTCCCGTTCGACCATCTGGGGCCTAATACTTTCTTCGTATTTTCATCTTCGTGCTTGACGGTTTGTTTTTTGCATGAATATTGTTAGATGCCCATCGTTGTAAACGACCTATCATACTATCAACATGACCATGCCGGGGGGGATCATGAAAAAGGTTCTGTTTATAGTTTTCGTAATTACCATGTCCGTTGCTCTTGCCGAACCTGCTTACTCTGACATAGAAAGAGCATTCATCTATGACGGTTCAAGCTATACTTTTCTAAACGTCCCGGGTTCTTATGGAACAAATGCCTATGGGATTGATGGGAGTAACATCGTAGGGACATACTCTGACGCAAGCGGATTCCATAGCTTTGTATATAACGGCACAACATTCAGTACGTTTAACGTCCCAGATGCTGGATCAAACGGGACTATTGCTCACGGCATAAGCGGGAACAATATCGTAGGCGGCTACTATGCCTCCGATGGTAGAGAATATGGTTTCATTTATAATGGATCTACATACACTACTTTAGCATTCCCCGGTGCTATCGCAACTGAAGCTCGAGGCATAAGCGGAAGCAGTGTCATAGGGGGCTACGTGGACGGCAGTGGATACCATGGCTTCATTTATAATGGCTCTGCCTATACTACCCTTGACGTACCATCAGGTTCTAACGCTACTTGGTCCAATGGCATTAGTGGGAACAATATCGTGGGACATTACTGGGATGGTACGCATCATGGTTATGTTCTTAACGGCACAGACTACACTGTCCTCGAAGTTCCGGGTGCAAGGGGGACTATAGCTCGTGGTATAGATGGCACGAATATTGTTGGCTCATATTTAGCTCCTTACGGCAATGAGCATGGCTTCATTTTTGACGGTATTACCTACTCGACTTTCGATGTTCCGGGCTCAACGGGGACTTATGTTTATGATATAAGCGGTGGCAAAATTGTCGGAACTGCCACTTTCAGCAGTGTGCCAATACCACCTTCTATACTCCTATTTGGCTCAAGTCTTATCGGACTGTTTTGGATAAAAAAGAGATTATCAATTTGAGCCTGTTACTTTTAAAAGAACTAAGGCAGGGTTAGAAATAGCCCTGCTTTTTTTGACAAAGAAAACGCGGATACGCTCCCGACCCATCGACAGGCTTCAGCAATTCCTTACCCGGAAAAAAGAGCCCTGTACTTGTCAGCCATGCGCTTGACTGTCAGACTCACCCGGCTTCGCTCCTGCTTGAACATGCGCGCAACCTCGGCACCGCTGAAGCCGAAGACACAAACCAAGAGAAAGAATTTCTGATCGTCTGTGAACCCGTAGGACTTGACCGCCTTCAGACCTTCTTTCCTGGCATCCAGCGCCTTGATGATCTTGTCAATTTGCCTTACTGCGTTCGCGTACATGCTGACGATGGTGTTTTCCTTGACACCATACCGCTGAGCCAGATCCCAGCAAGGCACTTTATTGAAAAACCGTTCTATGAAGACAGCCGTCTTGCACAGCCTGGCATCGCCGCTACTCCATGGAATAACGTCATCGGTTGAAAAACTCTCAAGCTGATAGTCCTCGATTTCTGAAAAATGGACTTCACCATTTTTCGGGTAAACGACAATAGCGTCATGGAAATGCTTCTCCATGACCCGGTTGTCTTGCCACAAGATAGCATTTATGGGCTTGCACGGAGAAACGCATTGATCCCGCTTTCCGCATGTGTCGCAGACCTTCAACATATCACCCCCTTTTTTTAAAAAGCATACGTCCTCTTTCCAGGCTCCGGGAGCTTGTTCATGTTTTCCATCTGCCGGACTTCATCAATCGTCAGAAACCCAGCCTCGATTGCGATTTTGTAAGACTCGAAGCGGGTCTTCGTATCTGAGCGGAGAAATCCTTGTGTCAGATGTTCGATGAAGTATCGTTCCTTCTCGGCCTCTGTTAGAAGGCTCTTGCCCATGGCCTGCTCAATACGGGTCAACCAGGGCTGAAGCGTATGGGTTAGAAAGCTCCGGTTCTGCTCGGTGACGTTTGAATAGGTGCTTCTCTCGTAGTCCATGACCAGGTTCAGAGGCACCCGGAAGACCCTGGCAATCTCCACGACGGAGAATTTCTGAGACTCGATAAGCTGGCTGTCCTGTGGTGAGACTCCGATGGATTGCCACTTCAAATCATTGTCCAGGATCGCAACCCGGTGATGCTTGCCCTTGCCCTGGTATCCCTCTGACCATGCCTGCCGCAAATTCGAATGGCTCTGTACGCTCAGCGTTCCCGCTGTAGTCAGAATCCCCCCAGGGCTTGCATCATTCTTGAAATAGCTCGAAGAATACTCCCCGACCGCTTTTGCATATCCGAAGGCATCCCGTAGCAGGGCGAGCGGGGAATATCCGATGATCCCGTCAGAAGACAGCCCCCGGATGTGCAGGATGTCCGCCATGGAATAGGTTTTTTCGTTGCCGTCGTTTTGATGCTTGTAAATAAGCTCCCGGCCCGATACGTCAACCGTCACCCGGTCGGGATGCAAGGGCCAAAGGGCTACGACTTCGCCGCCGTCACGCTCGATGAAGCAATAGGCGTTGCCGCGCAAGCACAGGTACCCCACAAGCAATTCTCGAAGCTCGAAGGATGTCATCAATGGATTAGGGGAATCATGCAGAAGGCTAAACAGGGAAAAGCCCCTAGCCCGCTCCCTGTCGCCATTATCAAATCTCTCGTAGATAATCAGCGGCAGGGATGCAATGGCCTCTGTCAAAACCCGGATGCAGGCATAGACGGCAGGGATGCCCAGGGCCACGGTTTCGTTGATATGAATGCCGGATGATGTTTCCCGGCCCTCGAAGGCGTCAAGATTCGCCCAGGATCGCTTTTTCCAGAAATTCCATCTCATGTCTTTGTCCTTTATAGGGGACGGCCCAGTTGGACTGCCCCCCTTGATTGGTTAAATGATTGTCGGCATTTTAATGCCGGTTTATGCACACTCGCCCAGGCCGACGCACCATGAGAGGCTGTCGCCGTTTCTCGGCGTGATCGCCTTGTTCCACGTTCCCTGGCCGTCGAACCTCAGAAGCGCCCGATAGCTCATCAGGTCGTACCTCCAGCCAGGGATATTCGAATTTTCGATCTTCATATCCCGCCTGATCCCGATTGCATACTGGCTGAGATCCACGAACATAATATCGTCAGCATCCCCCAGGGTCGGCATGTGAGAGGTGAAAATGACCGGACGGCCCAGGATGTTGAATTGACCGTTGGATTCTGTCATCACGGGGATATGTGATCCGCCGGTCCCGATTGCGATGGAAAGGGTCAACAGCTGTGTGATGGTCGTGTCATTGGCAAGCCAGATCCCACGCTGCCGCCCTGCCGGATACATGCGGGCAAACATCTTTGTCAGATTCTCATAAAGAAGCGTGTCGGCCGACTGGCCAGCTTCCTTTGTGACGCTGATCTTTGCCGGGTCGTTTCGGATTCCCAATGGCTGGCCGGCGCCCGTTCCCCCGATGAAATACTGATCCATACCGTAGCCGATGGATGTTCTCATGGCGCGGTCCAGCTGCGCCTCGAAGCCCTGGCCGTCTTCCCGGAGTTCGTTGGAGATGTCAACGAAGATCGCTCCTTTCTTTGCCGTAAGCTGGATCATTCGGAGCTTACCCGTCTGAAGGGCACCTTCACCGGCCTCTGCGATAAACTCCATGGCAAATCCGCCGAAGAGGGTGCCACCGCTCTGATCGGCTGCATCCCAGCCTGCAACCTTGCGGGTTGCCGATTCCATGGGCCAGACGGTCGCCCTCGGCCTGATGATCTCGCCTTCGATGCTGTCATCAAGCCACTGTGCCGCCAGGGGTTCGGGAACGCTGAACCCGCCTGACGAAGGCACCCCGGTGCCCATCGAAGCCCGGAAAGCCCGAATCTCTTCCTCGTTGACTTCGAGCTTCCTGCCCTGGTTGAACATCCCCGCCCAGGTACGATTGATCGCGGGTCCGCCGACAACCTCAAAAACCGGACGATCATCTTTTTTGATGTCCGGCGTGAAGGTCTTCAGGTCTTTTTTCCCGGCCTCGGCCATGTCCAGGGCTTCGAGCCTGCCGTCCAGGGCTCTGATTTCGCCCTTGCGTTCTTCCATGCGCTCTGAATTTTCCCCGGACTTCGCCAGGTCCGCCAGTTCCTCGATTGCCGCTTTCTTGCTCTTCAGAATGTCGTTACGATCCATAGTGCTCTTAGCTCCTTTATGGGTGACGGATCGGTTAATTCCGATCGTATTATCAGCGGGTGCCGCCACAAGGCTGCACTCGTAGGGCATCCACCGCGTAGCAATAAAGCCGCGCTTCGTTTTCTGCCGTTCCTGGATTTGATAACCGATTGAGAGGTTCCGAATGATGCCGTCCTGGATGTCGCGCCAGAGGCCGTCCTGGTTCGCTGAAAGCCGGATGATGCCCTTCAGCTTGCCATCCGCCACGCCCAGCCCCTCGACTACGCCTACCGGCAGCGTTGAATTGTTGTGGCTGCACAGAAGCGGCAGCGGTGCCCGGCTGAGATCCACTGCACCCGGCTTGTGGCTCAAGATTTCCTCGCCGTCATAACGCATAACCGGCGTTTCGCTTGACAGGCTTGCCGATACAGTCCGGGTTTCCGCTCGAATGTTTCCGATATCAATTTCGAAGCTTCGTTTTTCCATGTTCACCGTTCCTTTTGTTTCAGTTGATTCCAGGCCACAAAAAAAGGGCAAATCACGATGATTACGGCACCGTAATTGCCCTTTTTCTGTATGACGCACGGTAGCTAATCGCACGCCTGGCCGATTGTTAAACGCTAAAGCGTCAGATCCAGCTTATTGTTGGTGTCACCTCCTTACTCGTATTTCTCAAGGCACCGTCCAGGGCCATGATTGAGCTAACAACAAGGTCAATTTTTTCTTTCGATCTCTTCTTGCTCGGCTTGATATTTCCCGCGCTATCCACTTCGGCAATCACGTTGCTGAAGCACCATTTCAAGGCCGGGTTATCGGGGAAAATAATCTTTCGTTCCAGGATGAGCTTTTCCATTTCCTTGCTCGGCGGACTCATGGAAGCGAAGCCCTGCCCGAATTCCAGGACCGTCAAACCCATGTCTTCCAGATCTTTGACGATCTTCGTAGCGCCCCAGCGGTCAAACAGGACCGCCTTCAGATTGAATTGCTTGCCGATAGCCTCGATCCGTTTCAAGATGTAGCTGTAATCGACTACGGCGCCCGGTGTGGCCTCGATGTGTCCCTGTTTGGCCCAGAGGTCATACGGCACCCTGTCGGCCTTGGAGCGGCTATTAATAGCGTTCTGAGGGCACCAGGCATAATGGAGAGTGTAAAAAGGATCGCCGTTTTGAGGAATGAAGCATAGTGATAGAGCGCTCAAATCCTGCGTGCTCGAAAGGTCCAAGCCAAGATAACATTCTCTCCCGGTAAGGTCCGGCATCGGCCCCACGCACGCCTCGAAGTCTGCCGTTGATATCCACCTGGCCGCTGCATTCACTCTCTGATTCAGGTACAGGTTTCGAAAAACGGATTCTTTCGCCGGGATCTTCTTTGCCTGCTCCGCGAATATCTGCATCTCTTCAAGGGAACGGAAGTCATCCAGGGCCGGATTGCAGGCGTACCAGGTCCGCTCATCCCAGGGATCGGCGTCATCCGGTGCAGAATAGACACAACCATAAAAGGATTCATCACGGGCAAGGGTGCCGTCCTGGATCTTCAAGGCATAATCAACCAATTCTGACATGATATGATTTGGGTCTGCGGATTGTGTCGATATGACCACCATCAAAGGCTCTTTCCTGGCCCCGGTGCCGGTTGTTAGATTGTCGTAAAGCTCCCGGTCATTGCTTTGCGCCAGTTCATCGTAAACCATGAATGAGGGTGAAAGCCCATGCGCCTTCCGGCTGTCCGCTGTCATGGCCCGGTAAACGCTGCCTGTTGTGGTGTCGGTGATTGTCTTGTGAAAAGATTGGATATGACACCGTGATGAAAATTCAGGCACCGACAGGATCATTGCTTCGAGTTCCTTGTAGACGATTGCCGCTTGTTCCCTGTCTGCCGCCGCTGAATAGATTTGTCCGCGCTGTTCGGATTCCGGTCCCAGCAGGTGACAAAGGGCCAGCGCCGCCGCCAGCTGAGTTTTTCCATTTTTTCGTGGAAGGGTGACAAGGGCAGTTCGGACTTTCCGCAAGCCGTCGCCATTGGTCGCATAGATCGCCTGGACGATCTCTTTTTGCCATGGCCTGAATGCCAACTTACGCCCGGCATGAATGCCGCTGGTGATCGGGAGAAATTCACAGAAGGCAATCACCCGCTCGGCCCTGGACAGCCCTTTTTTCTCCCAGGGAAGGCGCTTGGCACGGCTGGCAGGCCGTGGTATGATTGCTTTCTTAATTGCCGACTGAATGCCCCGCCTACCCATTGTAAGTCTCTCCCGCGCTAACCAGCCGGTTATTCCCGCTGGATTTCCGATGATTTTTCGCTTCTGCCGTCTTGATTCCATGACATTTCCAACACATTGACATGGCGTTGTCCTCAGCTGTCAGCGCTCCGCCGTCCTGGATCTCAACGATGTGGTCAACCATGGCGGCAGGCGTCACCCGTCCTTCACGTTCGCATATCTGACACAGGGGATACTTGCACAAGTACCATGCGCGGAATCGTCGCCATTGTGGACTTAGATAGAACGGGTCTGTTTCTTTCGGTGCCGTTGCTGGCCTATGCTCCCGGCAGTAGGCAGAGCCAGGTTCAGCCAGGGCAGGGCACGGGAAGGCAGCACAGTATTTTCTTGCTTTTTGGCTCATGTGTCTCCGATTGAATCGGCATTAAAATGCCGGTTTTTCGCGGCGCGTTTTTTCATTCTTAATTCGCTCAGATCAAGACAATGGGACTGATCAAAGACAGGGAACAAAAAGACATAGATACTGGCTATAGATAGAATACAGTTCAAAATGTAGACACTTGAGAACGCAAAAAACGGCGCTACAAGTTCAAAATATAGACACTTGAGGGGTAAAAGGGCATCCAACTGTCTATAATTTGGACTTGTACTGTCTATATTTTGGACTTGAAAATGATTTGCTTCCACGTCATCTCCATGAATTCAGCGGCCCCGTAATTCTCCCAACGACGCGACAGGATAAACTTACTTGAGGACTTTCCCAACCCTCGCAATCCGCCCTTTGCTATTGGGTCTATAAAGCCATGATCCATCAGGTCTGTCAGGATCTTTCCGAATGACCCTCTCGAAAAGCCGCACGCCTCGGCCTCGGTGTAGCTGAAATCGAATACCGTCCTGAATCTCTCCGCGTCGTTGCCGTTGACCTTCACCTTGCCCAGAAAGAACGGCAGGGCTTTTGCCGCCGACGAAGGAAGTTTTTTGTAGGCTGGATGGTTCAGCATCTTCCACGTTAGCGCCACAAATGGCGGTAGCCTGTTTCCCCTTTGTTTTCCCCTGCGCTGTGCCAAACCGCTTCCCCTGTACTGCATCCCCTGTTTGATTTGGCAGGCGGCAGGCCCGGCCAGGGGAATGAAACCGGGCCTTGCTTTCGCTCAGCCGCCGCCGTTGTTCCGTTTTTTGTGCCGTGTTCTCATTGGCCCCCGGTGTCCTCTATCGCCCGATGAAAGAAAATCGTTTCTACGGGGTTTGCCTCTTGATAGCAGCCCTCACAGCGGCCATCTCTTCAGGGGTCCGACTGGATTTCCTCATCGGATTCTTCCCCATCCTGAAAAAGTGCAACGGGCAGTCTGCCGTCGTGCAATCGGTGACGAATGTGGAATGCCCGCCCATACATTCCAGGCAGAAAAGCCGAATGATCCGCAGCCGTGGCCGTCCGACGCCCAGGCGGAACGGATAGAACGGGCAGGGCTTCCCCGTGGCGTAAACGGTATGCCCGCCGCAGTTCCGTACTTCATCAAGTGCCTGCCCAGGCCGCAGGCCGACACAAGCCCGGCATTGTTCGCGGATTGCCTGTTTGGTCGTTTTGCCCATCGGCTTACCTCGCGCTGTCAATGGTCATTACGGGATTTTGAAAAAGGAATGCTTCGATGTCTTCAGGTTTGTAGACGACACGCCTGTTGTTGATTTTATAAAATTTTGGTCCGACCTTTTTGTTGCGCCAGTTCGCCAGGACGCCTGTGGATTTTGTCAGCCGGGGATAATTTTCGACTACATCCTCAGGACTCAGGACTTTTGGAACGTCGGCCATTTAATTTCACCTCCTTCTGCATCATTCACCTATAGAAGCGGACGAAATAAGAAGGGTGCTTATTCCGTAGAAACAAAAAAGCCCCGGACGTTCGCTCAGGGCTTTCGAGAATATGCTGTCACCGATTATGCGTTAAGTGTCTGAGTAATCAATATCGTCCATGTACTCGATGGTCTTCGGCTTTCGTTCTTTGCCCGAAATTCTCAAATAGTCGCTGCATGGAAACCAGTCCGCCCCCTGATAGCATTTTGCCCCGTGCGGGCACTTCGAACAAAGCTGATCCGCTTCGCCCCGTTTCTCTTCCGTTGCGTACTTAGCTTCCGGGTTATATGGCTCCCTGAAAATCTGGCGATATGCTTCGTGCCACTGATCCCGCACCGTCGATAGAGGTCTGTTCACCTTTCTCGAAATCTGCCGGAAAGTATCTTTAGAAGGCCGCTGTCCGGCCTCGACGTATTGATCCCATACTTCGAGAAGGGCATCGACGGACGATAGCCACTTGAAGCGTTTTTCGGGTATTTCGTGGACGCCGATCTTCCGCTGATATTCGGTTATCAGCTGTTCGACTTCGCCCAGGATAACGCCTTTGTTTCTTGTCAGGTCAATTCCCATTAGCAGATGTACGGCTGGCCTGCCGTTCGTGAGTTCGGAAAAAATATCCCGTGCATCCCGACAATACAGGGCCATGACTTGCGATTTCAATTCCTCGTAGTTTATAGTGCTTGGTTTTCCCGGCACCGCTGGTAACATCAACCTTTTATGCTCAATCTCCATGGAGTAATCCAGCCAGCGCCAGGCAGCGTTGACGGCTTTCGGGCTTTCGATTTTCGAAAGGTACTCTGCAAAATCGGTGTCAAAGGGTTCTTCTGAATGCGCGAAAAAGAAATGCCATGACTTCTTTAATTTCGGGTTCACTTCGTCGCCGATAGAGGCTAGGCCGGTTGCCAGTTCATCACGTTTTTTCAAGTCCCGTTCAAACAGTTCCATCAATTTCCTGAATTCTTTCGGGTTACGCTTTAAAAATTCAAGGCGTGCCCGGTTCAGTTCATCTGTCTGGTTCTTCGGATGGATTTTGTTTTTCATCGGCTATCCCTCCGCCTTGATCTCGACAACCTTGCTCTTTCCGTTAAGCGCCGCTTCCAGGCCATTAACGGCATCTCTTTTGTGATCCGGGCTCAAATGCGAATAACGCTCGGACATGCTGATTGACTTATGGCCCATCAATCGTGCAATGGTCAATATCGGCGTTCCCTGGATTGCCAGCCAGCTGGCGAATGTATGCCGAAGCGAATGGAAGACAACCCGCTGCCGTGGATCGGTCACGCCCTCATTAAACTTCAGCCGCTCAATCACACGCTCGAAGGCGTTCGAGACTTCTTTTATTTTCTGGCCGTCTTCATCTGTGAAGACATGGCCGTTGAGGTTGTCCAGTATCCGGCCTTTTAGCATTTCCCGGACCTTCTCAGTCATAGGTGCATAGCGGGTTTCGGTGTTCTTCGTGTCACGAAGGGTAATCAGGCCATTTCGGAAATCAATGTCCTGGCCTTTCAGGTTGAAGATTTCAGAGGCTCTTGCGCCAGTATGAAGTGCGACAACGGCAATGTCGTGCAGCTTCGGATCTTCGAGTTCCTTGTACTCGTTTTTGAAACGGACATTATGCTTCAATTCTTTTAACAGGATTTCAGCTTCCTCGAACGATAAGAAACGATCACGGGCATTCTGTATGACAGGCATCTTGACTTTCTTGACCGGGTTCGGTCCCAGGTAGAGATTCCAATCCGCCGCCCGGTTATACATGGCCCGGAGTAGCCCTAGGCAGTGGGAAATTGTCTTTGGAGCGGTTCCGGCCTTCGCCATGTCGGCCTTCATCCGCTCAAGAGCAAACGGGGAAATCTCATCCAGGCGTTTATCATCGAATCGGTCTTTCAGGTGATTATCGTAACGGCTCTGGTCCTCGATGCCTTCCCGGTTCTTGTTCTCAGAAGACCATTTGAGATATTTCGTCGCCAGGGTCTTGAACGTAATGGCCTTCTTTTTATCTTGCGGCAACTCATCGCCATGCTGCATTGCTATGATCCGCTCGTTCCGAATCTGCCTGGCAAGCTCCGCAGAATAGCCCTGAGACTTCCAGCCGACTTTTTCCCAGACCTTCTTTCCGTCCTTTTTGTAAGAGATATCGAAGGCGATATCCGTCTTCCCGATAACCCTTTCAGCTTCCCGCTGATAGATTCCTGGAAATTGTGTTGCATGACGTTTGGTGCTGTCGGAATACCTTCTTTTCTTTGCCATGAGTGACCACCTTTTTATCTCCCCCAAAGGTCAATAGCCGTTTTCCGTGCTACCCTGTATGCTACCCGCTAAGGTGATATTCGATGATTTTGGATTATTTTAAACCCAAAGATCAAAGGCATAACCACTCTAATTGTAAAGGGGAATTATGTCAACTGATTTTAACTGAGAAGGGTAGCATCGGCGTGTTATGGGGCTCATAACCCAAAGGTCGGTGGTTCGAATCCATCCCCCGCTACCAGAAAATAAAAGGGGCCGAGATCAATCTCGGTCCCTTTCTTTTTGTGCTGATGCTCCGTTGCTCAGCGCTGCACCTTGTAATATTGCATGGCCTCGGGGATCAGGGATTCGATGTTGCGGATTCTCGACTCCGGGGCAGGGTGCGTGGAGAGGAATTCCGGCGGACGTGAGCCGCCTTTGGCGTTCATTCGCTGCCACAGGGAAATGGCCCCGCGGGGGTCATAGCCCGCCTTGGCCATCAGGATCAGCCCGATATGGTCGGCTTCCGACTCATGGATACGGCTGTAAGGGAGCAGGAACCCGACCTGGGTTCCCACGCCGTAGGCCTGCATGAAGATGTTCGAGGTGACCCCGGGATTTCCGGCCAGTGCCAGGGAAAGCCCGATGGCTCCGAATTGAGTTAGCAGACCCTGGCTCATTCGCTCGTTGCCGTGCTTGGCGATGGCATGGGCCACTTCGTGCCCCATGACGACGGCAAGGCCGTTTTCATCCTGAGAAATGGGCAGCAGGCCCGTGTAAACGGCAACCTTGCCTCCCGGCATGCACCAGGCGTTGACCGTTTTGTCATCGTCAATCAGATTGAATTCCCACTTGTAATTCCGGATGTCGGCCCCCTGGCCCCTTTCATCCAGCAGTTGCTCCGAGGCCGTCGCTATCTTTTGCCCCACGCGGCGCACCATGTTCACCTTTGTCATGTCCGTCGAGAGTTTCGACTTCTTCATGACCTGGCCATACTCCTGGTAGCTCATGGTCGCCAGCTCGGAATCCGGGACGAGATGCAGGCCCCGGCGCCCCGTCACGGGGGCGGTGGCGCAGGAAGAGAGAAAAAGGTAAAACAGGATGGCGGGCAGTCGGTAAAACCGAATCGGCGTGCGCGGCGGAGTTCTCATGACAACACCTCCCGTCCATTCAGGGTTCTATCTTCATCATAATACAAAAGCCCTGGAAACGAAAGAGGCGCAACGAGGGATGGACGGCAACCGGACGTTCATGCACGGAAGGGAAGAACCCCCCTCGTGGGCTGCTGATCCTGCTTTGCGGAATTACGATAGGAGGACTGGGGGGGACCCTCTTTCTTCTCGGCTGTCTCCGTCGAGATAAAGATCCCCCTGGCAACCAGATGGCCTTTCCTCTCGACATATTTTACGGTTGCCCGGGTACCCACCGGGATTTCGGGAGGCTTCACGGTATCGAGGTCTATCTTGACAACGGTGTTGTCATCGAATTGAACTTCCAGATCCTCGTCCCTGAATCTGACGGTGATCGTCTTCGTTTTGGCATTGACGGCCAGAACTTCGCCCGATAGGTGCCTGACGCGTATCGCTTTCTTTCTCTCTGCAGTTTTCTTCTCGCTCGCGGTGCCTGCCTTGCCGGGTGCCTTTTCCGCAGGCTTCCCGCAAGCCACATAAAGCAGGCCGATCGAGATCAGGACTGACAGGATGAGAAATCGGAGTTTCACCGGCTCTCCTTGGATGAAATGTGTTACGCGTCAATCCGGCAGGATTATTTCGATCCTGAAGCGAGCAGTCTGGTCTTTTTGCGGAAAAGCTAAGCTACCCGAGGGGCATCGATTTCTCGATACCCCTCCGGGAAGCCTGTCTTGAGGTGGTAGATCGGGTAGCTTACTTCTTCTCGGGGGCCTTCTTCTCTTCGGCCTTCGGAGCCGGAGCTGCCTCCTTCTTGGGGGCGTCCTTCTTGGCTTCCTTCTTGGGGGCCTTCTTCTCGGCCTTCTTCTTGTCAGCCTTCTTGGCGTCCTTCTTGGGCTCGGCCTTCTTTTCGGGTGCCTTGGCCTTTTCGTCGGCCTTCGACTTATCGGTCGCCTTATCAGCCGGCGCTGCCGCCTTCTGCTCAGCCTTGGGGGCTGCCGGAGCCGCCTGGGCGAAGCACAGACCCGTCGTCGCCACCACGAACATCGTGGCAAACAGGATTGCTAGAACCTTCTTCATTTGTTTTCACCTCCATTTCGTTAGACTTGAGAAATGCTATATCAAGGAACATGCCATCAGACCCAATTATTTATTACACTATAATATCATGATGTTACAATGATTCACCTTTTGCATAAAATCCTCTTTTCTACGTTTTTTCAAAGCGGCATCCTAATTTTGGATAATCCTGACGTATTTAAGAAAATAACTGGTTCTCATTCAACGCTGAGTTACGTATTAAAATTTGTATGACAGCTTTATTAAGTCTGCTCGGTGGGAATCTGATCACGGAAACAGCTAAATATCCATTTGATTATGCTGAGTTGAGAAAATCGGGGTTGAATGAAGAGGCGGGGAAAATCGGCCGATGAGGCAAAACAACAAAAAAAGAAGGGGTACCGGCTTACCGGTACCCCTTTAAGACACTGACTCATATCATGAAGCCAGATGCTTACTTCTTCTCGGGGGCCTTCTTCTCTTCGGCCTTCGGAGCCGGAGCTGCCTCCTTCTTGGGGGCGTCCTTCTTGGCGTCCTTCTTGGGCTCGGCCTTCTTCTTGTCAGCCTTCTTCTTGTCGGCCTTCTTGGCGTCCTTCTTGGGCTCGGCCTTCTTCTCGGGTGCCTTGGCCTTGTCGTCGACCTTCTTGTCAGCAGCCTTGTCTGCGGGAGCCGCTGCCTTGTCCTGAGCCGGCTTTGCTGCCGGAGCGGCCTGAGCGAAGCACAGACCCGTTGTGGCCACCACGAAAATCATGGCAAACAGGATTGCGAGAACCT